>Ga0157376_10000493_pt1 | contig 25524 bp, 12 predicted proteins | sample M45metaG_FD_121801 | JGI IMG/M metagenome (GOLD analysis project Ga0157376, IMG submission 121801) | Miscanthus rhizosphere microbial communities from Kellogg Biological Station, Michigan, USA - M4-5 metaG | ecosystem: Host-associated > Plants > Roots > Rhizosphere > Soil | place: USA: Michigan...
CATTGGAGCAGTTTGGAACAGACAGGTGTTTTTGCGGAGGCGACTGGCCGGTATCTTTATTATCGGGCAGTTACAGCCAGACATGGCAGCGGTATGAAGAAGCATTATCAGCATTGCTAAGTGAAAAAGAAAAACAAAAAGTCTTGTATGACAGTGCGGCCCGGTTTTATGGGCTTGAGTTGTAACGGTTGACTTATTTATTGGTTAGTAGCTTATGGAAGTATTAAATGGAGTTTTGTTTCATGCAGTCGGCGCCTCAGGTGCGGCCATGTGTTATACACCACAAAAAAAGGTAAGGAACTGGAGCTGGCAAACATACTGGCTGGCCCAGGCTTTTGTTTGCTGGTTGCTTTTGCCCGTTGTTGTGGCATTGATTACAATACCGCAATTACAACAGGTATTAAGGGAAGCACCTTCTTCCGCCATGTGGCATTCATTTCTTTTGGGAATGGCATACGGTGTTGGCGGTACTGCATTTGGTATTGCCATTCGCTATGTGGGCTTCTCATTAACCTATGCCATTTCTGTTGGCATTAGTTGTGTATTGGGCACTTTATTACCACCGCTTGTACAGGGTACGCTAACTACGATTCTAAAAAGCAATGGGGCGGCATTTATAGCAAGCGGTGTATTGATGGGTGCATTGGGAATTGCGCTTTGCGGCATGGCCGGCCGCAATAAAGAAAAAGACCTGGCGCAACAAAATAATCCGGCTGGTTTTTCATTGGCAAAGGGATTGCCGCTTTGTCTGCTGGCGGGTGTTTTATCTGCCTTCTACGGGTTTTCAATAGATCAGGGACAGCCGGTATCAGACATTGCCGCTAAATACGGTGCGGGAAACTTCCGGGTAAACGTAGTATATCTTTTTTCCAATACAGGTGCATTTATAACCACGTTATTGTATTGTTTGTACCTGCATAAAAAAGAAAAAACCTTTTCCGAATACGGCGCCGCTGGCAAAAATAACCTGGGCACCAATTACCTGATGGCAGCGCTGACCGGTTTGTTATGGTATGGTCAATTCTTTTTTTACGGACTGGGGCATGTGAGAATGGGAACATATAAATTTTCCAGTTGGGCCATTCATATGATCATGCTGGTATTGTTTAGCAGCGTTGCAGGTCTGATAATGAAAGAATGGAATGCATGCGGTAAAAAAACAAAAAGCCTATTGGCTGCTGCCTTAGTGGTTTTGGTGGCGGCAGTATTGGTATTGACCTATGGAAATTACCTCGGTAGCTCATAAGGTGACGCCAGTGTTGTTAAAAAAAAGAAATCAGCTATAATAATTCAGACATCCATCATTAAATGATTTTATCAAATCCTGTTTATATTATTGGAGCGGGAGGAATTGTAAATGCCGCTCATTTGCCGGCATATGCCATCGCAGGTTATAATGTGCAGGGTATTTATGATATCGACAAAAAGAAAGCGGAGACAACCGCAGCAAAGTTTAACCTGCCACATGTATTTGCCAGCGTGGCGGAAATGATTGCGCACGCACCCTCAAATGCAGTGTTTGATATTGCAGTACCCGGCTCGCAAACCATTCCTTTGCTGCAACAATTGCCCGAAGGCGCCGCCGTTTTATTACAAAAGCCTATGGGAGAAAGTTACAAAGAGGCAAAAGAAATACTGGCACTAACAAGTGCTAAGAAAATGCTGGCCGCTATTAATTTTCAATTGCGCTATGCACCTTACATTTTAGCAGCAAAAGACTTAATTAATAAAGATCTTATTGGCAAGCTAAATGATATTGAGATTAACGTAAACGTATATACGCCCTGGCATTTGTGGAATTTTCTGATGGTATCGCCGCGGGTAGAAATTTTATACCATAGTATTCATTACATCGATTTGGTAAGAAACCTGCTGGGTAATCCAAAATCGGTTTATGCCAAAACAACCAGGCATCCTGCCATGCCCGAACTGGCGTCTGTACGCAGTAATATCATAATGGACTATGGAGAAATGATCAGGGCCAATATACTTACCAATCATTGTCATAATTACGGAACACCCAAGCAGCAATCGTATATAAAAATAGAAGGAAGCAAAGGTGCGATAATTATCAATTTCGGTGCATTGATAAATTACCCCAGGGGCGCTGCAGATAGTTTTGAATACATTTTACAGGATAGCGACGGTGAACCTGAATGGCAGGAGATGAAAATTGAGGGTAGCTGGTTTCCGCATGCATTTATAGGCAGTATGCAACAGGTTATGATGGCAAAACAGGGCATGATTATAAAACCTGATAATGATGTGGCGGACTGTATTCATACCATGGCATGCCTGGAAGCTGCTTATATTTCAAGTGAACAGGGTGGTGTAAAGCCAGACCAGTTATAGGTGTTGAACGATGCGTATTTTATTTACAAAATAATAATGATGGGGGAAGTGGTTAAGAAAATAAGTTTGACAGGTATTATTTGTCTGTTCAATGTGGCTTTTTTATTGGCGCAGCAAAAAGGATTGGTAACCATCGTACAAGACGCAAATCCACCCCCACGCGTAAAATTTGGAATAGAAAGATTAGTCACCGCGTTGAAGACCGTTGGTTATAAAACATTGGTAACTGATAAAAAACAGACCGGAACCAAGAACATGATTGTTGTATCGGATTTGAAAGGTGCCGGACTAATTGTGGATGATGACGGATTGAACGATGCAACCATACAACCGGTTAAAGAAGGCTACGCAATATTATCTGATACAATTTTAAGTAAAATCCAGGATATTTTCAGAGACGAAAATAAAGGCATTTTTATTGGTGGAGGTGATGCTTCGGGTGTTTTGTATGGATGCCTTGATTTGGCAGCGCGGATAAAGCAAACAAAAAAACTGCCGGTGTCAATTCGTGTTGCAGATGAACCCGAAATGGTTTTGCGTGGCGCCTGTATTGGTGTGCAGAAACCTTATTATTTACCCGGCCGTACAGTTTACGAGTATCCTTATACGCCTCAAACCTTCCCCTGGTTTTATGATAAGCAACTATGGATACAATACCTGGATTCAATGGTGGCCAACCGTATGAATTCATTGTATCTGTGGAATGGACATCCTTTTGCGTCTCTGGTTCGGTTAAAGGACTATCCCTACGCAGTAGAAGTAGACGATACTACGTTTAAAATGAACGAAGATATTTACCGGTTCTTAACAACCGAAGCAGATAAACGTGGTATTTGGGTGATACAAATGTTTTACAATATTATTGTTTCAAAACCATTTGCAGAATACAATCATATAAAAACCCAGGACAGGGAAAGACCCATCATACCATTGATTGCAGATTATACAAGAAAATCGATTGCTGCATTTGTAGAAAAATATCCGAACGTTGGTTTAATGGTCTGCCTGGGAGAAGCTATGGAAGGCGTAGGCAAAGACGATATAGAATGGTTTACCAAAACAATTATACCCGGCGTGCAGGATGGATTAAAGGCGCTGCATCAAACTCAGGAACCGCCCATTGTACTGAGAGCGCACGATACAGATGCACCATCAGTAATTAATGCCGCGTTGCCTTTCTATAAAAATTTATATACCGAAGCAAAATTTAACGGCGAGGCTTTGACTACACCAAGACCACGTGGTGCATGGGCGCAACTGCACCAGACACTGGCTCATTTGGGAAGCGTTCAGATAGAGAATGTGCATATTATGGCCAACCTTGAACCATTCCGGTATGGGTCAACAGATTTTATCCGGCAATCTGTAAAAGGCATGCACGAAGTAATGTGGGGAAATGGGTTGCATTTATACCCCCAGGCTTCCTACTGGGATTGGCCTTACAGTGCAGACAGCGTAAAAGGAAAAAGACTGCTGCAGATAGAAAGGGATTGGATATGGTATGCAGCATGGAGCAGGTATGCATGGAGGGCAAGCAGGGATAGTGCTAAAGAAGTAAATTACTGGAGTCAGTTGCTTGCTTCAAAATTTGGTTGCAGCAATGCCGGCGGAAAAAAAATTCTTGAAGCGTATAATCATTCCGGTGAGATTGCGCCCAAACTATTACGACGTTTTGGTATTACCGACGGAAACCGGCAAACACTTACATTGGGTATGCTGATGACGCAGCTTATCAACCCATACCGTTATGGCTTGTTTACATTGTTGTACGAAAGTGAAGGCCCCGAAGGAGAAATGCTGGTGCAATACGCAGAAAAGGAGTGGAAAAAAGAAAAACATATTGGTGAAACACCTGTTCAGATTATTAAAGAAGTAAAAGCGGATGCAGATAAAGCAGTAACGGCCATAGATGCGGCCGCAAAAACAATCCGTAAGAATAAAGATGAATTTAAACGCCTGCAAAACGATATGTATTGTTACCAGGCTATGGCTTACCACTATGCATTAAAAGCGGAAGCCGCATTGCATATTCTTCGTTACAAATATTCGAATGATATAAAAGATCTGGAAACGGCGCTGCCTTTATTGGAGAAAAGTGTTGTTTATTACAAGAAGCTGGTGACGCTTACAAAAGGCAGTTACCTGTATGCAAACAGCATGCAAACCCAGCAAAGAAAAATTCCTTTGCGTGGTGTAGACGGTACTTTTAAAACATGGACAGAAGTGCTGGTGCCATTTGAAAATGAATTAGACCACTTTAAGAATAAACTGGATTCTCTGAAAACACATTCCGGTAAACAGGACAATAAAATAACGCTTTTGCAAAATGCAGCAGTAACCTGGCACGGTTTGGCCGATAAAAATTTTGTGACAGACAGCGGCACGAGTGCGTTTGAAGATACCAGTTTGGTGATAACTGCTTATGCAAAAGAATTAAAGGGATTAAAAGGTGTTTTGTTTTCTTACCAGCAGCAGGTAAAAGAAAGTACGGTACTGCATTTTAACTGCAATAACCCGGTAAAAGTGCTGATAGGTTTTTTTAATGGAAAAGCCCCTGCATTTTCAAAAACAAATGTGTACCTGAAAGCGCCTGAACTGGAAACCAATGCCAGCGCCAATGATTACGGACAGGCAGAAACAAAAATTGCAAATGCACTGGTGATAAAAGGGATGCCACCCGTAAATATCCATACCTACAGTTTTCCGGCCGGCAGCAATACATTACAATTGGCAAAAGGGGTATGCCTGGTACTTGGATTTATTGATGATAAGCAACCCATGCCGCTGTACGATGCAGGGTTGACGGAAAACGGAACCAGCAGAGAGATTGATTGGTTGTTTGAATAGAAAAACAGTTGAAAATGTGGAAATGTGACGAATGTGAGAAATGTGGAAATGGGTGGTGCGGTTAAATTTGATGATATTATTCAATCTGGAATTTTAGCGCTCAAAAAAATATACATTAATGAAATTAATTTTTTCGCTGGCTGCATTCTTTTTAATGAGTCTTGTTTCGGCACAATCATTAAAATTATGGTACAGTAAACCCGCTGTAAAATGGACAGAGGCATTGCCTGTTGGTAATGGCAGATTGGGCGCTATGATATTTGGTGGTATAGCGCAGGATCATTTGCAGTTCAATGAAGAAACGCTGTGGACAGGTGGTCCGCGCGATTACAACCGTAAGGGTGCATCAAAATATTTAGACAGCATTCGTCAGCTGCTCTTTGCAGGCAAACAAAAGGAAGCAGACCAGATGGCGGAAGAACATTTTATGGGATTGAAATCTGATGAAGGAAGCCGCGCCGCCTGGTTAAAGAAGGTACAATCAACCAAAGGAACGAATGGCAATCCTGCACTGGAAAATTTTAACGACCGTGCGTGGAAGATAATGCAGGTGCCTTCTTATGACGGGTGGGAAGTGGTTGGATTTGAAGGATTGGATGGGGCAGTGTGGTTAAGAAAAACATTTGAATTGCCTGCTGCCTGGGCTGGTAAAAACATAGTACTTGATTTGAACAGGATACGTGATCAGGATTACACCTATGTAAATGGTAAACTGGTGGGCAGTATGGAAACGGCTGACCCCAGGAAATATACCATCAAAAAAGAAAACCTGCATGCAGGCATGAATACCATTGCAGTGTTGGTATTGAATTTTGACAATAAAGGTGGCATCATGGGTTATAAAGATACCAGCCGGCATATAGGTATTTATCCAGAAGGGGAGAACGAACAATCAAAAATTGCTTTAAGCGGTGGCTGGAAATATTTTATACAGAATGATGAACCGCCTGCCATTGGTCATTATCAGGCCGACTACCAGCCTTTTGGAGATCTATGGTTGAATTTTAACAATACATCTTCTGCCACCAATTATAAAAGAGAATTGGATATTGCAAACGCTGTGGCAGCTACCAGCTATACGGTTGATGGCGTTGAATATAAAAGAGAATATTTTGCCAGCGTACCCAACCAGGTCATTGCGGTACATCTTACTGCAAGTAAAAAAACAAGTATCAGTTTTGATGCTGCTTTAACCAGTCCGCATAAATATGCTGCTGTTATGAAATTAAACAATAACACACTCAGCCTTTCTGTTAAAGTAAAAGATGGTGCTATGAAGGGGCAGAGTTACCTGCAGGTAAATGCAACCGGAGGGTCGTTGCAAGTGCAGAACAATAAAATTGTTGTCAGCAATGCAGACGATGTAGTGATATATCTTACTGCAGGTACCAATTATGTAAACTATAAAGATGTGTCCGGCGATCCTGCAGCAGCTTGTATCAATGGATTGAAAAGCACTGCCGGTAAAAAATACAATGAAATAAAAACAACGCATATAAAGGAGTACCAGACTTATTTCAACAGCCTTTCGGTTGATTTTGGCAGGAACGACAACGAAAACTTACCAACCGATGAAAGAATAGAAAAATTTGCAGCTAGCGGAGATCCTTCTTTTGTGTCTTTGTACCTGCAGTACGGAAGATACTTACTCATTTCATCCTCAAGACCGGGCACCAACCCTGCTAACCTTCAGGGCATCTGGAATGATTTGTTATTACCGCCCTGGGGCAGCAAGTATACAACCAATATCAATGCAGAAATGAATTACTGGCCGGCAGAATTGCTGAACCTTTCCGCATTGCATGAACCATTGTTTAAAATGATTGAAGAATTGTCCGTTACAGGCAAAAAAACGGCTAAGGAATATTACAACGCGCCGGGATGGGTGCTGCACCACAATACGGATCAATGGCGTGGCACTGCGGCCATCAACGCAGCCAATCATGGTATATGGGTGAGTGGAGGTGCATGGCTTTGTCATCATTTGTGGGAACATTATCTTTTTACGCAGGATAAAATTTTTCTGCAAAACAAGGCATACCCTATTATGAAATCGGCGGCTTTGTTTTTTAATTCATTTCTTGTAAAAGATCCTGTAAGTGGTTATCTCATCAGTGCGCCTTCCAATTCGCCAGAACAGGGTGGTCTGGTGGCGGGTCCAACAATGGATCATGAAATTATCCGTGATTTGTTTAAAAACACCATAGCCGCCGCGGCCATATTGGGCGTTGATCAACCGCTTAGCACAACGCTAAAAGAAAAAAGCGATCAGATAGCACCTTATAAGATTGGAAAGTATGGCCAGTTGCAGGAATGGATGCAGGATCTGGATGATACCAGTAATAAACACCGGCATGTTTCGCACCTGTGGGCGCAATATCCCGGCAATGAAATCAACTGGGATGAAACGCCAGATCTGATGAAGGCAGCACGTCAATCATTGATCTATCGCGGAGACGCTGCAACCGGATGGAGCCTTGGTTGGAAAATAAATTTATGGGCACGTTTCAAAGATGGCGACCATACCTATAAACTGATACAAATGTTATTAAGTCCTGCCAATACCGGTGCCGGCAGCTATCCAAATCTTTTTGATGCACATCCGCCTTTTCAGATTGATGGAAATTTTGGAGGCGCCGCCGGCATTGGTGAAATGTTGTTGCAAAGCCATACAAAATACATTGACATATTACCTGCATTACCGTCTGCTTTACCACAGGGAGAAGTAAAGGGTTTTTGTGCAAGAGGCGGCTTTGTAATAAACATGCAATGGAAGGAGGCAAAACTACAGCAACTGACGGTGGTTTCCCGTGCAGGCCTTCCCTTACTCCTGCGTTACAATGGTAAAACACGCAGCATTGTTACAGTAAAAAATGGCGTTTACAAATTTGACGCATTGCTAAATCAATTGTAGAAAAAATTTTTATACCGCGGAAAAATATGTTTATAGACACTGCTACAATGAAAAGATGGATTGCCTTTTGCCTGCTCATTTCCCTGGCTGTTGTAACCGCAGCGCAACAATTATCGGTGACCAATCTCCGTTGCGAATACAGGCAAAACCCCGCAGGCGTTGATGCCCCCGCTCCTAAGTTGAGCTGGGAATTGCAGTCGCACCAGCAAAACGTTTTGCAAATTGCGTACAGGGTTCTTGTCGCCGATGATTCCCTGCTGCTGAAAAGAAATACAGGCAATATCTGGGATTCAAAAAAAATACTGTCTGGTGCTTCTATACAAGTGTCTTACCATGGACAGCCTTTAAAATCCACAAAAAAATACTGGTGGAAAATAATGGCATGGGATAATAAAAATAATGCCAGCAACTGGAGTGATGCGGCCAGCTGGCAGATGGGGTTGTTAACCGCCGCTGACTGGAAAGACGCAAAATGGATTGGTTATGAAGTATTGCCCGATTCAAATATAATTGTGCCTTTTGCGCATGGCAATGGAAAAAAAGCATGGGGTAAACGGAAAGATATACTGCCAATGATGCGTAAGCGCTTTTTTGTTGAAAAACCGGTAAAAAGCGCTACTGCATTTATAAGTGGTCTTGGCCATTTTGACATGAGTATAAACGGCGAAAAAACCGGCGATCATTTTCTGGATCCGGGATGGACGCAATACAGCAAACATGCATTGTATGTTACATTTGATATTACACACAGTTTGCAACAGGGTGACAATGCTATTGGTGTTATGCTGGGCAATGGATTTTATTATATCCCTGGCGAGCGTTACCGTAAATTAACAGGGGCTTATGGGTATCCAAAAATGATCTGCCGTATTGTAATAGAATATGCAGACGGCAGCATTACAGATATTGTAAGCGACAATTCCTGGAAGGCCGCACCATCACCTGTTATTTTTTCCAGTATTTATGGCGGAGAAGATTATGATGCGAACCTGGAACAACCAGGCTGGAATAAATCTTTTTTTGACGATAGTAAGTGGAAGCAGGCAGTGGTAACCAGCGGACCTGCTGAAATGGATGCACAGTCGGCTGAACCTGTAAAAGTGGTGCAGCGTTTTACACCGGTAAAGAAAACGGCATTAAAACCGGGTATATGGGTCTATGACCTGGGACAAAATTTTTCCGGCATCCCATCCATCACAGTACATGGAAAAAAGGGAGATACCGTGCGCATTTCTCCTGCAGAAATTATAGATGACGATGGCAGCATCAATCAAAAAGCATCCGGCAGCCCCTGCTATTATAATTATATTTTAAAAGGAACGGGCGCTGAAACCTGGCAGCCTCAATTTTCGTATTATGGTTTCCGTTACCTGCAGGTGCAGGGTGCAGTGCCGGCAGGCGAAACTAATAGTGATCAACTTACAGTAATTGAAAATATTGAAGGGCTGCACATAAGAAATGCGGCGCCCTCAGCCGGAAGTTTTACCTCTTCCAGCCAGTTGTTCAATCAAACCTATGATTTAATCAACTGGGCCATTAAGAGTAATACCATGAGTGTGTTTACTGATTGTCCGCACCGGGAGAAGCTGGGCTGGCTTGAACAGACCCAGCTGGTGGGAAGTTCTGTACAATACAATTTTGATATTGCATCGCTTTGCCGGAAAGTGATAAAGGATATGATGAATGCGCAGACCGTGAGTGGGTTGATACCGGAGATTGCGCCCGAGTTTGTACAATTTGATGAACCATTCAGGGATTCACCGGAGTGGGGTAGCGCTGCCATTATTCTGCCCTGGTACAATTATCAATGGTATGCAGATAAACAAACGCTGAACGATGCATACAATATGATGCAGCGGTATCTTGCTTACCTGGAAAAGAAATCGGTGAATCATATTCTGTCGCAAGGTCTGGGCGACTGGTACGATATAGGGCCTAACCACCCTGGCGTATCGCAGCTGACACCTATGGGCGTAACCGGAACTGCCACCTGGTATTATGATTTAACGATAATGATGCGTATTGCCCGGGTGCTGAACAAAACGGCGGATGCAAAAGAATATGAGCAACTTGCTTCGGTTGTAAAAAAAGCATTCAATAAAAAATTTCTGAACGATACTACCAAACAATACGCAACCAACAGCCAGGCGGCCAACGCCATGGCCTTGTTTATGGGTTTGGTGGAACCTCAAAATAAAAAAGCAGTAGTGGATAACCTGGTAAAAGATATTCGCGCGCACAATAATGCGCTTACTGCCGGAGATATTGGTTACCGTTATGTATTGCGGGCGCTGGAAGATGCCAGCCGCAGCGATGTAATCTTTGACATGAACAACCGGAATGATGTTCCCGGTTATGGATACCAGTTAGCGCATGGCGCTACTGCCTTAACAGAGTCGTGGCAGGCATATCCGTATGTATCAAACAATCATTTTATGCTGGGGCATTTAATGGAGTGGCTGTATGCCGGTCTTTGCGGTATCAAACAGGCAGAAGGTTCGGTTGGTTACAATAAAATAGTTATCCGTCCGCAGCAGGTGGGCAATATAACGTTTGCAAAAGCGGACTATCATACGCCTTATGGCCTGATAAAAACGGACTGGCAAAAGGAAAACGATCTATTTAGTTTGCATGTAACTATTCCGGCAAACACAACTGCTGAAATATACTTACCTGGAAGTGATAAGCCGGTTAAAACGGGTTCTGGTAATTATGGTTATTCAGTAAAAATGAAATAAAGCTTTTTTGAGGCTTTTTTACCACAGAGACCATTGCTATGATAACGGAGGTTTTCACGGAGGTACACAGAGCAGTCGCCTCAATTAGCTCTGTGAAGGCCTCATACACCTCTGTGGTAATTAGAAAAGCCAATGATTAAGGCTTGTAAACAATTAATAAGAGAGCTGAGCAGGGAGTCAAAAGCACACGAGTGCGACGCAAGGATGATGACCAGAAAACAGATGCTGGGATCAAAACATAAAAAATACAGCACCGGATCAATCATGAAGATCGGAACCATAACATACTTGTTCTTATTATTTGTTGTGCACACAAGTTTTGCACAATCTTCATCCCGTATCATCATTGATTTCAATAGAGACTGGAAATTTTTTTTAGGCGATGATAGCGCGGCCATCAACCCAAATTACAATGATCAGCAATGGCGTTCGCTAAATCTTCCGCACGACTGGAGCATTGAAGGTGCATTTAGTGAAAGTCATCCCGCTACCACGCAGGGCGGTGCATTACCCGGTGGTATTGGCTGGTACAGGAAAACTTTTGTACTGCCTGCAGGAGTCAATGATAAGAATGTAAGTATTGAATTTGACGGCATCTACCACAACAGTGAGGTTTGGATAAATGGTCACTACCTGGGCAAGCGGCCTTATGGTTATAGTTCTTTCAGTTATGATCTTACGCCACATATCAACAAAAGCCCTTCAAAAAATATCATTACCGTAAAAGTTGACAATAGCCAGCAGCCCAATTCAAGATGGTACAGTGGTTCTGGTATTTACAGGAACACACGATTGGTTTGTACAAATGGCATAGCAGCAGTGCCACATTGGGGAGTTGCCATTACTACACCAGATATTACGGCAAAAAAAGCGGTTGTTAAAGTGGTTGCGTTTGCGGGTAATAAAAAAAGCATTGACGCTTTTTGGGATTCTACCAGTGTGTATGCTGAAATCTATGATGCAGCAGGCAAAATAATGGCAAGTACTAAAAATGCAAGAACCAGCGGAAAGCTTGTACATGGATTTTTGCAAAGCGATCTTTTGCTGAACATTGCAAATCCAAAATTGTGGTCGGTTGATCATCCTTATTTATACAAGGCTGTAATAAAAGTAATGTTTAAAAATAAGCTGGCAGATGAGTACAGCACCAGTTTCGGTATCCGCTCATTTCATTTCGATGAGGACAAAGGTTTCTTTTTAAACGATAAACCGCTAAAAGTAAAAGGTGTCTGCAATCATCATGATCTGGGTGCATTGGGTGCTGCTGTAAATACACGTGCCATTGAAAGGCAATTACAAATATTAAAAGCCATGGGCTGTAATGCCATCCGCACCGCGCACAATCCGGCATCTCCGGAATTATTAGACTTGTGCGATAAGATGGGTTTCCTGGTAATGGAGGAAGCCTTTGACATGTGGAAGAAAAAGAAAAACAAGTTTGACTACTATTCAGATTTTGATCAATGGCACAAACAGGACATACAGGACATGGTGTTAAGGGATCGCAATCACCCTTCCATTTTTATGTGGAGTATTGGTAATGAAATCAGGGAACAGTTTGATTCTTCCGGCATAACACTTGCCAAAGAATTGGTGGGTCTTATTAAATCACTGGATAGTACCAGGCCAGTAACAGCAGCACTCAGCGAATGGAACCCGGAGAAAAATTTTCTTTACAAATCGGGTGCGCTGGATATTGTGGGCCTCAACTATCACCAGGAAATGTATGAAGACTTTCATAAGTACTATCCCGGGCAAATATTTATAGGGGCGGAGAACATGAGCGCTTTCGCTACCCGTGGTCATTATGATATGCCATCAGACAGCAGTTATTTCTGGCCGGCCAAATCGCCCCAAAAAATTGTTGAGCATGGCAACCCGGATTACACCGTCTCTGCTTACGATCAGGTCTCCGCTTATTGGGGCAGCACCCATGAAGCCACCTGGAAGATTATCAAAAAACATGATTTTCTATCGGGCTTGTTTGTATGGAGTGGTTTTGATTTTTTAGGAGAACCTATTCCTTATCCCTGGCCTGCAAGAAGTTCTTATTACGGAATCATTGACCTTGCCGGTTTTCCGAAAGATGTATATTATATGTACCAGGCGGAATGGACCAATAAACCGGTGCTGCATATTTTTCCGCATTGGAACTGGGTGCCCGGAAAGATGGTTGATGTGTGGGCCTGGTACAACAATGCAGATGAAGTGGAATTGTTTGTAAACGGTCAGTCACTGGGCACAAAGAAAAAAATTGGCGATGAACTGCATGTAATGTGGCGGGTGCCTTTTCAACATGGTGTATTAAAAGCTATATCACGGAAAAAAGGGAAGACGGTTTTAATAAAAGAAATACATACGGCGGGTGTACCGGCAAAAATTCAATTACAAGCAGACCGCTCCAACATAAAAGCAGACGGCAAAGATCTCTCCTTTGTTACGGCCACCGTGCTTGATAAAAATGGTTATCCCGTTCCGGATGCTGATAACCTTCTTACATTCAGTGTTGAAGGCAGTGGCGGGCTGGCAGCAACAGACAATGGTTACCAGGCAGATACTACTTCTTTTCAAAGCGCGCAAAGAAAATGCTGGAAAGGCATGGCGCTGGCCGTTGTACGCGCTGCAGAAAAACAGGGAAATATTACATTAAAAGTTTCAAGCCCTGGTTTGGCGCCAGCAGTTTTGCGGTTGAAAACGAGCAGGTGAGACAATCATTTACGCAATCGTTCCCGGAAATAAAGGGGCGGGCGAAATAGTAAAATCTTCCATCAATTTAGTGAAACCTTACATTGTTACCGGATAGGCAGCCTTGTACCTTTAGTAGAATGAATGAGGAATGTTTGGGATGGCTCATCATTCATTACTAACGATAAAACCATTTTGAATGAGAAGGTTGCTGCCTGTAAATATAAAATCGCTTTCCTTATTTTATTTTGTAAGACTGGCCATTTTTTCTGGTGCTATTTCCGCCACTTTTCATGCCAGCGCACAATCTCCTGAAGAACAGCAAAAAGCTGGTTATAAAAAAGCCATTGCTGAAAGATCGGCTAAAATTGTCAATTCGCTTTCAATAACAGACCCGGTAAAATACAGCCAGCTGGTATCGGTGATTGCAGATCAATATTTTGCATTGAATACCATACAGGAAAAAAATGAAGCAGCAGTGGCGGTTATCAAAAAAGATACTACCGAAAAAGCAAAACAAACAATCGCATTAAAATTACAGGAAGAAAAAAAATCAACCGAAGTGCTGCAGCTGCACAATGGTTTTATTGCTCAGTTAAAAGGAAATCTTACTGAAGAGCAGGCTGACAAAGTAAAGGATGGAATGACATACAATGTTTTCCCTCTCACTTACAAAGCTTACCAGGAAATGATTCCTTCTTTAACTGCTGTTCAAAAAGATAAAATTTACAATTGGTTAAAAGAGGCAAGAGAACTGGCAATGGATGCTGAATCTTCTGATAAAAAACATGCCGTATTCGGAAAATATAAAGGCCGTATCAACAATTATCTTTCCGCTGAAGGATATGATGTAAAAAAAGAAGGAGAAGAATGGGCTAAAAGAATACAGGCATCAAAAGGAGCAAAACAAAACCAAAACTGATATAAAGTTTCATTTTTTTCAAAACCCAACGCTATATGATAAAGTTTTTTCTAACGAAAGTATTGCCCCTTCCTCTTTTACTGCTGATTTGCTGCACCGTATTTGCGCAGGAAAAAGCGATTTCTACCGGCTTGCTTAAAAAAATTACTGGTGTTGTGACAGATGCTGACGGCAAACCTGTTCAGGGTGCTACTGTTGGTATAAAAGGAACCAATACAAATGTTATTACCGACGAGAATGGCGCTTTCTCCATTAATGTGCCTTCTGAAAAATCAGTACTGAAAATTTCCAACGTGGGTCTGGGTTACCAGGAAATGGTGGTAGGAGCAAAAACGGTTTTTAGCATTAAAATGCTAAAAAACAGTAAAGACCTGGATGATGTGGTGGTAATTGGATATGGTACGCAGAAAGCAAGGAATATTACCGGTTCTATAGTAAATGTAGATACAAAAAAACTGGAAGATCTGCCAGTTTCTTCATTGACTGAAATGCTGAGGGGGCAAGTACCTGGTTTAAACGTAAGCGGGGGAAGTACCCGTCCCGGTACCATGGCTTCACTTAGTATCCGCCAGCAATTCAATTTTGGTAAAGATGGTGGTGGAACCATACCATTGATTGTAATTGACGATGTGGAACAGATTGACCCTTTCACTGGTCTTCCTACTTTAACCAACTTTAATTTGCTGGATTTATCTGAAGTGGAAAGCATCACTGTCTTGCGTGATGCAAGCGCCGCAATCTATGGGCCCAGGGGTTCGCAGGGAGCCATCATCATAAAAACAAAAAAAGGTAAACTGGGCGCACCCAAAATAACTTACTCGGGAAAATTTGAAACCAACAATGCAGTAAGCCATAGCAAAGTGATGAATGCCCGGCAATTTGGCATTTTTTCCAATAGACTAAATGATGTTATCAATCCTACCAATGTTAATGCTTTTTTTACACCTGCAGAAATAGCAGCGATGGACAGCATCAATTATGACTGGCTCAGTAGTTGGAAGGCTGCGAATTCTATGCAGCATTCAGTTACTGTAAGCGGTGGTTCTGACAGGGCTACTTACTTTGCCGGTGGTTCTTATTATAAGCAGGGGGCAAATTTGGGTTCCCAAACTTTTAACAGGTGGACCTTCAGGTCGGGCGCAGATGTAAAAGTAGCAAGCGGTTTAAAATTGTCGGCTGTGGTTTCAGGCAACAATTCTTCCCTGACCCAGTCTTTCACCAAAGTAAACGTAAATGATGGTTATGCTGCAGGCGGTGGCGAACAGGATGATTATGCCTTATTACTGCATATGCCAAAATATATTCCATGGCAATATACTATCAATGGAGTAAATCAATATGTGTCGCCTGTATTGAAGGCAGGAACCCTTGGGTCTGCAACTGGCAATAACTCATTATCCAATATGAATTATTATGGCCTGCTGAACAATGGTTCTCAAACAGCCAACAGTACTTTTAATTACAACGGTAATTTCTCTTTACAGTATGATATTCCTTTTATTAAAGGGCTTTCTGTAAAAGCTGCTTATTCGGTTGGTTCTTCATCCAGCAGTACTGAGCAGGATATGTTCCCGCAAATACTTTACCAGGCCACTAATGCTGCAGTTGCCGGTACCCATTTGTTTAATGCAAATACAATATGGAGCAGCCCTTATACTAACACATCTGGTTCCAGGGTAACTTACAACAACGCAACCAATACAATTCAACAGAGTAATTTCTATGTGAATTACGATCATAGTTTTGGCAGCCACAATATATCTGCGGTGTTTGTTGGCGAACAGTCGAAATATAGCAACGATACCCGCTTCCAGATTTATAATACACCGGTTCCTGGCGGGTATGCGGGCTCATCTGCTACTGCGGGCACGCTGGATGCTGGTAATAGTTATGCAACAAGGTTGGTTAGCGCCTCCCAATCTTACCTGGGCCGTGTTAGCTACAGTTATAGAAACAAATACCTGGCGCAGTTTATATTCCGTACCGATGCCTCCACCAAAGTAGCACCTCAAAATTATTGGGCCTCTTTTCCGGCGGCATCATTTGGATGGGTTATTTCGGAAGAAGATTTTTTTAAGCGTAATGTACACTGGGTAAATAATCTGAAAATCAGATTTTCAATAGGCAAAACAGGTAACGACAATATTAAGCCCTGGAAATGGCAACAGTTATACAATGTTGCAACCAATACCGGCAACGGCTTTGGTACCAATGGAGGAAACCTTAGCAATGGGCTTACCCCTGCTGTTTCTCCTAATCCGGATATCGATTGGGATGCAACCACACAGCGTAATCTTGGATTGGATATCGGCCTGTTAAATAACCGGCTGACTTTTAGTTGGGATGGTTATTATAATTCTGAAAAAAATCTGATAACCGTTGTATCAAATGCACTTAATGTTCCAATTTCGGTAGGTGGCACATTTGCTGAGCAAAACCTGGCTAATGTTACAGCGTATGGAACAGAAATCAGTGCCGTATGGAGCGACCATAGAGGTAAAGTAAATTACACAGTGGGTATAAACTTTGGCCTGAGCAATAATAAAGTTAATACATGGATTAGCCAGCCATTCACTAACGCAGCCGGAATTGCAGCAAGCGTGCACCAGGGTTATTCAACAATACAGCCAGCATATGGGTACCTGACCTGGAGAGGAACATCAACGGGTGATGGGATCTTAAGGACAGATGCTGACCTTGACACGTATTGGGCCTATCTTACTGACTTGGCAACAAAAGCCGGCACTACACCTTTATATAATGCAGGCGGTGCAAATGTTTCTACCAGGGCTGGTATGAAAAAGGGTATGCTGGCTTATCAGGATTTGGCGGGCACACCTAACGCCACCACACAAACGATTCCGGGCCAGGATGGCAGGGTAAATGATGGAGATGATTATGCAAAGCTTGCAAAAAGCGGCATGAGTTACGGCATTACCACCAACCTTGGTGTAAGCTGGAAAGAGATTAGCCTGCAGGCACAGATTGCAACCAGTTGGGGTGGCTATAACAGCATTGACCGCATAAACCAGGCTACAAGCAGCACCAGTGCTACTTATTCTCAGGTAGCATACCTGAATGATATGTACGATACTGCCAACAATGTAAATGGTAAATATCCCAATATCGGCTACTATAGCAGCGCATACAAAGCTTCCGATTTTTGGAGCTTGCCCAGTTTCAGGTGTGTGATTCGTTCATTAAGCGTTGGCTATGCATTGCCAAAAGAATGGATCACGAAAGCGCATTTGTCAAGTGCGAAGCTGGTATTATCAGGTTATAATTTATGGGATCTGTACAACCCATACCCGGGCAAATACCGCAATATGTACGACGGAGCGGCTGTAAACTATCCAACACTACGTACATGGTCGCTTGGGGTAAACCTTGGATTATAGATTTTTAAAATTATATAACTAACTATAAATGAAAAATAAGATAATTTATCTCATAGCCTTTGCAGCAGTTATTACTGCAGGTTGCAAAAAAAGCTTTATTGCGGAAGTAAAGCCTTATGGCAATCTCGATGAGAATGCTTTTACCAATCAAACTGAAACCGGTTGGTATATTGACAGAATGTACAATTTTGATTTTGCAGGTTTTAAAAGTCCAACTTCGAATGTGGCAACCGCGGGATCCTGGGACGATTCCAAAACAAAAAATACGGAAGAAATCGGGGGCACTGTAAGCAATTATATTAACCCAAATAAAACCGTGCAACTGGCAGCCGATGCCGATGCATATTATGGTACAACACTCGCATCTTCTGGTTACCCTAACGCGCCATACAACCGTATTCGTCTGGCCAATTTGCTGCTTCAAAAAATTGATGGGATAGGACAGGCGTTGCCGGCATCTTTCCGGGCAACTTCAAAAGGACAGATGTATTACTTCCGGGCCCTTGAATACTTTTTTTTGGTACGTGCTTATGGTGGAGTTCCTATCGTTACATCTGTTTCTGAAGCAAGCATCACCGATACAACTATCAGGACACCAAGGTCGACCGCCACGCAATGTTTTGCACAAATAATGAAAGATTTTGATTCGGCAGCAGCACTTCTGCCAGCCAAATGGGCAAACGGAGGAACAGACTACGGCCGGTTTACCAGCGCAGCCGCTATGGCTATGAAAAGCCGTGTGGCACTTTATGCTGCAAGTCCTTTATTCAATAATGATTGGGATAACCCTGGTAGCGCACAATGGCAAACTGCTTTAAAGGCGGGGCTGGATGCTGAAACATTCCTGACAGCCAACGGTTATGGATTATATGGTAGCAGTGCAAAAGATTGGCAGCAGATGACCTATGTTGCTGATAACGCCTTTAACAAGGAAGCCATTTTTGTGAATCTGATGTCGACTACCATTACATCTTCTACAGGTTATAATAATTCCTGGGAAAATAATGTAAGGCCAAAAGATATGAATGGCGCTGGCGGGGTTTCTGTACCAAAGGCCATGCTCGATCTTTTTCCTTTGGCAAACGGCGCCCGCCCTACCGCGGCAAATGGCTATGTAGATACCTTCTTTTTTGAAAATCGCGACCCCCGTTTCTATCGCACTTTTGCTTTTTCGGGCAGCAAATGGGGAACAAAAACCAATGCCAGCAGAACAACTTTCTTTTATAGGTGGAAGACAAGTGCTGCTGCAACCACAGCAACCTATTCCGGGTACAATGGTGGCAACCAGACAACCAGCCCCGCAGAAGTTTTTAAATTTTCAAATCCTGCAGCAGATACATCTGCTTTAACATATTCAGGCACGGATATTTTTGAATATCGCTACGCAGAACTGTTGCTGAATATAGCTGAGTGTTACGCCGCAACAGGCAATACTGCACAGTGTCTTACCTATTTGGGAAAAATAAGAGCACGTGTGGGAATACCCAGCGCAAATAATTATGGCATTGGATCACTGGCCGATAAATATGCCGCCATAGAAGCTTGTTTGTATGAGCGCAGGGTGGAACTGGCTTATGAAGGCAAACGCTATTGGGACATTCAAAGATGGTTATTGTATGGCGGTGTATCTTCAACCAATCCTTCTGCCAACACAGTTTCCAAACTTGGCCTTACACCAATCAATGGCACCAATAGAACAGGTTATTACTGGCAGGCGCTAACCTATTCCGCTGCAACGGTGGACCCTTTAACAGCTGCTGACAAGGCATCTGTTTTAGTAGACCCTGATGCATCTGCCGCTGCTTTTGCTACGCAAATAGCAAACCTTAAAGCGTTGTATAAAGCTAAATTTGTGATGACGCCGCTTGACAAGCCATTGGATCTTGATGGTAGTACGCCAATCAATATTTTATACAGACCTAATTATTATTTGTCAGGCTTATCAGCCACAGTATTGTCGTATAATCCCTGGCTGGCACAAAATATCGGATGGATGGATTACAGTGGTTCGGCCGGAACTTTTAACCCGACCCAATAAATTCTATACTTTTAAAACAGGAAAGAGAAGAGCAATCTTCTCTTTCTTCTTCCTGCCATCTCTTTCTGCTTGCACATATACAAAAACTAACCATTTTCTATTGTGACAGATAAACAATATAATTAGCAAATGCCTGTGAGTTGAAAATATTTTTTAAAAGAATTAAGCTTAACCGCAAAGAATATATTTTATAGTCGTCTAATTATTTAAAGAGTATACACATGAATTTTTCAGTAAAGCATTTTTTTGTTGGCATTTTGTTTATCAGTATTTCAATTGCTGCAAATGCACAATACCCCGATATACCCGCAGATGTAAAAAAATCTGCTGATTCTTTAATTGCTGCAGCCACCAGGCATTCAGATTCAGCCTGGGCCATTGCTACTCCCATTATAGAAAAAGAAGCAAGGGAAGGAAAACCTTATATACCATGGGCATCGCGGGCAGATGAATTGCCACAATCAGAAATTCCTGCGTTTCCCGGGGCAGAAGGCGGAGGTAAATATAGTTTCGGCGGCAGGGGCGGAAAAGTAATTGTTGTTACCAATTTAAATAATGACGGCCCCGGAAGTTTTCGCTGGGCCTGCGAGCAAGGCGGTGCAAGAATAATTGTTTTTAATGTAGCTGGTATTATAAGAATTACGTCTCCTGTAATTATTAGGGCGCCCTACATAACTATAGAAGGACAAACTGCGCCGGGCGATGGTATTTGCCTTGCAGGTGAAACTGTCTGGATAAATACACACGATGTAATCATTCGGTTTATGCGTTTCCGCCGCGGAGAAACATGGGTGGGCAGAAGAGATGATGCCATTGGTGGTAATCCCATTGGTAATATTATGATTGATCATGTAAGCGCCAGTTGGGGGCTTGATGAAAACATGAGCATGTACCGGCACATGTACAATGACAGCACGGGTAAAATTGAAGACAAATTCGGCACCGTAAACATCACCATTCAGAATTCTATTTTTGGTGAAGCACTTGATACCTGGAACCATGCATTTGGAAGTACGCTTGGTGGAGAGAACTGTGCATTTGTGCGCAATCTCTGGGCAAACAATGCTGGTCGTAATCCCTCTGTTGGCTGGAACGGTATTTTCAATTTTGTAAACAATGTCGTGTTTAACTGGGTACACCGCTCCGTAGATGGAGGTGATTACCGTGCACGTTTTAATATCATCAATAATTATTTCCAACCCGGCCCTGCAACACCAAAAAATAATGTAGGACATAGAATCTTAAAACCAGAAAGCGGCCGTAGTAAGCTCAATCATCATGTTTATGGCAGGGCATATGTAAACGGGAATATAATGGAGGGATATCCTGAAATAAAAAAGACAACTGGAATGGTGGTGTGCAGGTAGAAGAAGAATCAAATGCAGGTGAATACACGTCAGAAATTAAATGGATGAAACCAATGCCAATGCCTGCCATGACAATTATTGATGCAACCGCCGCGAGAAATTATGTATTGTCCAATGCAGGTGCAACACTTCCCAAAAGAGATGCTGTAGACACAAGAATTGTAAAACAGGTTGCAACCGGTAAAATTGATTTTGATCCCAATGTGAAATTGCCTGAGACACAATTTAAACACAGACGCATGCCGATCGATTCTTACAAACAGGGCATCATTACAGATCCAGTCCAGGTAGGCGGCTATCCTGTATACAAAGGCAATCCGTATACTGATAGCGATAATGATGGTATGCCCGATGCATGGGAATTAAAAAATGGATTGAATCCGAAAGATGCTTCCGATGCAGCAAAGATTACAAAGAGTGGCTACAGCAATATTGAATTGTATCTAAACAGCGTAGTAGATATAAAAAATGTTACGCCGAGCGTTTCCGCAGTTGTAAAAAAACAGCTCATTATAAACCCGAAGGGTTGACATTAATATAATGCCCGAACCCAGCGGGGGTGGTGGATATAAAAAATGTTACACCTGCAGTTTCATCTGTTGTGAAGAAATAAGCTACTGGATTGGTTGGATAGGATTAGGAACCGGTGCTGTTAATGATAAACCCGAAGGGTTGACATTAATATAACAAGCCGAACCCGGCGGGATGGAACCCCGAAGGGGTGACATTAGACACAACGATGATGCACATAGAACAAATGTCTGTTTCCGAATAAAAATAGTTTCGCGTGAAAAAATATTTTCTTTTATTCTCAATTGCCACAGCCGGCATGTTTTCTGGCCAGCAGGCTTTTGCACAATATCCCATTATTCCAAAAGCGATGGAAGATTCTGCCGATGGCGAAATGAAAAAATTCCAGGCGGTATCGGATGAAGCTTTTGCAAAGGCATTGCCGGTAATAGAAGCAGACGAAAAAAAAGGGAAACCATTTGTGTTGTGGGCAGCCAGGTCTACCGATCTGCCACAAGCGAAAATTCTGGCCTTTCCCGGCGCAGAAGGTGGTGGTGCATTTACCGCAGGTGGCCGCGGCGGAAAAGTTTTTGTTGTGAAAAGCCTGGACGATCGCGGCCCCGGTACATTAAGGGAAGCATGTGAGCAGGGCGGCCCCAGAATTATTGTTTTTAATGTAGCAGGTATCATCAGGTTGAAAAGTCCTGTCAATATTCGTGCACCGTATATTACCATTGAAGGGCAAACAGCGCCCGGCGATGGCGTATGCATCGCCGGTGAATCTGTTTTAATTGATACGCATGATGTTATTATCCGCTTTATGCGCTTTCGCAGGGGCCAAACCGAAGTTACACGCAGGGATGATGCACTGGGCGGCAACCCGGTGGGCAATATTATACTCGACCATGTGTCTGGCAGTTGGGGACTGGATGAAAACATGTCTATTTACCGGCATGTGTACGACAGAAAAAATGATGGCAAAGGAGAAAAGCTGCCAACTGTAAATGTGACCATTCAAAATTCAATTTTTGCTGAAGGACTGGATACCTATAACCATGCATTTGGCAGTACGATTGGTGGAAGAAACAGCACTTTTATGCGTAATCTCTGGGCCAATAATGTTGCCAGAAACCCTTCGGTAGGTATGGATGGTGATTTTGGTTTTGTAAATAATGTTATTTTCAACTGGTGGAACAGGAGTGCAGACGGCGGCGATAACAAATCGTTGTTCAATTTTATCAATAATTATTACAAACCAGGTCCCATTACGCCAAAAGATAAACCCATTGGTTACCGTATCTTAAAGCCCGAATCCGGAAGGGCGCATAAAGACAGCCTTGTATTTGGGAAAGCCTATGTAAACGGTAATATTATGGAAGGCAATGACAAAGTGACGAAAGACAATTGGGCGGGTGGTGTGCAAGTGCAGGATTTGGCGGATGCGGGAAAATATACAGATTCAATACGCGTAAACAAACCCTTTCCGATTGCACAGTTTCCTGTTGTAACGGCAAAAGACGCTTATACATATGTGTTAGACAATGCAGGTGCTATATTGCCGGTGAGGGATGCAGTTGACAAGCGCGTGGTGGAAGAAGTGCGGACAGGTAAAATCACTTATGCGCCCAATGCGCAGCCTTATACAGCAAAATTTGTAAAGCGCCGTCTGGCACCCGACTCATACAAAGATGGCATTATCTCAGACATTAGCCAGGTAGGCGGCTATCCTGAATATAAAGGCAAGCCTTATAAAGACAGCGATGATGATGGCATGCCGGATGATTATGAAATAAAAAATAGACTGAACCCGAAAGACGCAAGCGATGCAGTAAAGATTGGAAAAGGCGGCTACAGCAATATTGAAATTTATTTAAACAGTGTAGTAGATATTAAAGCCGTTGAACCGGTTGCGGTAGCAAAAAAATAAGTTCGATTTTTTGTCTGATCATTTTTTGTCATCTGATGTTTTTGTCATCCGGTGTTTTGTCATCCGGCGTTTTTGTCATCCCGGCGCAGGAGGGATCTATAACGGCTGGTAAATAAATTAGTTTTAAAAGTGAGTATAAAACAATTATATAAGAGTCTCTTTTTCATATGCGCAGTTGTTGTTGTACCGCAGGCTTTACTGGCTCAAAAAACCGTAAAGCCTGCTCCTTTATATATTGACAAAGGAAAAATTCTGTACACCCCGGATTCATTGGGCAACCGCATTCCTGATTTTTCTTATTGTGGCTATATGGCTTCTGAAAAACCAATTCCTGATGTAGCGATAAAAATTGTTGTACCAGTTGCCGCCGGAGATGCTACACTTCGTATACAATCTGCATTAGACTGGGTTGCTAATCTTCCCATTGATGCCAATGGTTTTCGTGGCACCGTATTATTGCAAAAAGGAAAGTATGAGGTAAACGGACAGTTGCAAATAAAAGCATCTGGTGTTGTATTGCGCGGAAGCGGTACTGATGAGAAGGGAACTGTTTTATTTGGCGCAGGAACAGGTCGTTTAGCATTGATAAAAATTATCGGTAAAAAAGACAAAACTATCAGCGCCGAAATAAAAATTGCAGACGCATATGTACCGGTGAATGCAATGAAGTTTTCATTAACTGACGCATCTTCTTTTAAAACCGGGGATAAAATAATTATAAGACGCCCTTCTACTGCGACATGGATTGCAACATTGGGTACAGAGACTTTTGGTGGCGGTATTTCTGCCTTGGGATGGAAACCCGGTGACCGTGATTTGTTTTTCGACAGAACAATTACCAATATAACCGGAAATGCTATTACCATCGATGCACCATTGACTACTGCACTGGACTCAAGCTATGGCGGCGGGTTGGTTGCAAAGTATACATGGGATGGCAGGATAAACAATGCCGGTGCAGAAAATCTGCGTTGTGTTTCAGCATTCGATAAAAATAATCCGAAAGACGAAGATCACCGCTGGAATGCGATTAACATAGAGAATGCAGAAGATGCCTGGGTACGCAGAATTACTTTCGAAAATTTTGCTGGTTCTGACGTGAGCGTATTGGAAACATCAAAACACATTACGGTTGAAGACTGCAAATCATTAAACCCTGTCTCGGAAATCGGGGGCCAAAGACGATTTACTTTTTTTACTGCCGGCCAGCAAACATTGTTTCAGCGTTGCAATGCGGAATATGGCTACCACGATTTTGCAACTGGTTATTGTGCACCCGGCCCCAACGCTTTTGTGCAATGCGAATCTCATCAACCTTATAATTTTAGTGGCGCAATTGACAGCTGGGGTTCAGGAATTTTGTTTGATGTGACAAGCGTGGACGGAAACGCATTAAGGTTTGGTAACCGCGGACAGGATGGTAATGGTGCGGGATGGTCTGCAGCCAATAGTTTATTCTGGAATTGCAGTGCGGCAAGAATCGATTGTTACAAACCACCTACTGCACAAAACTGGTCGTTTGGCAGCTGGAGCCAGTTTTCAGGCGATGGCTACTGGACAGAGTCAAACAACACCATTAATCCACGCAGTATTTACTATGGCCAGCTTGCAGCCCGGTTAAATAAGAATGTTGATGACATCGCGCAAATACTCTACGTGCCAACAGAAGCATCCAGCAGTCCGTCAGTAGAAGTGGCGGCAGATTTAATAAAGCAATCTGAAAAGCCGAGAATGCAGCTAAGTGAATGGATTGATTTGGCAGCAAAACACAATCCTATTTCAACAAATGCACTAAATGTAAAGACGATAGACCAGGTGGGAATAAA
>Ga0157376_10000497_pt1 | contig 25401 bp, 39 predicted proteins | sample M45metaG_FD_121801 | JGI IMG/M metagenome (GOLD analysis project Ga0157376, IMG submission 121801) | Miscanthus rhizosphere microbial communities from Kellogg Biological Station, Michigan, USA - M4-5 metaG | ecosystem: Host-associated > Plants > Roots > Rhizosphere > Soil | place: USA: Michigan...
AGTTACGTGGAATTGCTGACCTGCCTGGAAATGGCCAAACACGCTAACCAGGTGGGAGAAAAGTCCAAGACCGAAACTGTTGGCCGCCATTAATCGTCAGCCCGGGTTTGAGACGCGCGCCATCCGCTTTCGCAGTCGCTATTGGGAGTAAAGCGGACATGGGCTGTTGCACCGCAAATGTCCGCTAATGACCCAAAGCGGACACCGACACCTTCAACAGTGTAGCTTCAGACGATACGGTGCTCTGAGCAGATTAGAGGCCACATGAGGCGGCGCGACTTTACAATCCTTTTTGTCGTCGGCATGGCGATATGGCCGACGCATGTTCGAGCGCAACAACTAAGAAAAATACCGCGGATTGGCGTCCTCCTTCCGGGCGCCCCGGCAGCGTGGTCACGCCGCACAAAGGCGTTCCTCGATGGCCTTAGCGAACTTGGGTATGTGGAGGGAAAGACGATCGCGATTGAATGGAAATGGGGAGACGACCAATTCGATACGCTGTCTGGACTTGCTGCTGATCTAGTACGCAGCAACGTTGATGTCATCGTCACAGGCGGAACTTCCGCTACGAAGGCTCTCAAAACCGCAACTCAAACAATTCCGATTGTGATGGCTATCGTGGGTGATCCGGTCGCCGCCGGGCTGGTGGACACTCTTGCCCGTCCAGGTGGCAATGCAACCGGTTTCAGCATCGTTGCTCCGGAGTTAGGAACAAAGCGCCTCGAATTGCTGAAAGAGATCGTGCCCAATCTGTCGTCGATAGCAGTGCTGTCTAATGCCAAAAACCCGCAATCCAAGATTGAAATGAAGGAGATGCAGACAGCAGCTCAAGCAATGGCACTGCAACTTCATTCGGCCGAAATATCAACTGAAGTCGGATTGGAGGATGCATTCGTTGCAATGAATAAAGCCTCTGCACAGGCTCTCATTCTTCTGACGGATCCGATTTTGTTCAGCCAAAGAAAGCGAACGGTTGATCTTGCCGCTCAGTATAAGCTGCCAGCCGTGTATTTCTATTCAGGATTTGTCGAAGAGGGAGGCCTAATGAGTTATGGCCCAAGCGACGTCGACCTTTTTCATCGCGCCGCGGGGTATGTCGACAAAATATTGAAAGGTGCAAAACCATGTGAACTACCAGTGGAGCAGCCCACCAGATTTGAGCTTATCTTCAATCTAAAGACCGCCAAGTCACTCGGCTTAACAGTACCACCGAAACTCCTGCTTACTGCCGACGAAGTGATCGAGTGAACGGCGAAATGTCCGCTTTTGGGGTAACAGCGGACATAGATCGTTTATACGGATTTCCGTATGACGCGACGTTCTTTAGACTGCCAATAGGTAAGAACGACGCTGTGGGAGCGCTACGATGTCGCCTAAGGTGCAGTCGGCAGTCGCCTGGATAATAACCGCAGTAATAGCAGCAGGAGCTGTGGGACTAGTAATCTCGCAGTTCATGCCTCAGAAAACTGAGGCGCCCCCTCCGAAAACTGAGGCGCTCCCACCAAAAATTGAAGCGCCGCCACCGAAACCGGCCCCAGTAGAAGACAAGCAGGCTCAGCGTTGGGTCTGCTCACATACAACTCGGCAGACCGTTACGATACTGACAGGGGCGAGCGGTGCGTTTCAAGCTTATATGGACCAATGTGACGAGTGGAAACTAAAGTGAACGGTGATGGCGGTCTGGAGCGCTTTCGCCCGCGTCAGCGCCACGCCCATGTAGACGCCTCGGACGTAGTGAGGTCGCCCGCCGTTGGCGCAAACAAAATCGGCGGTTTGCCCTGCTGCGCATCAAGCCTTATCTGCTTTGTACCAACCTTGGCGTTTAAGCTCCTCGTATTCCCTGAAAGTTGGATTGTTGGGGGGCCATTGACGAAGTGGCGCAGGTACTGACTGTGGCGACTTCATACGATGAGTTGCTTTATCGGATGAAGAACGTTTTTCGGTTCTGCCATGGCCGTACTTGACGCGACTATCAAAGCCGTCGCGGCAGCAATAATGTGGAGCTGTTTCTGACGAGCAGATGAAGTCATAGAGTGAGATTTAGCCGATGTCCGCTATTGGCACAAAGCGGACATCGGCTTGTGCGCTGCACGTGTCCGCTTTTGACCCAAAGCGGACATCGTCACCGTTTGTGGTATGATTATTCTCGTTTTTTTGGCGGACCTCATGGAGGTGACAGTGGATCGCCGTAGTTTTTTGGCGACGCTAGGCCTGTTGGTGTGGCGTCCAGACTATGCCGCCGCACAAAGTGTCCCGAAGCCCGCCCGTATAGGTTGGCTTACGGCTCAGCGGGAAGCCAGCCTCACGCCTTATGTCAAGGCTATGCGCGAATCCCTGGCCGAGCTTGGTTACGTCGAGGGAAAAAATCTAACGATTGAATTTCGCTACGGCGATGATGCCATCGAACGCGTGCCCGAACTTGCGAGCGATCTTGAGCGTCTGCCCGTTGATCTTATCGTGGCGCAGGGTGCCGCGGTCGAAGTAATCAGCAAGCTCAAGCTGAAAACGCCAGTTGTCTATGTCTTTAGCGGCGATCCCGTATCCGCAGGCTTTGCAGAAAGCCTCGCCAGGCCGCATGGGAACATGACCGGCTTGACCTTCATGGCCGCCGAATTCAATGGCAAGCGGCTCGAGCTGTTGCGTGAATTTATTCCGGACCTTCGCCGCGTTGCGATTATCGCCAATCCCGAACATCCGGGAGAGGAACTCGAACGTCGCTATTCCGAGGAAGCCGGGCAACGGCTAGGGCTGCAGACCGATTATTTTGCGACCCGAAACCGCAGCGAGCTCGATGGCGCCTTTGCCCGGATTTCGGCAACGCCCATTCAGGCAATTTCTGTTTTTGCTGACGGTTTTGCAATCCAGAACCGGCAAAAGATTATTGAGTTCGCGATGGGCCGCCGAGTGCCCGTAATATCCGGGTGGGCAATATTCGCGCAGAGTGGCGCTCTTTGTACTTACGGACCGCGCCTCGCAGAGTCCTACCATCGGCTCGCTCACTACGTTGACCGCGTTCTCAAGGGTGCCGAACCGGCCACCCTGCCGATCGAGCGGCCGACGAAGTTTGAGTTGATCATAAATGCGAAAACGGCAAACGCGCTCAATATTGCCATCCCTCAGTCGGTTCTCCTCCGGGCCGACCAAGTAATCGAGTAATCGATAGCGGATGTCGGCTATTGGCACTTAGCGGACATCGGCTTGTGCGCTGCACATGTCTGCTTTTGGATGTAAAGCGGACATGCCATTTTGCACCGCAAATGTCCGCTTTTGAAAGACGGACGACAAAGGACCCGGAGCCTTGTTACAAAGTCGTGCATCTTTCACGCTCACACCGGTTCGCTAGTCGACGTGATGATTTATGATCGCCGCAGTTGTAATCTTGCAACATACCGCGATGATCTAAGCATTTCCGCTCGGACGATCTTAATCGCAGAGTGCGCATGTACTACTTTACCTCGGGGAAATTACTCGGGGGGATGGCCATTGAGTATTAGTCAGACTGGTGAGCGCAAAAACAAACGCGAAGAATTGGCAAAGCTGAAACATGCAGCACTAGCGGAGCTTGAACGTCGCGGCTACGCCGTCCACGGCAAAACGCCTGGTCAAATCAGAGAAATGCTGAAACGGCGACCGAAGAAATCTGCACGCGCCAATTAGGTCATGTCACGCGGTATTTGCCTCGATTTCAGAATGCATAGAGAATCTCGGCGCAGGGCTGCGATAAGGATTCGTGTGACTTTTTTGGCACAGGACGCCGGCCAAGTTGTGCAAAAGCTTCGATTTTATGGGCGCTTAATGGCTGCTTAGCTTAAAAAAGCGTCATAGCCTGAACGGGCGTGCGCTCCGTCTGGCACAAGATTTCACAAGAGGGATTACGATGCGAAAATCTTCATTGACACTGCTTGCTGCGGTCATTGGTCTGGCTGCAAGTCAGGCATCGGCCGCTGATCTTCCAAGAAAAGCTCCGGCCTACGTACCGCCAGCGCCACCGCCAATTACCTGGACGGGATGTTACATCGGCGGCAACGTCGGCGGGATATTTGGCCGCCGCTCGGCGGATTTCGCTTTTGGGTCACTCGATTCAGACAACAATTCTGGCTTTGCTGGTGGCGGTCAAATTGGCTGCGATTATCAATTCGCCGGCGGATGGGTGCTCGGCATCCGCGATATGTTTGATGGGTCAAGCCTGAGCAGGCAGCGAACTTTCTCCTTTCCAGGTGCAGCAGGCACGGTTGACTTCAAGAATAGTTGGTTCGACACCCTGACCGGCCGCATCGGCTATTCGTTCACTCCCGCCTGGCTGTGGTACTTCCAGGGTGGCGCCGCCTGGGCCAAGAACAGTGCCGACCTCACCATTGCTGGTTTTGACGTTGGCAGTGCCGACAGGACCCGAACAGGCTGGACGGTTGGTGGTGGCGTTGAATGGATGTTCGCGCCGCATTGGTCGGCATTTCTGGAAGGCAACTACATGGACCTCGGCTCGACCAATCGCAATATAGTCGCCCCGAACGTCGTTGCCTGTGCCGCTGGTTGTGCCTTCAGTACCAAAGCGACCGCGACCACTGTCCTGGTCGGCGTGAACTACAGATTCAATTGGGGCAAGGCACCTTATTAAGCTCCTCAATCAGATCTTGCAGGCGTATTCAAACGAGGGGACAGCATGAAAAAATTCATGATTGCAGTTTGTTCGATTGTTCTTGCCATTGGGGTCACTGGATGCGTCGGCAAAGCTCCGGTCGGAAAAGGTAAGGCTCCGGTCGTCCAAACGCGGGGTTGATGACCGTTAAGCCATTCGTTGGCGAAGGGTTCGAAGTGGCGGCAAGCTGTCTCAACCCGGCTTGCCGCCACTTTTATGCGGGACGCCCGCGCCGATAGATATCGAAGAACTTAAGACGATGTCCGCTTTTGACCCAAAGCGGACATAACGCATCGCTTCACGCAGCCAATTTGAGCCGGTACGATAGCCTGCTGATCGCAGCCTGTAGCGCGGAGGACAATCATGACTAAAGCCACACGAACTAATTAGGTCATAATGAAAGTCGACCGTCGCTTAAAAAGGCCTTCAAATAACAACCCCGGACGCCCATCACGCGCGATGGCGGAAGAGGCGGTTAGAACTTTGATTAAATGGGCTGGCGATGATCCAGCCAGAGAAGGGCTTTTGGGAACCCCGGCCCGGGTCGTCCGCGCATATGAAGAATGGTTTTCCGGCTACTTTGAAGATGCGCGTGACTATTTGCAGCGCACATTCAAGGAAGTTGGGGGCTATGACGAAATGGTGGTTCTCCGTGACATCCGCTTCGAAAGCCATTGCGAACACCATATGGCTCCCATCATTGGACGCGTTCACATTGGCTATCTTCCTCGCAAACGCGTTGTTGGTATTTCGAAGCTCGCGCGGCTTATCGACGTCTACGCGAAAAGAATGCAGGTCCAGGAAAAAATGACTGCTGAGATCGCGGCCTGTCTCAATAGTGTGCTGAAACCCTCTGGGGTGGCTGTTGTCGTCGAGGGCGCGCACGAATGCATGACGACGAGGGGCATTCACAAATCAGACGTCACGATGGTCACAAGCCGAATGCTGGGCGTGTTTCGGACCAGCGAAAAAACCCGACAGGAATTTCTCTCCGCAATAAAACTAAAGCACCGAATAGGGGCGTTTTAAGTGCGGTTGGCCCAAGAGGTTCCGAACGCTGAACCAGAACGTGGACGCAGCTGATTTTGCCGGTTTCTGGCTGCGACACCAACGCATAGGTATGCGTAACGTCTAACCTGTTCCGGGTGCTTGAGCCTACTCGGCATCAAGTTTGTTCGTGCATCGACTTCTAAGATGAATGCTGATTTTGATCTTCCTGGAAAGCCAGACTGTTGTTGGGCAGCAACCACCTCGCATCAGTCCTATCTGACGCTGCGAGAAATGCGGCCTGATCTGCGTGAGGTGATCGCCCAATGCGAGCGGGCGCGCCAGATGCACGATAACTGCCGTGTGCATATGCCGGGGTGTATTAAGCGTTGGGTTTAAGGCGGATGACAAGATACATCGGAACAATAGCTTGTGCGTTGTTGCTCGCGACTGCGGGACTGAGCGTTGGAACGGACAGGACCCGCCAACCCGCGCATCGCGGCGCAGTAAAGAAAAACCAACACGCGCAGCCGCGCCTTGACTATCGCAACCGGACTTCAAACTGGCCTTACGGTTCCGGGTACAACTTCCCTTATCCAGATCGCCCTTATGGATATCCCGGTCATGGCGGCGAATAGAGACTAATGATGACGCCTGCCAGGTCCACTATCGGATTGAGCGACCGATGAAACGCTTTCATGGAGGCCTAAGAAATCGCCAGTAGAAGGCTCCGAACACTAAGACAATGCCAATATTCACTGCCAGCCGTTCCCAGAATCGGTTTCTGAAGAACGCCAAATCTACACCGACTATGATGGCTGCCATGGCCACCACGTAAAGCACTACCGTTACCTGTCGTCCCATGCTGAAGCGGATAATAGCTTTTTACTGAGATCCGTTGAAGCCACGAGGGCCGCTAGGCGATCCGCAACAGCTCGGTCGCTGTCGTAAAACGAGCCGACACCGGTTGGACCAGCGAGGTAGCTATCGAACGGCTTGAGCAGGTGCGATAAGGCGACCGGCGGTTTTCCGCGTTTTGCGTGAGCATCCAGCAAATAACGCGGATGTTGCACGGATCGTGCACGATGGTGCTGACGTACGTTCCGTATTCATCGTACTGGCAACGGATGAGCCCATCCCGCTCGAGCGTTATTTTGGTGTCGGGCACAGTCTGGCCTTCCGGCATGTACACCGTCGCCCGGGTGATGGGGTGCTGTAGCTTCTGGATCGCGACGTACGCGTCATCGCTCATGTTGAGAAACACCGCTGTGCTTGTTCCGGCAAAATAATTTGAAGTTTTTAATTTTGCGTTTCTCATCGTAGAACAGATCATGACGCCCGGTTGGTAAAATGGGATGCATGTCCTATTTTGATAGGCCTCCGTCGCGCAACCGGCGTCAAGTCAAACCCGCTACTCTGGGCTGTCAGGGAAAATTTTCAACGATCGACCGGCAGTTTCTTGAATACATCCTCACGACATCGACGCTTGTGCGCTACAAATTTCCGCTATTGGCACTTAGCGGACATCACGTGCATCGAAAAGCCGTCTCGCAATGCACGGTTCTGACTGTTACAGTTCAGACGGATTACTATCGACTGATGCGCCGCCGAAAACGATGCCACAAGCATGAATTATTGTAGATAGCGATAACGTGCGAGGAAGTAGCCAATAATCTAGTCGCGCGAGTGGATGAATCGTAATTCTCCGACAGTGTTCTAGTAAGCAACTCGATGTTTGCCGATTGTTTTGAAGTGAGCTTAATAATCCAGTGAAACAACAGACGTCGGGGCTGAACATTCTCGTGTTAACGGTTGTTGAAAGCATGTTGTGCAGGGCAGGTCACAATGAGCCATTCAAGCATTGCTCTCACGTCGATGATCTACACGGTCGTGACGATCTTGGTTGTATCGCATCCCCAAATTATGCAACTAGAAAAAGTGTACTCGGCGGACCCGAGCGTCGGGCGTTCTATTGGACATCCTATTGGCCTATTGGCGCGGCCAAAGACCAGCGGCTGTCGCTTGCCGCATCAAGTCGCTCAATTCGTATGGACGATTGAGGAATTCGCAGCCCCGATCTGACTGAGGCCTTTCTGACAGCAGTTGGAACTGATCAGCATCCACCTTGAACAATCGTACGAAATACGCGCCGAGAGAGGGTTCAGCGGTCTCATTTGTAATCGTGCTCATCGTCCTCTCCCACTCGGCGGCAGTTGCAAGCGTGAGAGTAGTGGGTCCACGACGAGGCATCAGTGATCAACATCACATAGAGGTGAATATTCTCGCTACTTCAATGTCCGCTATTGGCACAAAGCAGACATCGTCTAGTGCACGGCACATGTCTGCTTTTGGGAGTAAAGCGGACATCGCCTATTGCACTGCACATGTCCGCTTTTGACCCATAGCGGACATCGCACGCCTACGCGCAATTCAGTCAATTCGAAGCGCGAGACACTATGCAGCGCCCTCCAGAAAGAACTCGCCTTCTCCGCTAGTGACTTTTTTCGAAGCTCGTGCATTGCTGGCACTCGCCGGGGCGAACCGATGAACCCTTCCGACCAATCTTCTGACGCTTATCATCAGTCTGAAATCGCTGATGAAATTGATGAGGCCGCACTCGCGGAGGTAATGCGGGTGACACCCCTCGGCGCCGCCGTTCTCGCCGGAACGGCTGTTGCGTTGCTCGTGCTCGGCTATCTAGCGATCTATCTGATGGTATTCTTGCCACGCGGAACGGTGGGCTAGCGCCGCTATGACCGACCGACCAGCCGAAATTCACGAAAAGCGAATTCTCGGCACCGAATTGCTATGGGCGTTTGGTGTGGGCGTGCTCGTTGCCGCCACGCTCAGTGTGATTGTGTTCACCGCTCTGAGTAGAGATATCAACCCACCCAGCAACGTCGAGCGGAGCGATCCGAAGACGTTGCACTTGTCGGGCGAGTTCGCTGAACACAATCTGGGCACGACGGTGGGTCCAGACGGCAGGGTTACGGTGCGGATCATCGCTACTCAATTCATGTTTGTTCCGCGTTGCATCGCAGTTCCGCGCGGGCGCGAGGTCACGCTGCGCTTTGCATCGCCCGACGTCGTTCACGGTCTTCTGATCACCGGGACCAATGTGAACACCATGGTGGTGCCGGGCTTCGTCGCACAGGTGCACACCGAATTCACCCGTGGCGAAGATCTGCTGATGCCCTGTCATGAGTATTGCGGTCTGGGCCACAGCGAGATGTGGGCCACCGTTCAAGTGATGCCAGACGATCAATTCAAGCCGGGGCCGGACGGGAGGGTTTCCTGTGCGCAACGTTGAGCGACTTTGCCTTGCCCATTTCTGGGTGGCGTTCGCGGCATTTCTCGTCGCCTGCTTCCTCGGCGCCTGGCAGATGTGGGTGCGCAGCCCATGGGGCGCCAATGTCGGCACGCCGGGACAATATTTCATGTCGGTGACGGCGCACGGCGTCTCGATGGCCTATGTGCTGACCACCTTCTTCATCATGGGTTTCGGCTATTTCGTTGCCGTTACGTCGCTCGGCCGTCCTCTCCCCGGCAAAGTTTGGGCGTGGGTCGCGTTCTGGATGGCGATCGTTGGCGTCGTGATGGTGCTGGTCCCGATCATCATGGGGCAGGCTTCGGTGCTCTTCACGTTCTATCCGCCGCTCACCGCAAGCCCCTGGTTCTATATCGGGCTGGTGCTCGTCGTGGTTGGCTCATGGGTCTGGTGCGTTCTCATGCTTGTCGCGATGCGCGAGTGGAAACGCGAAAATCCAGGGCAGCCCGTGCCGTTGGCGATGTTCGCAACGGTCGCAAACGCGGTAATGTGGCTTTGGACCACCGTCGGTGTGGCCGCCGAACTGCTTTTCCAGGTCATTCCGGCATCGCTGGGCATCGTGCAAACCATCGATGCAGGTCTGGCGCGCACGTTGTTTTCGTGGACGCTGCACGCCATCGTTTATTTCTGGCTCATTCCGGCATATATCGCGTTTTACACGCTGGTCCCGCGCGCGGCGGGCGGACGCCTCTATAGTGATACGATGGGCCGTCTAACCTTCATTCTGTTTCTGATCTTTAGCTTGCCGGTCGGAATGCATCATCTAATGATGGACCCACAGCACGGCAACGGCTGGAAGTTCATCCAAGTGCTGCTCACCGTCTTTGTGTCAGTGCCGACGCTGCTGACGGTTTTCACCATCACGGCATCGTTGGAAATCGCCGGACGGCTGCGCGGCGGCCGCGGTGTTTTCGGCTGGATTGCAAAGCTTCCCTGGGAACGGCCGGCCGTCCTCGCAACCGGCCTTGCGTTCGTCATGCTCGGCTTCGGTGGTTTCGGTGGGTTGATCAATAATGGATATGGCATGAACGCTATGATCCACAACACGTCGTGGGTCACCGCGCACTTTCATCTGATCTTTGGCGGCTCCGTCGTCGTCATGTACTTCGCGATCGCTTACGAGATATGGCCGCGCCTGACTGGCCGGGAGCATGCGTCGCCTGCGCCGCTCCGTTGGCAACTCTGGCTGTGGTTCATCGGTATGATGGTGATGACCTTGCCCTGGCACTGGCTGGGCCTGCAAGGCCAATGGCGGCGCGTCGCCAATTTCAATTACGACGATCCCATCATCGCTGCCTGGGGACCGTGGGTCCTCGTCTCTTTGTTCGGTGGTCTCGTGTTGCTTGCCTCCGCGCTGCTGTTCGTGCGCAATCTCGCGGTCCTTCATCGCAGCCCGCTGCCGGTCACTCAGCGTCCCCTGTACGCACTGGCGGTGCATCCGCCGCATCGCGTTCCGGCTGCGCTCAACGGCTTTGGACTCTGGAATGTGTTGGTCCTTGTCTTGATGCTGCTGGCATACGGCTACCCGATCGCCCAGTTCGTGATCGAACCGTCACCGGCGGCGATGGTGCATCGGTTGCATTAGGAGCGCGCCATGGCGCATACGTCTGAGTCCGAGTCCCACGCCCTCGATCAGCCATGGCGGATTTGGGCGAGCGTCGCCATTTTCGGCATTGTGCTCAGCGGCGTCGTCTTAGGCGTCGTGATCATTCCCGTGGTCCAAGGCCGCAGCGACGGGATCGACGCCTACACCGCGATTTGCCGGGCGCTCGGAATATTGCCGGGATCGCCCGCACGGCAACAGGTTACCGATCGCACGCCACCGGCACCGGTTTCGCAAGTGGTGTGGACACCCGACCTGCTGCAAATTCTCGCCAACGCAAAACCGGAACGGGGCCGCGCCAAAGCGCAAGAGGTTTGCGTCGCATGTCATGGCGAGCAAGGCGTGTCGGCGGCTCCGGAGTATCCGCATCTTGCCGGCCAATCTGGCGCAGCGATTTACAAGCAGCTTAACGACTATCGGACCGGGAGCCGAACGCACCAGCTGATGACGGACATCGCTAAGGCTCTGGATGAGCCGACGTTGGCCGATGTTGCCGCCTATTACGCGGCGCAGCCAAAGCGCAATCTAAATCTGAAGACGCTCGCGGAATCGCCTCCGGCGATCGTTCACCTAGTCGAGCTTGGCGATCCAAGCCGCAACATTCCGCCTTGCGCGGCGTGTCATCGCCCCGGATCGGGTGGTCCCATCGAGGCTCCGATCCTGGCCGAGCAAGGACAGGAATACATCGTACGGCAGTTGAAGCTCTATGCCTCTGGCGAGCGGCGCAACGATGTTTATGGACGAATGAGGACCATCGCGGCGAAGCTAACCCCGGGCGAGATCGATGGACTGGCCGCATATTACCGAGCCGGATTTAGATAGATCTGAAGTCCGTTATTGGCACTTGCCGAGTGCACTGCACATGTCCGCAAGCGGACATTCGCCAAAATTGGGCTACGCCTCAGGCACGTTTGGTGTCCGCTATCACGAGACGCTCGATTGTGAAGGGTGTGCATCTTCTCACACCAACATGACACTGAGCTCAGAGATTCTAGGCAGTTGTAATCCTGCAACATGCCGCGACGATGTGAAAACTTCCGCTTGGATGCTCTTAATTGCAGCGAGAGCGCGTGTACTATTTTACCTTGGGTTTAATTGCTCGCGAGCCCGAAACTTGCCGTGTTTACTCACATTGTTTTGCTCGCCAGCAAGCAGGTGCCACCAGCAACGGTCAAAGACCTCGTTGCGGAAACGCGACGAACTTATGCTGGCGCACTGGAGGTCGGAGAAGACCTGATGTGCATCGAAATCGGCGAAACAATCACCGTGCAGAAGCTGGAGGGGTAAGTTATGGCAATGTCCGCTATTGGCACAATGCGGACATCGGCTTGTGCGCTGCACATGTCTGCTAATGACCCAAAGCGGACAAACAGCCTCTCGCCCTTTTCCGGCTGCCGGTCTATCTGATAAGATTTGCAAAAAAGACTGTCGGACTCGTGTGGAGGATTGGGTGCGCAGGCGAGATTTCATCAGAGCCTTAGCCGGCTCGACATTGCTTTCGCCGCTCGTCGTGCGTGCGCAGCAACCGGCGATGCCGGTAATTGGATTTCTTGACCCCACTTCGCTTGACAAATACGCGCCGTTCGTCGAGGCGTTCCGCAACGGCCTTCGCGAGGTCGGCCTCATTGCCGGCCACAATCTGGCAATTGAATTTCGTTGGGCAGAGGGCCAATACGCGCGGCTGCCGGAGATGGCTGCTGATTTGGTGCAACACAAGGTCGCCGTCATTGTTGCAACCGGCATTACGGCGACACGCGCCGCCAAGGCAGCGACTTCGACCATCCCGATCGTTTTTAATACCGGAGGCGATCCAATCAAATTTGGTCTGGTCCGCAGCCTCAGTAAGCCAGGTCAAAATGTGACCGGCGTTGCATCGTTAGGCAAAGTACTCGTAGCGAAACAATTGGAAATCTTGCACGAACTCGTCCCCCAAGCTGCCACGATTGCTTTTTTAGTAAATCCGAACAATGCCGTCGCGGATCTCGACACGAGCGACGTGCAAGCGGCTGCAAATACGCTGGGAAGGAAGCTGGTTGTTGTCAAAGCTGGGACCAAGGATGACCTCGACAAGGCCTTTGCCGCCATTAATGGACAGCATGGCGGAGCGCTCGTAGTCCAGACTGATCCATTTTTTCTGGGCCAACGGGATCAAATCGTAGCGCTCGCTGCCCAGCATGCGGTGCCGGCAATTTACTATTTGAGAGACTACCCGGCTGCAGGCGGACTGGTAAGCTACGGAACCAGTCTTTCCGATGCTCTGCGGCTGGTCGGCAGATACGCCGGTCGCATTCTCAAGGGTGAAAAGCCGGGCGATCTACCGGTTCAACAATCGGTGAAAACCGAATTTGTAATCAATCTCAAGACTGCCAGGACACTTGGGCTTACCGTACCTGTCGGCTTATTGAACGCTGCCGACGAGGTGATCGAATAAGTGCCGCGATGTCCGCTATTGGCACAAAGCGGACATCCCCAGTTGCAGCGCACATGTCCGCTTTCGGGGGTAAGCGCACATCGCGAAGATTGGCATTTGGGAAGGCAATTCGTCGCGCCCTGGCATTGGCGTCGAGGCATACGAAGCGTGAAGGACTAATTATCCGTCAGGCGTTACGGCAAAGGTCCGCAGGTCAAGAGCACAACGCCTAGGGCGACAATCCAGGTCAGGCCTGCGAAGTAAATTGCGTCAACTCGCCATGTCATGGTCCGTTTCTCCCGACTAAGAGTGCAATCGAGTGCAGCAAGGCATGTTCGGATCGTGGCCCTCCATGATTTAAAATGCTGTCACTTAGCTTGATAGAATTTAAGTCGAAGTTCCGCTATTAGGGGTAAAGCGGACATCGCTCCCACATCGCAAAATGTCCGCTAATAACCCAAAGCGGACATCGGTTAGCTTCTCAACCATAGCTTCCGATCCGCGAAACTGACCCTGTTCTCAGCGCTGGTCCGAGCCAGTACAATTCTTCAGTTTTCCAGAGGAAATGGGAATGAGGCGGCGTGATTTCATCAAACTGATTACCAGCGTGGTGGTTTTCCCACTGGGCGCACACGCGCAACAGACCATGCCAATCATTGGCATGCTCAACAATGGTCCCGTCGAGCCACGCCGCGACCAGATCGAAGGTTTCCTTCGAGGACTGAAGGATACGGGTTTCGTAGAAGGCCAGAACGTCAGTATCCTCAAGCGTGGAGCGGATGACCACTATGATCGCCTGCCAGCGCTTGCGGCCGAGTTACTTCACCGACGCGTAGACGTAATCATGGCGGTGGGCGGGCCACCGGCCGCGCTGGCGGCCAAGGACGCGACCGGCGCAACCCCGATTGTTTTTGCGGCCGTATCTGATCCGGTCAAAAGCGGTTTGGTGGCGAGCCTCAATCGGCCCGGCGGCAACGTCACTGGCAATGCAGGCCTCAGCATCGAACTCGATCCCAAACGGCTCGAAATCCTGACTGAACTTGCACCGGGCGCCATACATGTCGGCGCGCTAATCAATCCCCAACGTCCGGGCGTTGAATTCCAGGAGCAAGATCTGCGTAACGCCGCCAACAGGGCGGGCCGCACGCTACTCGTTCTTCGTCCCGGCAATGCTGACGAGATAGACGCTGCCTTCGCAACACTCGCCGAAAAGAAGATCTCAGCAATGCTGGTGGGCGCGGACGCCCTTTTCAATAACCACCGCCGGCAGATCATTATCCTGGCGGCGCGCCACGCACTGGCCGCCGTTTATCCGTGGCGCGAATTCCCGAGCGAGGGTGGCCTTCTCAGTTACGGACCGAACCTGCCGGACGCCTATTATCAGGCCGGACTTTACGTGGGACGCATCCTCAAGGGCGAGAAACCAGCCGATCTCCCGGTGGTCCAACCGTCGAAGTTCGAGTTGGTCATCAACTTGAAAACTGCGCGCGCAATCGGACTGACTGTTCCCCCGGCCTTGATCGCTCGCGCCGACGAGATCATCGAGTAATCGAATGTCCGCTTCTGGCACAAAGCGGACATCAGCTGGTGCAGCGCACATGTCCGCATTGGGTGTAAAGCGGACATGCCGTTTTGCACTGCATATGTCCGCTAATGACCCAAAGCGGACATGGAGAGGTACAGCGAACCTACATATCCGAGACTTTACCACCGGCCGCGGAAGTGACGTCGATGGCCCCATCCGTCACGCCAAGCCGGACCGGCGTACGCGTACACAGGAGGTGCCGCATACACACGCGGCGCCACATAGACGGGATATTCATCAACCACCACTGGCGGCCGCGCTAGAATGACGGGAGCCGGCTCCTCGACAATTACAGGCGGCACAGTCCGGTACGCGTACGGGTGAACGTCCCGCTCGTAGTTTGGAACGTCGCTATACGGAGTTACCTGCAGATCGGCGGCCCCTGCCGGCGATGCAAGAGCTAGTGCACTTGCTGCACCCAAGATCATTTTACGCATTGACGTTGTTCCCTTGGTTGTCGCCCTGTGGCGAGCAGACGCGGGAGCCCTGTTGTTAGGTCCATGAACGGGTGTTCAGCCGTCCCATTTTGACTGCAAACGTCATAAATAATTTTGTGCGTGTAGAATCGATTTGAGTGCGGTTCTCATCGGAACGCACAGAAGGTTCCTGTGTTGGCCTCATAAAACCTGTTTAGAAGGAGGTCAGTATGCATAGGGATGACGAATATAAGCTCTTAGCCAAAAGCACTCGGCAGCGCGGATGCGAAAAACAAAACGCCCTGTTAAGAGCGCAATGGGAAATTTTGGCCGCCACCTACGTGCGGCCGGCCAATCAATCGAAGAAGGTCGATGACAGTGGCACGTATTGCGATCCCCCGCGGGATCGCACCTAAGCGGGATAAAAAGAAAGGGCCAAGGCGACGGTGTGGACGCCTTGGCCCTACCAACCGCGTTGCTCTCGTGGACCGGTAGGTCCGCGGTCTGGAAAACATCAATGCCTATTCGTTTTGCTCGCGATACCTGACGACTTTGACGGTCAGGTGTTGGCACCTCGGGCACTCAAAGGTGCGTTTATCGTGACCGACCTTTTCAGGCTCGATGCAAATGAGCCACATATCGGTGTCGCAGAGTTCGCAACACGGATGAGGGATCATCCGCAATTGCGGAAATGCTTGCGGTCGCACGCCACCCAGCCCTTTTATGGTCTAAATTCTAGGACCTTGGCGGCTATCCGCATTTAAAAAAGATACAGCATCGGTAATTTTTTGAACTTCCAATTGTTTGCGCCCACAGTCTCGCGGGCTATATCGTCGGTCTGTTGTGATGATAGCTGTGCCAACCTAAGACGAACGCCTCGCTCTCGCCCGACGCCATGTCGACGCAGGCCACCTGATTGTCGCCCATCAGAGGCAGATGGTTGAAAGGCATAAAGCGGAAGGCCGCGACACCAAGGCCGCGCAGGAGCTACTGGCGGTCCTCGAACGTACCCAGAAAGTCTTTGAGCGCGACCTGGCCAGCTAGAGAAAAAGCGGCGGTGAAAAAGAAATGTCTGCTAATGACCCAAAGCGGACATTCCACCCTTCTGTGGCACAAGACGAAGCGATACGATGGCGGCTTCGGAGGTGGCGGTGAGACGGCGCGAGTTCATCACATTGATCGGAAGCGTGGCGGTGTGGCCGGCCGCGGCCATCGCGCAGCAGAACAACGAGAAACGGCTGGTCGGTATCATCACCGGGTTCAACGACAAGGAAACGGCGCCCTTTTACGCCGCGTTTCGCATGCGGTTGCGGGAGCTGGGCTGGATCGAAGGTCAAAACGTTGCTTTCGATGTCAGAGCCACGAGTGGAGACTACGGAAAACTGGATACGGAAGCAGGCAGCCTGATCGCGGCCTCACCGGATATCATCGTTGCCCAGGGAACAGCGGGCCTCACCGTCGTAAGACGATATACCAAAACCATACCGGTCGTTTTCACCCAGGTTTCCGATCCTGTCGGCCAACGATTGATCGACAGCCTAGCTCATCCCGGCGGCAACATCACAGGCCTCACCAATTTCGAATTCACATCCGGGGGCAAGTGGATCGAGCTGCTGCTGGAGCTCGATCGCAGGATTTCGCAGGTGATGCTCATAACAAATCCCGCCAACGAAAATACCGGGCAATTTGTAAAGGCGATCACAGTAGCCGGGGATACCAAGAAAATTGCGGTTCGCGTTGCTTCGGTCCGCGATGGGGCCGACATCCAGGACGCAATCGAGAACTACAGCAAGCGATCCGGAGGGGGTCTCATCATCTTTCCGGATGGCCAGCTGATAAACAATCGTGAACTGATCGTCGAACAGGCGGCGCGCCATCGACTGCCAGCGGTGTATCCCTTCCGGATCTTTCCGGAGGTTGGCGGGCTTTTATCGTATGGACCCAGTTTTACGGCGATTTTCCGTCGGACGGCCGAATACGTGGACAAGATACTCAAGGGCACCAAACCCGCAGATCTGCCGGTCGAGCAGCCCACCAAATTCGAACTGGTGATCAACCTCAAGACCGCCAAGGCATTGGGCATCGACGTGCCGACGTATCTTCAGCAGGTCGCCGACGAGATTATCGAATGACGGCAATGTCCGCTATTGGCGCAAAGCGGACAGGGGTAAAACGGACATAACGTTTTGCGCTGCACATGTCTGCTTTTGACCCAAAGCGGACACAACGACACTCGCGGGAGGTGCCTTTCAACGGGGCTGTTTGAGCCGTACGATGCCCTGTCTGAGCCTCGGGGGCAGCCAATGCGGCGGCGCGAATTCATTAGTCTTCTCGGCAGTGCGGCCGCGCTGTGGCCAATTCGAGCCAGCGCGCAGATGCCGGTAGTGGGTTCGTCAACAGCTCTTGCGGGCCAAGGCGCGCAGCTGAACTTGAAAATGCGCGATCCGCCGACTCCTGCAGCCCGGTGAGTATGGCGGCCCCAATTTGTTGCAATGGATGCTGCCGTGCTGCATGCAAAAATGAAGGCCTTCACAATCCCATTACCTTCCTTTTTTCGAGCATCACGAAATTTCTGGCGCTTCGAGGCGCTCCCAAAATAGGAACAAAGTTCCTGCCTATGTCTCACGAACATGTCAGGGTGAGGGTTAACGGACATTGCGTATCACCAAGGGCGCTAGATACACTTGTTTTCGGGACGACGCAGAAATCTGTCCAATGTTTAGCGACGGGAGACAGGCTTTGCGCAACTTTACGGTTTTTATCATCGATGATGATCAAGGCGTCTTGGACGCCTTGAGCAGATTTCTGCGAGCAGCAGGCTACAAAACCAAGGCCTATTCTTCGCCACAGGCTTTTCTCGACGAACACGATCCATCGATGCCCGGTTGCGCCGTGCTCGACCTGTCGATGCCTCGCAAGAATGGGCTGGATGTTCAGCATGAGCTTATGACGCGGGGGATCGAGCGGCCCATTATCTTTCTCAGCGGAAGAGGCACAGTTCCCGCGAGCATCGAGGCAATGAAGGCCGGTGCCGTGGACTTCCTGCCCAAGCCGTTCAAAGACGAAGAACTGCTGAGTGCGATCAAGGTCGCCGAGGAACGCGACCGGGTAAGGCTCGTAAGAGACACAGGACGGCACGCCGCCAGCAAACTAATTGACAAGCTTACGCCGCGCGAAAAAGAAGTCATGGAGTTGGTCGTTCAGGGCCATTTGAATAGGAATATCGCGGCCTTTTTGGGCACGACCGAAAGGACCGTTAAGGAGCATCGCGGACGCGTGATGAGGAAATTGGGCATCAGCCAGTGTTGCCGAATTGGTGCGCCTGACAAGCAAAGTAATTACCAAGCCGCGATAGCCCTCCTTAAATGGTATGGCGCAGCCCTAGAACACACTCATGGACGAGCAAATTTTGGCGGGTGACCAAAGTTGCATTCAGCTGTCGCTGATGATTGACGTCGATTGCGGGATGTCTGCCATGTCGCCTTGCTCCCCTGCTAGCTTGAACCAGGCTCCGGCGATCTCGAGCAATTCAGCCTTTTCTTGTTCGCAAGTAGTCTGCTTCGCCGAAGCCAAGACTTTCTCTCCGTAGCAGCGATATTGTTCAGCTCTGCTGCTCATGATCATCCGTCGCCCCCGCTTTTTCAGCTTGGACCTGATGGCAAGCAACTGGCGTTGATCCAGATCAAAGGTTTAGTCATCGGCCCTTTGACGTAAATCAATGCGAGTTTGCAGTGCGCGGTCATCCTTTTTGCGGAGGCGACGTGCTTAGGAGGTCGTGATGTCGAAAGTAGTAACTGTCGGAGCGACTGCACTCTTCGCCTGCATCTTGTGCGCAACTCCCCTCTCGCTTCGCTTGTCGCCGGAGGGAAACGTGGTGTTGTCCGTGGACAGCGCATCAGCTGTGATTGGCCGTCCCCTCACTCCAGGGAGCGTTGCCGGTGTTAATCGCAGGGTACATCGGCGCGCGTATCGGCACGGATACTACGGCAACTATGGATACGCGTACCGGCCGTACCATCGCGGCTACTATCGCTACTGATTGGTGGTTGCGAGCAGTGCGACTAGTAGGCGTGACCAAACGACCGCGGGTCAAACTCAACGTAAGCGTGCCAAGGACTGACTGGCGGCCCTTCGCTCAAGGCTCGCAAGGAATCGGGCTCGCAGTGCACGATGTCCGCTATTGGCACATAGCGGACACTGGCTTGTGCGCTGCAAATGTCCGCTATTGGGGGTAAAGCGGACATTGAGGGGGACGGGGGCATGATTGCAAACAGTCCCGAATGGACGACGGCAACGCGGGCCTAGCTGAAGACCGCCGATATTGAGAAAAACATTAAACCGGGTATTTTTTCATATGGGCAAGAAACCGCCGCTGAAGCTAGTGAAGCCATCATCCGTCACCGGGTCGCAACCGTCGCGGACCTTAGGCAAAGCCGGGGCCACCTTATGGTCAGCAGTCATGACCGAGTATGACCTTCAGGATTCCGGTGGGCTGGAGATGCTGTTGCAAGCCTGCGCTGCTCTTGATCGTGCCGAGAACTTGCGCCTGGAGATCGACAGAGATGGCGAAGTCATCCGGACCCGTGGCACCGTGCGAGATCATCCGGCGTTGAAGCACGAACTCGCCAACCGGGCGTTTGTAGTTCGTGCACTGAGCCGCCTTGGTCTCAACTTCGAGACCGTGAAGCCGGTCGGACGGCCACCGCAGCCAATAGGATGGCAACCACCATGAGCACCAAGCGCACACCAGTGCGGCCACCGGGTGGCAAGCGGATCACGCTTGCAGCGGTCGCGGCCTTCCGTGAAATGCAGCGCCTCGAAGAATCCTGCGACGACTGCCAATACAACTGCCGGGACGGCGACTGCAAAAAGTGGGATCAGTTCGATGATATCTTGCGCGACGAAACGAAGTTCTATCCGTGGGATTGGCCGACGTGCCGCGAACGGCTGAGCAGAGACGGCCGCGATGCCGATGCCGTGATGCGCTATCGTATGCTCAAGGCTGCGGCTGATGAAGCGGCGCTTGAAGAGGCCAAGCGGAAAGGCGCTGCGTGGCCGTGCGTAACCTTAACTTCAGCATGCATGTCGGTGAAGCGAAAACCGTGTTCGTCGCGCTGACCAACGAAGACGGCTCAGCGTTTGATCCGGCTGGCTCCACTATGGAGTGGTGGCTCGCCAAGACCTCGCAGCGACAAGATCATGCAGAAGAAGCTGGGCGAAGGTCTGAGGCTGTCGCCAGGCGGGGTCTGCATCGTGCTGGCATCGGCGGACACTTACGATCTGCCTCCCGAACTGTATTATCATGAGCTTAAGCTCAACATCGGCTCGACCGGGCTGTCGGTAGTTGGCACCGTGCATCTGCGTCCGGCACCGGACATGCGCGAGGTGCCAGCATGATTGGCCTCTCAGATCGTCAGCTTGCCATCGTGATGGAAGCAGCCAAAGCCGCCGCGCAGTGATGGCATCGCGTTATCGAGAAAAACGTGCGCGGTACCGTTCGACTTCTTTCATACAAAAATCGCCCACGCCCGGAATGCAACGGATTGCACGGGGGTCCATGACCAAAAGTCGCTCGGGGCCATCGGTGCCGTATTCTAGAAGCGCTTTTATTGTCCGATCACTGAACCCATCGGCTTTAAACGACATGTGCGCCTTATAATTATGCGTCACAGCCTTCGCTTCCCGTGGGGCGTTTCCACGAAAACTTGGTCAGCACGGCACGTCAGGGGACGACGATCCACACGAAGACCAAAAGCACAATTGCCGCCACACCAAACAGCGCTAGTTGAGCCGGTCCATAGTCAGAATGGTGGTCGTGGTCATTTTGTACTGTCATGGGCGGTCCCCCCGAAGGACTATCGATCCTATCGGTTTGCTAAGACACCGCCCGTATCATTTTTTGCAAACCTGGGCGGGCCGACATCTGCTTTTGAGGCAGCATCTGCCACACAATCGTCATACGCACGATGATGGATGGTCACCATGTACCTCCGCTTTGGACACGAGTCGTTAACCTGTCAGAAACCGCCAAAAGAATATCGTGTCTCGCAGACAACACCCGGCGCAAACCGCTTTTTTCATTGGAACGATTTGGCCGTGACGGCGTACTGCACCTAACCAAGGAGGAACGCCATGGAGCCTACGGGCGCCAGCGCCATTCAGCCTTGCCCGCGTTGTGGCGGCAAAATACAGTTTAAGCACACAGTTGAAAGCCTCAGAACCGGAGCACCCATAGACTTTTTCCGGTGCGAACACTGCGGTTACGTTCATACAGTTGAACGCCGAACTACAGGTGCACTTTCATCGGACCCGCTGGCCGCGCCTGAAGCAGCAGCAAAGCGCAAGCGGGCCTGATCACCGGGTAGGATGACGGCTGTTGATTTGAATCAGCGCTTCCCAAGCCAAAGGGCTGCGACGACCGCAACACAAGCAAGCCCAATTAAAAAGAGTTCAAGGATCTGATTTTGCGTCACGGGCCCGCCCCTAGGACACCGGTGTAATTTCGATGGGGCAACTGATCAATGTCCGTTACTGGCACTTAGCGGACGTCGGCTAGTGCACCGCAAATGTCCGCTTTCAGGGGTAAAGTGGACATGCCCCTTTGCATTGCACATGTCCGCTTTTGACCCAAAGCGGACATTCTATCTGACTACGGTAGTCCGCTACTTCAATCGCGAATCATTCTTTTTGTGATCGACGACACAGCGAAGCCAGATGATTGAAAATAGTGTGGGGCCAATTCCAGAGCGAAAGTTCGCGCCAAAAGCCAAGAGGAGACTTCCCATGCGTATCCTGTACGGCATCACAATCGCAGTAGTTCTTGCGGTCGGAGCTTGGTGGACCTTTCCAACCCAGGCGAAGCAATTTAATTCCATTTCGATGGACCCGGTTGGGATGATGGCTAACACAACCAACTTGCCGGTCGATCCAGAGTGCGATCAGGGCACGGTTTTTCTGCCAGATGGAGTGCACTACAATTAGGGAACCCTTTCCAATCGATTGTGAAAGCAAATCGTCAGCCCGGTGGCTTTCTTCGGCGGCCGGGCTCTTTGTGTCGGTTGGACCTCGCTCCAACTCGATTTTTGTGGTCCGTGTATCAATAGTATGACGACGCTACCAATGCATTTAAGGGCAGCGTGAAATGGAAACAAATCAAGTCCGTTATTTCCTCGCACTTTGCGAAGAGAAGAACTTCACACGAGCGGCCAAACGTTGCGGGGTATCTCAGCCGTCCGTAAGCAACGCGATCATGCGCCTCGAAGAAGAAATCGGTGGTGACTTATTTCACCGAACCAAAAATGGGGTAAAGTTATCGCCTCTTGGCGTGGCCATCCGCCCATATCTTGATCAGATCAATGAATGTGCAGAAGGCGTCAGACGCGAGGCGGCATATATATCAGCAGCCGATATGGTCTCAATCCCAGCGAGAGCGAGGTTTTCGCGCAAAATTGTTTACGGTACCGCGTTTGCAGCTTGTGCTCTTTTTATTGGAGTACTATTCGGTCACCGGCCCTACTCACAGACCGCGCGCTCTATGGCGAGTACAACTGTGGACGTAGCCGCTTTGGACGCGACAATCGATATAAAACATTTGCCGCGACAGGCTATGCCGTCGGAGGTCTATCAATAGGGCGGCCAAATAAAGACGGGCAAAAGCCTTTAGCTGTTGCACAGGGCAGCGGGCGCATGCAGCGACGCGCGTTCATCGGGCTTCTCGGCGGCGCAGCGGCCACGTGGCCGCTCGCGGCCCGCGCGCAGCAGCTTCCGGTGCCGGTCATTGGGTTTCTCGATCCCCGAACGCCCGAGGTGGTGGCAGCCCGGCTGCGTGGACTTCGCCAGGGTCTGAAGGAATCCAGCTACGTCGAAGGCGAGAACGTAGAAATCGCGTACAAATGGGCTGAGGATAAAACTGATCGGTTACCAGCGCTGGCGGTCGAATTGGTTCACCGTCCGGTCGCCGCAATTGTTGCCTCTGGTCCTCTGTCTTCGTTTGCGGCGAAGACCGCAACCACGACGATCCCAGTCGTCTTCTTGGTCGGCAACGACCCTGTGCAACTTGGTTTGGCTAAGAGCCTCTCGCGACCAGGTGGCAACATGACCGGAATCAACCTTTTCAATTCCGAGCTTGCGGCAAAGCGGCTGGAGCTGATTCGCGATCTGCTACCAAGGGCTGCGCGAATTGCTGTGCTTGCCAATCCGGCCGATGCAACTCTCACCGAAGTTGAGTCAAAGGAAGTAACCGACGCCGCCCGTACCATGGGATTACAAATCCAGGTCCATAACGCCAACACAAGCACCGAGATCAATGCCGCCTTCGAAGCGATAGGTCGCGAGCGACCCGATGCGGTCGTTGTCGGGAGCACTCCGTTTTTTAATGGTCGACAGGTCCAATTGGCTCAACTGGCGGCGTTTCACCGTCTCCCCGTCATATCCGCGTTGCGTGACTATGCGGAAGTCGGTGGCCTGATGAGCTACGGATCAAATATTGTGGATGCGTATCGTCAGGCTGGTCTCTATGTTGGCCGCATCCTCAAAGGTGCTACACCTGCGGAGCTGCCAGTCGTGCAACCCAACAAGTTCTAGCTAGTCATCAACGCGCAGACCGCCCGAATGCTCAGTCTCACCTTGCCTTCGTCGCTGCTCGGCCGCGCCGATGAAATAATCGATTAGTCCCCTAGAATGTCTGCTTCTGGCACTTAGCGGACATATCGAGTTGCACCGCACATGTCCGCTATTGGATGTAAAGCGGACATGGCGTTTTGCACTGCAAATGTCTGCTTTTGACCCAAAGCGGACATTGAGAGGCTGAATTCGCGCAATGGGATTTATTGAATGTTCGCGTCAGATTGGCTTGATGCCGGCAAACTTGACCACCTTCGCCCATTTCTCGGTTTCGTTGGCGATCAGTTTTCCGAATTCGGAGGGTGTCATCGACATCGGTACAACGCCCAAACTGATAAGGTGAGTTTTGATTTTGGGATCGGCCACAACGGCATTGATCGCGCTGTTGAGCTTTTTGACAATTTCGTCGGGGGTGTTCTTGGGGGCAATGATACCGTTCCAACCGCTCGCCTCGTAGCCCGTCACAGATTCGCCGATGGCGGGGATTTCCGGGAGCGCTTCCACACGCGCGGCAGTGGTCACCCCAAGGGCGCGCAATTTACCAGTTCGGATGTATTCGATCGCCGAACCGAGGCCAGCAAATGTTACCTGCACCTGTCCGGCGAGCAGATCGGGCATGGAACTGGTGCGATATGGTACATGAACCAAGTCAACGCCGGTCATCATCTTGAATAGTTCGCCGACGAGATGGGGCGCGGTCCCGATACCGGACGAAGCCATGTTGATCTTGCCCGGATTGGCCTTTGCGTTCGCAAGAAATTCGGGAACGGTTTTTGCCGGAACTGATGGATTGACCACCATCACAAACGGCGTTGTGCAAATCATGGCGACCGGCACGGTGTCGCGGACATAATTGAATGTAAGGTTCGAGTAGAGCGTCGCATTGAAGGCATCTGACGCGATGGTCAAAAGAAGCAAGTATCCGTCCGACGGCGCTCTTATGACCAGTTCGGTGGCGATATTGCCCCCGGCGCCCGGTCTGTTTTCGATGATGACTGGTTGACCGAGTCGTTCCGACAATCCTTGGGCCACCAGGCGCGCGACGATGTCGGGCTGGAGACCGGCAGGTAAGCCGACGATAACGCGCACGGGGTGCGCGGGATAGCTTTGCGCGCCCAATGCAGTACGCGACACGGCCGGGAGCGCTGTAGCGCCCGCGACGAGATGCAGGAATTGTCGGCGGAGAAGTTTCATAGAGTGTCCCCCTCGCGCCACAAGCTATGTCAATTACTTTTGCTCAAACAGGGGGTCACGATGTCCGCTTTTGGCACAAAGCGGACATTGCTTGTGCGCTGCACATGTCTGCTTTTGAGGGTAAAGCGGACATCAAAGTTGGCTTGAGAAGGGGCGAGCTCAACTAGCGCGGACTCCCCGGGGGCGCTTGCAGCGCGTTCGAAAGATTGGTGAGGGCGTCTGCTGCCGATCACTTGGGCGAAGCATGGCTGGCCAGTCTTGCAGCCGACGACGCAGTCGGTACCAGGACCTCCGTAGCAATCGGTCGAGCAGAAGTGCCAATTGCTATGAGAAATATTGAGCATGATTCAACGTACAAAAGATCATCTAAGGAACGGCGATCTCGCTGATTTGTGTAATGCCTAGTGCGGTGGGGCCAAGTGAGAGCGTCACCTCGGTGATGTCGCCTCCCGCCGCCAGCCTGAGTTTGGGCTTGAGTTGTTCGGTTAATCCAAGTTGTTCGATAACCCTGGCCACGTGGATGCCGGCAGCTCCGCCGCGAGCCGGGTCGGCGTAGACGATCGCCCTCGCGGCAAGAAGCGCCCGCTTTAAATCCTCGACCGAGTTTACGCCGAGTTCAA
>Ga0157376_10000498_pt1 | contig 25370 bp, 28 predicted proteins | sample M45metaG_FD_121801 | JGI IMG/M metagenome (GOLD analysis project Ga0157376, IMG submission 121801) | Miscanthus rhizosphere microbial communities from Kellogg Biological Station, Michigan, USA - M4-5 metaG | ecosystem: Host-associated > Plants > Roots > Rhizosphere > Soil | place: USA: Michigan...
CGAGACCGGCAACATGGAAGAACTTGTCAAACAGATCGCAGCCAAACGAGATGCCTGGGAAGAACAAAGAGCCACAGGCTCACTCGCGAGATAAAGCCAATCCCATGTATTACGTGCAAAAAACGGGGGGGAGGGGTAGGCAGGAAGAGTGCGGACCGGGCACAGTCCTGACAAACTGAATCGGCAAGATTTCCAAACCCGCAACCAGGAAAACGACACAATCCGACGACCACCAAAGACCAATCACCACTACACAGACCCGATCCCTGCAATCCGGAAGGGAGCAGGGTCTGCTTGGGTCCCCACGAACAGGTCTTGGTTCGTGGGCTGAGCTTCAGGCCCCCCGAAGGAAGACAGAATCTCTCAATCTCGTACTCCAGCCCCGGAGGTGCCCGGCTCAACCACGAGATAAACCCAATCCCATGTATTACGTGCAAAACATACGGGGGGAGGGGTAGGGAGGAAGGGTTGGGTACCAAACGGGGACATTGCTGAACATCGCAGGCGGTGTTGGCTCATTCGTATACTCGAATCAGCACATGACCACCCGGCTCGATACCATCATCGCTACCACCCGTGCCACAGTCGCCTCGGCGAAGGATCGCAGCTCTGTCCCCGAACTTGAGCGAATGGCCGCGCTCCACCAGCCCCGGGGATGGGCAGCCGCATTGCGCAAACGCTCCGAATCGGCTCCAGCTGTCATCGCCGAGATCAAGAAAGCTTCTCCCTCGAAAGGCCTCATCCGGGAAGACTTTGATGTAAAGTGGCTGGCCGCTCGCTACCGGTATGGGGGAGCGGCCGCCCTCTCCGTCCTCACCGATGAAGCTTACTTTCAGGGCAGCCTGCGCAACCTCGAGATCGCTTCAGCGGCGGTTGACCTACCCTGCCTCCGCAAGGACTTCACCGTCGACGAGTATCAAATCCTCGAAGCTCGCGCCCATCATGCCGATGCCATCCTCCTCATCGCTGCTGCCCTCGTTAGAGAGGAACTCAAGCGCTTCTCGCGAGTCGCTCACGAACTCGAACTGGACGTCCTGGTGGAGGTACACACCCCGGATGAACTCGACGAGGTTCTTGATACGCTCGGCAACGGCGGAGCGGACGCCATTGGCGTAAACAATCGCAACCTGAAGACCTTCGAAGTGCGCATGGAAACCAGCCTGGAGCTGGTAGACCGTATCCCTTCATCGGTACTCCGTGTCGCCGAGAGCGGCATCTCCACGTCCGATGACATCGGCCGCCTGCGAGCCGCCGGCTTCGACGCCTTCCTCATCGGCGAGAGCCTCATGCGTCGCCCCGACCCCGGCGAGGCACTCGTCCATCTCCTCGCCGGAACAAGAGTCAACCTATGAGCGTTTGGGTCAAGATCTGCGCGAACACCTCGTTGCCTGATGCCCTTCTTGCTGCCGAAGCCGGTGCAGATGCCGTCGGCTTCGTCTTTGCTCCCAGCCCCCGCCACGTCACGGTACAGCAGGTAGCATCCATCATCCCCGGGCTTCCGTCCTCGATCGAGAAGATCGGTCTCTTCGTCGACTCCAGCTTCGAGCAGATCGAAGCCGCCGTGCAGAGCTGCGGGCTCACGGGCGTGCAGCTCCACTTCGAAGGTGGCGAAGACCTGCCCGCCCAGCTGCGTCATCGGTTCGGAACCGCCCTCCGCATCCTGCATGTACTCCACTACTCTCCCGGCGCGTCCCAGAAGGCCGCATTGCTAGCAGGCAACAAGAACCTTGACGCGATACTCGTCGACTCGCGAACGCCAACGGCAATTGGTGGCACCGGCATCTGTTTTGACTGGGAAGCAGCCGCGTCTCTATTCCATAGAACCGGAATCAAGATGATCGCTGCCGGAGGCCTTAGCCCATCGAATGTCGGCGAAGCCATAAGCAAGCTTCAACCCTGGGGAGTTGACGTCGCCTCGGGAGTCGAGGCCACTCCCGGCCGCAAGGACCCCCTAAAGGTCCGTGAATTCGTCGACAACGCCCGTAAAGCAAAGTGACCTTTTCTTGATCAAAGGACGTCCCGGCGCTCGACACCAAGAGGCTCGCGTGCAATTCCAATTCCTGAGCCGTTTGCGAGCTCTCGTTTTGCTGCAGGATGTTTGATCGGAAATGGTGGGCCCGGAGGGATTCGAACCCCCAACCAAGGGATTATGAGTCCCCTGCTCTAACCGTTGAGCTACAGGCCCCTCAATGAGTAACAGGCCGCGATTTGGCGTGGTGCTTCAGAATCGGGCGCAAAACCGCAGCTACCACCTGCATAAAGTGTGACATACGATGCCCGCTCATAGCACCCCTGCGGGGCAGCGACAGAGAGATATAGCAGGCACGGTGGCGATTGAGCCCGCGGCGATGATGCCCACTAGTTCGATGGTTCGAGAGCAGGCAGGATCCGGCCTACGCACTCTCCAAAGCCGATGCGTGGTAGTCCGGGACGCTGGCAATAGGCGCGCAGCACGACCTCATCTCCATCTTCGAGAAATGTACGCGTTTCGCCGGTGGGAAGCGTCACAGGATGTGAGCGGTGCTTCATCTCCAGCAAGCATCCCTCCGAACCCTCCTCAGGGCCGGAGATCGTGCCGGTGGCCAGTAAGTCGCCAGGCCGGAGATTGCAGCCGTTGCTGGTGTGGTGCGCCAGAAGCTGCGCGACGGTCCAGTAGAGATCGCGCAGGTTTCCTCTGCTCAGCAGGACCGCATCGATGTTTTGCGCGCGCATCTTCTGAGACTGCAAGAAGACTTCGACCGTCACTTCGATTGCGGAACATGACACGTTTTCCGTCGTAAGGTAGGGAAGAGGCGCGGGATCTTCCTTCGAGCGCTCTGCCGCGGGCACGCGATATTGAGCAAGTGCCTCCAGCGTCACGAGCCAGGGAGAGACCGTTGTCGCGAAGCTCTTGGCCAGAAACGGTCCCAGCGGCTGATACTCCCATGACTGAGTGTCGCGGGCAGACCAGTCGTTGACGAGACAGAGGCCAAAGATATGCTCTTCAGCTCTGTCGATGGGAACCGGTTCGCCGAGCGGATTGCCCGGACCAACGAAGATGCCCATCTCCAGTTCGTAATCCAGAGATCGCGAAGCGCCAAAGATGGGTTCCGAAGTGCTCGCAGGCTTTGTCTGCCCGCTGGGCCGCCGGATGCTGGCGCCACTTGCAACGATCGATGAAGCTCGCCCGTGGTAGCCGATCGGAACATACTTGTAGTTCGGCAGCAGCGGGTTGTCGGGACGAAAGAGCTTGCCAACGCGGGTAGCGTGGTGGATGGATGCGTAGAAGTCGGTGTAGTCGCCAATCTGCGCCGGCACGTTCATCCGGACATCGCGCATGGGGACGAGATGACGCCTCGCTCGCTCGCGCACCTCCGGCCCGGCTTCGGCGCTTAGAAGGCTGGTGAGTTGCGCCCGCAGCATAGACCACGCAGCAGTGCTCAGCGCCATCAGCGCGTTCAGAGAGTCGCTTGAACATGCGGCGATGGTGTCCGATGAAAGTTGGCTAAGCAATCCACTCTTCGCACAACCATGTAGATCAAGGATCTGATCGCCGATGGCCACTCCGATGCGCTTCGATTCTCCTTGAGTGAACACGCCATAGGGCAGGTTCTCCAGAGGGAAGTCGCTGCCCTGCAGGTTCGCACTCTCTACCCAACTGCTCATAGCCATCCGAGTGCCTCCAAGTCGTGGATCGGCTCGGTGAAAGAACACGATCCAAAACTGGTAAAGAAGCTTCGCATGTCGCGCAGTGGCGCGCTGCTCCAAGCAAAGTTGCGGCAGCGAACGACTTCCAAAGTGGCATGCCACGCGCTGGGATCTTCTTCCTCGATTGTGTCCACCGCCTCGTCAACCGACCAGCCGGAGTGTAGCAGGATGGATGCGCAGGCAAGATTGAGGAAGCCGTGCATCACTGCTGTTGAGCTGTCCGACGCGTAGGTGAGGTGATGGCGCGAGCGAATGGGATGATGCAGGCCGGCTGTGGCTTTGAAGGCGGTGTTCCGATTAAGAAACTCCTTCAAGACGAGCGCAACCGATTTCGCATCTGGAAACGCCTCGGGCACGACACCTCCCATGCGAAGCTTGGCGTGCATGCGGGATGCAGCAAGAATGTCGAGCCGTGCGGGTGAGTCATGAATCGGCACTTCGATGTAGCGTTCGAGGTTTTTCGGCAATCCCCTGCCCAGCTCTGCGATGGATGCGAGATCGGCACATTTGATCTCGACAGACTCGATGCGGAACCCTTTGTCGATGAGTACAGAGAGCTTTTGTGCATCGATTTCCGGCGGTGCGATCAAACTGAGCGGCATTGCGCCAAGCGCATCGCCTGCGGCTTCATGCAGCTCATCGGCGCGCGCAATGTCGACGATAAAGCGCCCGAGCGCAAAGGCGTGCGGGCCGTCCTGGTAGCTCAAGTAGTTGCGCACGGCGGTGCGCATGTCGAGCCCGGCAGGCGGGTATAGGCCTGCATAATCAATCAGGCCCGTGAGTAGCGTTTCAACGGCAGTCATTTCTTCTTTGGCTTTGCCTGCGTGCCCTGCCCGAAGTGCTTCTTCAATCCCTGCCAGCATTCGAAGTACTCATGCTGCAGAATGCGGGTCTCCATAGCGAACTTTGTCGGACGGACGACAAGCTGTGTCTCGAACATGAAGGCCAGCGTATTCGCAAGATACTGCGGCTTGAGTTCGGCGTTGGATGCTCGATCAAATGTCTCCGCATCCGGGCCGTGTCCTGCCATGCAGTTGTGCAGGCTTGCTCCGCCCGGGACGAATCCCTCAGCTTTCGCATCGTAGGCACCGAAGACGAGGCCCATGAATTCGTTCATCAGATTGCGATGAAACCATGGCGGCCTGAAGGTGTGCTCCGCCACCATCCAGCGCGGCGGGAAGATCGCGAAGTCGCAATTGGCTGTCCCGGGCGTAATCGATGGTGCGCTGAGCACGGTGTAGATGGAGGGATCGGGATGATCGAAGGTGACGGTGTTGATGCAGTTGAAGAGGGCCAGATCGTACTTGTAGGGCGTGTAGTTGCCGTGCCAGGCGACAACATCGAGCGGCGAGTGATCGATGGACGCAGACCACAGCCGGCCGAGAAACTTTGAGGTGATGCTGAACTCGCCGTCTCGATCTTCAAATGCCGCGACAGGCGCTTTGAAGTCTCTAGGGTTCGCGAGTCCATTCGCGCCGATTGCGCCAAGCTCCGGCAAGCGGAAGGGCAGTCCGTAGTTCTCGCAGATGTATCCACGAGCCTGCTTCTCTACGAGAACGACGCGGAACTTGATGCCACGCGGAATCACGCAGATCTCGCCGGGAGCGACGTCCAGAATGCCGAACTCCGTGTGGAACCGCGCAGGGCCCATCTGGGGAACGATCAGCATTTCCCCATCTGCCGAGTAGAAGAAGCGATCTTCCATCGACGCATTGCAGGCGTAGATGTGAATGGCAACGCCAACCTGCATCGCCGGATCTCCGTTGCCACCCAGGGTAACAATGCCGTCGACGAAATCGGTCTTCTCTTCGGGAACAGGCAGCGGATTCCAGCGCAACTGGTTCGGCGAAGTCGGCACTTCGAGGAACGGCCCGCTCCGAATCAGCCTGGCGGGGATCTCCTGGTAGGGCTTGTGCGTCACAGAAGGACGAATGCGATACGTCCATGTGCGGCGATTGGCAGCACGCGGCGCTGTAAACGGGCTTCCGCTGCATTGCTCGGTGTACAAGCCGAGAGCGTGCTTTTGTGGTGCGTTCTGTCCCTGCGGCAGGCCACCGGCAACAGCCTCGGTGGCAAACTCATTTCCAAAACCGGTTTGATACCGGAGCTCTTCGGACATGCCTCATCACCTTACAAGCTGTTTTGTAGAACACGTTGTTCCGCTTCGTGCATGGCCTCGTACATCTGATCGAAGCTGTCGATGGCAAACAGCACCTTCTGAAACTCGTCCACTTTTACCGGAGTGTCAAGCACCTCGTCCAATGAAAAATCGTGAACGGCGCAGTGATCCTCGGTGACGTTTCTGCACTCACCGTGAGAGCTGATCAACCCGCTGCCGTAGACCTTGATCTCGCTGCCCTCGCGCATGAGCCCAAACTCAACCGTATACCAGAAGAGCCTGCCCAGCTTTTCCAACACTGCTTCATCTTCGATGGATGCACAAACGCGTCCATAGTGCTGTAGAAAATCGGCGAAGACCTTGTTTGCGTGCATCGGAACGTGACCAAACACATCGTGGAAAATGTCCGGTTCGGGCGTGTATTCCAGAGAATCGCGACTCCGCAACCATGTCGTGGTTGGAAACCGGCGAGCGGCCAGCATCTCGAAAAATGCGGGCGCAGGCAGAAAACCGCTGACAGGCGTCGAGTTCCAGCCTGTCCGTGGCTCCAGCCGTGCACTGATGGATGCGAGGCGCGGAAGGCGGTCTCGCTGCAGACCGATGATCTGAAATCCGTCGAGATAAGAGCGAGCCGCATGCTTCTCTAGCTCGGGAAGCACGCGGCCCACAAGCTCCGCCCAGACCGCATGTTGTTCGTCTGTGTAGGCGGAGTAATTCTGTTCGATCAAGTAAGGAGCTGCCGCGACCAGCGTCTCTGTTGTCATCGCATCCTCCCCTACAGGTTGCCGCGAGCTTGCTGTTCGCGTTCAATCGCTTCAAACAGCGCCTTGAAGTTACCTTTGCCGAAGCTGCGGCTGCCCTTGCGCTGAATGATCTCGTAGAACAGCGTCGGCCGGTCCTCGACAGGGCGCGTGAAGATCTGCAACATGTAGCCCTCGGGATCGCGGTCTACGAGGATGCCCAGCTTCTCCAGTTCCTCAATGGGCTCGTCAATCGTTCCCACGCGGCCCTGCAGTTCTGTGTAGTAGGTGTGCGGTACATGCAGGAATTCGATTCCCTGTTCGCTGAGTTTGCTCACCGTATGCAGGATGTCGTTTGTCGCAAGCGCAATGTGCTGGACGCCGGGACCGCCATAGAACTCGAGATATTCCTCGATCTGCGATTTCTTCTTGCCCTCAGCCGGCTCGTTAATCGGGAACTTGACGTAGCCATTCCCGTTCGACATCACCTTCGACATCAGGGCTGAATACTCGGTCGAAATGTCTTTGTCATCGAAGTGCTGGTAGAGCGAGAAGCCCATCACGTTGGAATAGAACTGGACCCACTCATCCATCTCGTGCCAGCCCACATTGCCCACCATGTGATCGATGTGGAGGAGCCCGGTGGGTCGAGCGACCCGATCATCCGCAATCGCCCGATAGCCCGGCAGAAAGGCGCCGGAGTAGTTCGTCCGTTCGACAAACGTGTGGATCGTGTCGCCGTAGGTGCGAATGCTGGAGAGAACCACTTGCCCGCGGTCGTCTGCCAGAACATGAGGCTGCGCCGCGCTGATTGCGCCGCGACGAGTCGTTTCCTCCCAGGCTTTGCGGGCGTCGTCGACCCACAGCGCAACCACCTTGACGCCATCACCATGACGGCCCACGTGCTCCGCAATGGCATCGCCGCCGCGCAACGGGGTGGTGAGTACGAACCGGATCTTCCCCTGCTGCACAACGTACGAGGCGCGATCGCGTTGACCGGTCTCAGGACCGGCATACGCAACCAGGGACATGCCGAAAGCCGCGCGGTAGAAGTAAGAAGCCTGGCGGGCATTGCCGACGTAAAACTCAACATGGTCCGTGCCCTTCAGCGGAAGGAAGTCTTCGCCCTTTGGGGTTGACTGTGTGGTTGGCTGCGAATTCAGATGCGCTGGGGCAGAGTGCACGGTTGCGCTCATGCTGGTACCTCCTGTGCCGGGAACGGGGAGAGCTGACGGGGAATTTACTTCCCGGCTGTTGGATAAGATAGGCCCGTGCGCAGATGCCTGAACATGGAGTTTCTTGGAAAATGCAGCTCCTCGGCCTAATGGCATTAGGCGTAATATGGGGTGCAGATTAAGGATTCCTGTCAGATGGCACACAAGACCACTCCCAATCGAATTGAACTGGATGCAATTGCCTGGAAGATCGTCGAGGCCCTCCAGCGGAACGCGCGAATCTCCTTCGCTGAACTTGGGCGTCAGATCGGGCTATCGACGCCCGCTGTCGCGGAAAGAGTTCATCGGCTTGAGGAAGCGGGGGTCATCACGGGTTACCACGCCTCGCTCGACAGCGCGAGGCTAGGCGTGCCGATCCGCGTGATTGTGAGGTTGACGATTCCGGGAGGCGAATTGCAGATCACCCGGACCGTAACGGCTCTGAAAGAACTGAGCGAGATCAGTCGCTGTCATCGGATCACGGGCTCTGAGTCGTTCATTCTCGAGGCTGACGTGGTTTCGATCCGGCATCTTGAGACACTCATCGACAGGCTTTCAGCACTGGGCGCGACTTCAACTTCCACGGTTCTCTCTTCGCCGGTCGAACGGCGAGATTACCAGGCGAAGCAGATCGAGTTGTTCGCGAAATATCTTTGAGCGAGTATGCGGCTGTTTGTCGGAATTCCGCTGCCTTCGCCGGTGATCGAGGCGCTGGATAGCGTGCAGCGCAGCCTTCGCGGCGCGGGCGACGGTCTGCGCTGGAGTTCGCCGGAGACGTGGCACATCACTCTTCAGTTTCTCGGGGAGTGCTCAGCCGAAACCAGTGAGTGCGTGATCGAGCGCCTTGCGGAGATTCGGTCGCCGCGGGTCCCAGTCGCGCTCAAGGACACCGGGATATTCGATCGGGCTGGAGTCTTCTGGGCCGGTGTCGAGGTGTCCACAGAGCTTCGGCAGCTGGGGAAGCAGGTTGCTGCGGCTATTGGACAGTGCGGGTTCACTGCGGAAGATCGGCCGTATCATCCCCATGTCACCCTGGCGCGGGCGAAGGGCGACGACCGGGTCAGCGTACTACGCAAGCTACAAGGCCGCGCCAGGCAGGATTTTGAATTCCCGCCGTTTATCGCTACGGAATTTCTCCTGTACGAATCGTTTCTCGGGCCCGGCGGTACGAGGCACGAGGTACGGCGGCGCTTTCCGCTGAGATAGGCTGGGTTATCTCCGTCGTTTGTCCCATCTTCGGGACGGAACTATGATGGTCGCCTATGCAAGAACCCGGATGCTTCTGCGCTGAGGTGGCTTCATGACGATTTCCGCGCCTCCGCCGCGAGATCCCAAGTCGCAGTTGCGCAAAACCATGGGGTTCTGGGACGTGCTGCTGTTCAACATCGCCACCGTCCTGGGCCCACGTTGGATCGCCGCTGCCGGACATAACGGAACATCCTCCATCAGTCTCTGGGTTATCGCGGCCGTGTTTTTCTTCGTTCCAGGCGCCCTGGTCATCAACGAACTGTCTTCACGGTTTCCCCACGAGGGCGGGCTCTACGCCTGGTCGAAGGAAGCATTCGGCGACTTTCACGGCTTTATCGCCGGCTGGACCTACTGGATCTACACGGTCTTCTATTTTCCGGGACTGCTGCTGGCCAGTGCGTCAATGGCTGCTTACATCATGGGCGGCCGCGGTGCTGCGCTAGCCCAGGACCGCACATTTCTGCTCAGCGTTTCGCTCGGGCTACTCTTCGTTGCGGTCGTCCTGAACATCATTGGATTGAACATCGGCAAATGGCTGCAGAATGCCGGTGGGGTGGGGACGTATGTTCCGCTGGTGATTCTAGCGGTCGTCGCTTTGATTGTCGGTGTCCGAAACGGAAGCGCGACTCACTTCACCCTCCACAACATGATGCCGAGCTGGAACTGGAGCACGGTGAACTTCTGGTCGCAGATCGCGTTCGCCTTTACGGGGCTGGAGCTGGTCTCAGCGATGAGCGAGGAGGTACGGGATCCGCAGCGCACGCTTCCGCGGGCCGTGTTTGGAGCTGGTGCGCTGATTGCCCTGATGTATATCGCGGGAACGTTTGCCATCCTGACATTGATACCGGCTGCAAACGTCGATCCGCGGAGCGGAGTGTTCAGTGCCATCACAATCGGATCGATGGCCCTGCGCATTGGATTTCTTGGCGTTCTGGCAGCCGTGCTTGTCACGTTCGGGAATGCCGGCGGAGTGGGCAGCACCGTTGCTGGAATCGCGCGAGTCCCTTTTGTTGTCGGTATCGACCGCTATCTGCCGGCGGCATTCGGCAAGATCCATCCGAAGTGGAAGACGCCGTATATCTCTATTCTTGTCCAGGCAGTGGTATCGGGCCTGATTCTGCTGGTCAGTCAGATTAACAGCCCCACGGTCGTCGAGGCATACCAGTTCCTGATCGACGCTGCGATCATTCTCTACTTCATTCCGTTCCTGTATATGTTTGGAGCTGTGATTAAGCTGGCGTATCGTGGCGATCGCAATGGAAACCCTCATGCGGTTCTCATACCAGGGGGAATCGGCGGAACCTGGATTTGCGGAGGGCTGGGATTCGCGGTCGTGCTGCTTGGCATCATCGTCTCGGCTGTCCCACCGGGTGAATCAGTCAACAAGATTGGGTTTGAGATGAAACTGATCGGCGGGACAGTGCTTTCGATCCTGCTGGGCTTAGTCCTTTACTGGCACGGTGCTCGTTCTAAGACCGCGGTCTGAGCGTTCTTGCATTTCATCAACTCAAGTGACCGTCTGGACGTACCTACCATCCAAGGTGCTATAGTCTGCGAGTTTGCGTGAGACAGGAATGCCCGAAGGCACGAAACTTCAAAACGTGATCGAATCCAGCTTTGATCTCAACTCCCCCCGTGCAAAAACGAATCGCACCGCGCTTGTCGAGTTGCTGAAGCAGATTCGCGCGCAGGAGGCGGCGATCCGGCAGGGTGGCGGAGCCAAAGCCGTCGCTGCGCAGCATGCGAAGAAACGGCTTACGGTTCGCGGGCGGCTCGATCTGCTGCTGGACAAAGGAAGCGAGTTCCTCGAGCTCGGCTTGTGGGCCGCGTTCGAGATGTACGAAGAGTATGGTGGTGCTCCGGGAGCTGGCGTAGTTACCGGGCTTGGACGGGTCTGCGGCCGACTGTGCATGATCGTTGCCAATGACGCAACGGTGAAGGCTGGGGCGTTCTTCCCGATGACGGCGAAGAAGGTTATTCGCGCGCAGAACATCGCGCTTGAGAATAGGATCCCGACGCTCTATCTCGTCGATTCGGCGGGAGTGTTTCTGCCTCTGCAGGAAGATGTTTTCCCCGATACCGATGACTTTGGCCGCGTCTTTCGCAATAACGCCGTGATGAGTTCGCTGGGAATCCCGCAAATCACGGCCATCATGGGTATGTGTGTGGCCGGGGGGGCTTACCTCCCGGTCATGACCGATACGGTGCTGATGACCGAGGGATCTGGACTTTTCCTTGCAGGTCCTTCGCTGGTGCAGGCCGCCATCGGGCAGAAGACCGATCCCGAAGAGTTGGGCGGCGCTGCAATGCATGCGGAAATTTCAGGCACGGTGGACTTCAAAGAACCAGACGACCATCACTGCCTCGCGCGGATGCGATCGCTGGTAGACAAGTTCGGAGCGAGGCCTTTGTTAAGTGCTTCGGCGGATCGATTTAGCCGCACGCCTTACGATCCGAAACAGGATGCCCCGAAGTACGCGATCGAAGACGTTTATGGTGTGCTGAATCCCGCGCCCGGCTCCAGCAATATCTATGAAATGCGTGAGATTATCGCGCGAATCGTCGATCGCAGCGAATTCGACGAGTATAAAGAGGGATTTGGTCGCACGGTGCTTTGCGGTTACGCGCGCATCGGCGGCCATGCCGTGGGCATCGTCGCAAATCAGAAGACGAATCAGAATCAGACCGTTGCTATGGGGCCTTCTGCCGGCGCAAAGCGAATCGAGGTGGGTGGCGTCATCTATACCGAAGGCGCCCAGAAAGCCGCTCGTTTCATCATGGATTGCAATCAGAACCTGGTGCCGCTCGTATTTCTGCACGATGTGAATGGGTTCATGGTCGGCAAAGATGCGGAGTGGTCGGGGATTATCCGTGCGGGCGCAAAGATGGTCTCCGCCGTAAGCACCAGCGTAGTTCCGAAAATCGCCGTAATTATCGGAGGTAGTTTCGGTGCTGGACACTACGCAATGTGCGGTAGCGTATGATCCGCGGTTTCTATTTGCGTGGCCGACAGCCCGCTACGCAGTCATGAGTGGCGCATCGGCTGCGGGCACTCTTGCGGAGGTTCGCGCGAAACAAGTCGAGCGTGGCGGCAAAGTGCTCTCGGAGGCAGACAGGGCCGCGCTTTACGATGAGATCAAGTCAACTTATGATGCTCAAGCTGATCCGCGTTACGGTGCAGCGCGTCTTTGGATTGATGCGATCATCGACCCAGTGAAAACGCGGGACGTCCTGATCACGGCTCTGGAGGCCTGCGCGATGAATCCGGACATTCCGAAGTTCAATCCCGGAGTTCTGCAGACTTAGTAGTCTCGCGCGTCATCTGACGCACATCCGAAACTCGGCATCTTACCCAGTCAGCAACAGGCTGGGGTCAATCCTCGGACGAACAGGAGCCAACATGAGCCTCGAGCTCGAGACAACCGAAAGCCTCTACCCATTCGTACTCACCGAAGAGCAGGAACAACTCCGTCGCGAGATCCGCGACTTTGCCGCGCGAGAGATCGCGCCTAACGTGATGAAGTGGGATGAGGCCAGCGAATTCCCGCTGGACGTGGTGAAGAAGCTGGGCCAGATGGGGCTGCTCGGAGTGATCTTTCCGCCGGAGCTGAACGGATCGGGCCTGGGCTATGTGGATTATGTGCTCGCGATCGAAGAACTCGCTGCGGTTGACGGGTCGATCGGGATCATTGTGGCCGCGCACAACTCGCTCTGTACCAACCACATTTTCCTCGCGGGCAACGATGCACAGAGAAAGAACTACGTCTCCAAGCTCGCGACAGGCGAATGGATCGGCGCGTGGGGGCTCACCGAGCCGGGGGCAGGTTCTGACGCCAGCAATTCGCGCACGACGGCCGTGAAAAAGGGTGACCGCTACGTCCTGAACGGCAACAAGACCTTCATCACCAACGGCCACTATGCCGATGTTGCGGTCGTGATCGCATCGACCGATAAGAGCAAGGGAACCCATGGGCTTTCCGCATTTGCCGTAGAGAAGGGAACCAAAGGCTTCCGCGCCGGCAAAAAAGAAAACAAGCTGGGGCTGCGTGCCAGCGACACGAGCGAACTGATCTTCGAAGATTGCGAAATCCCTGAAGAAAACCTGATCGGAGTGGAAGGCGAAGGGTTTGTTGACGCCATGCGGGTGCTGGATGGTGGCCGTATTTCGATCGCAGCGCTCGCACTCGGAATCGGGCGAGGAGCGCTGGATGCGGCACTCAGATACGTAAAGGAGCGTCGTCAGTTCGGAAAGAGCATTGCAGAATTCCAGGGCATCCAGTGGAAGCTCGCCGATATGGCTACCGAGCTTGATGCCGCGCGGCTTCTCACGCAGCGGGCGGCGGTGTTGAAGGATGCCGGGCGCAAGGTGACGCGGGAATCGTCAATGGCCAAGCTGTTTTCGAGCGAAGTTGCGGTGCGGATCTGCGATGACGCGGTCCAGCTATTCGGGGGCTACGGTTTTATCAAGGACTACCCTGCTGAGAAGTATTATCGAGATGTGAAGCTGTGCACGATCGGCGAAGGAACCAGCGAGATCCAGCGGATGGTCATTGCGCGCGAAATCCTCAAGGTCCATCCATCGCGCGGCTAAACGACTTCCGCTCGGGTTACTGAATTGCATGACGAACGCAGTCAAAATCATCGAATGTCCGCGTGACGCCTGGCAGGGACTGCCGAACCAGATCGCGCCAGAAGTAAAGGCCGACTACCTGTGGAAGTTGATTGACAGGGGGTTCAGGCATATCGATGCGGTGAGTTTTGTCTCGCCCGCCGCGGTGCCGCAGATGGCGGATTCAGAGCAGGTACTGTCACAGTTAAGTCTTCCATCGGGAGTCGAGATCATCGGGATCGTGGTGAATGAGAAGGGGGCGCAACGCGCCGTCGCGAATGAAGGGGTGGCGACATTAGGATTTCCCTATTCCGTGTCACCCGAATTTCTGCGGCGCAACCAACATCAGACACTTGAGAAGGCGCTCGACGTGCTGCAGGCCATCTACTCGCTCGCCGAAGAGGAGGGCCGGAGCGTGGTGGCTTATGTTTCGATGGCCTTCGGAAATCCGTATGGCGACGCGTGGAACGCGGACGAAGTGCTGCAGGCCTGCGACCTGATTGCCGAGTGCGGAGTAACCCAGATTTCCCTCGCGGACACGGTAGGTCTTGCTACGCCGGATCAAATCGAAGAAGTTCTCACAGCCGTGATCGCGGAGTATCGTGGCCTTGAGATCGGTGCTCATCTTCACGCGCGGCCGAATGAGGCGGCAGAGCGAATAAGAGCGGCTTACAATGCCGGCTGCAGACGGTTCGATTCTGCAATTGCGGGGCTTGGCGGGTGCCCTTTTGCGCAGGACGTGCTGGTGGGGAATCTTCCTACTGAAGTGCTCATCGAGGAACTGCGCCGTTGCGGGGCGGCATTACCCGAGCTCAAGGGAATCGATGCGCTGATCTCGGCAAGCCGCGAGATTTCGAGCCGATTTGGGGTTCCTGTTCAATGACCTCCAGCCAGCCGAACCGGAGAGCCTGTGAGCTATAGAACGATTCTGATCGACGACAATCCTCCGATCCGCACCATTACGCTGAATCGTCCTGAGCGTCGCAACGCAATGACGCAGGAGATGCAGACGGAGCTGATTCGGGCTCTGGAGGAGACTGCTGCCGGCAGCTTTCGGGTGCTCATTCTCACCGGGGCGGGTGAGGCATTTTGTTCGGGCCTCGATCTCTCTGAGTTGCAGGCGATGCAGAACAAAACCGCTGCAGATCATCGAACCGACGCGGAACGCATTGCCCGGCTTTTTCTCGCGATAAGGGAGCTTCTGATTCCCACAATCGCCGCGGTGCATGGCCCCGCGATCGCAGGCGGAACCGGACTGGCGATGGTGTGCGACTTCACATTGGCGACTCCTGCATCGAAGTTCGGATTCACCGAAGTGCGGATTGGCTTTGTCCCGGCGCTGGTTTCAGCTTTTCTGTTACTGCAGGTTGGCGAGAAGCGTTGCCGCGATCTTCTGCTTACTGGACGGCTCTTCGATGCGGCGGAGGCACATCAGATTGGGCTTGTGAATGAGATAGTGGCGCATGGCGAGCTAATGATACGGGCCCAGTCAGCCGCCGAAGTGCTGCTTGCCAACAGTCCGGAATCGATAAAGGCAACCAAAGAGTTGCTGATCGCCCAGAATAGGGCATGGGTTGATGCTGCAATCAATGCTGCTCTTGAAGCCAATGCCGCGTCCCGGGAGACCGCCGATTTTCGCGAGGGCATTGCCGCCTTTCTTGAGAAGAGAAAGCCACTCTGGAACAAATAGGCGAACTTCCGAGTCTCTAGCGGAAATGAACTTGTGCGCCGGTGCGCTCCTGCACTTGTTCTCGCGAGACTCCGTCAGCGAGTTCAAACACCTCGAAGCCGCGATCGGTCACATCGAGCACACACAAGTCGGTGATCACGCGATGCACAACGGCACTGCCTGTGAGTGGCAACGAGCATTGGGGCAAAAGCTTGTGCCCGCCATCGGGAGTTGTGTGTTCCATCAGCGCGATGACGCGGCGTACGCCGGAGACCAGGTCCATGGCGCCGCCCATCCCTTTCACGCGTTTGCCTGGGATCATCCAGTTCGCGAGGTCTCCGCGTTCAGAGACCTGCATCGCGCCGAGGATTGCAAGATCGATGTGGCCGCCACGGATCATTGCGAACGAATCCGCGCTCGAAAAGGTCGCGGCTCCGGGAACAAATGTCACGGTCTCTTTTCCTGCGTTGATGAGGTCGGCATCGACTTCTGATTCGCGAGGGTAGGGCCCCATGCCAAGCAGGCCATTCTCAGATTGCAGCGTGACGGTCATGCCTTCGGGGATGAAGTTGGCGACGAGCGTTGGGATTCCGATGCCGAGGTTGACGTAGAAGCCGTCCTCTAGTTCCTTCGCAGCTCGTGCAGCCATCTGGTTGCGTGTCCAGGGCATCGGGTCAACCCTCTCTCGTGGTTTTCTTTTCAATACGCTTGACCGGGTTCGGAATGTGGACGAGACGGTGAACGAAGATGCCGGGCGTGTGAATATCGTCCGGATCGAGTTCGCCAGGCTCGACGAGTTGTTCCACTTCGGCAACCGTGATTTTGCCGCATGTGGCAGCGTTGGGATTGAAGTTGCGCGCTGTGCGGCGGTAAATGAGATTGCCGTGCGTGTCGGCCTTCCACGCTTTCACCAGCGCCAGGTCGGCCTGTATTCCCCGTTCGAGGATGTATGTCTTTCCGTCAAACTCCTTGTGCTCCTTGCCTTCGGCGATGATGGTGCCGATGCCGGTTCGGGTATAGAAGCCGGGGATTCCTGCTCCGCCCGCGCGCAGCCGCTCGGCGAGAGTTCCCTGCGGACAGAATTCGACTTCAATCTCCCCAGCGAGAAACTGGCGCTCGAATTCCACGTTTTCGCCAACGTAGCTGGAAATCATTTTCTTGATCTGGCGCGTTGCCAGCAGCAATCCTAGAGCTGCACCATCGACGCCGGCGTTGTTGCTTGCGATGGTGAGATTGCGCACGCCAGAGTCACGAAGTGCCAGGATTAGTTCTTCGGGAACGCCGCACAGACCAAATCCGCCGACCGCGAGAAGCATGCCATCGTGCATAATGCCTTCCAACGCAGCTTTCGGATTCGGGTAAACCTTATTCATGGGAGTATTCGGAACCCTGCCAGGGAGTAACCTCGGTCCCGTCGCTTGTTTTACATGAGTGGCCCGGTTGACGCCAAGTGACAGTCTCGTCGATGTTCACGGTAGAAGAATGGTTTACAGTTTCGGCATGCTCTTCGGCCGGCGTTCAAGCAAGCTTCTGGCACGCTCTATCCATGCTGCGATTGCGCTGCTGTTCGCCTTCTCCGGACGGCTTCAGTACGCCCTACCACCCCCGATCGCAGGCCAAAGCCAGCAGCGAGCTGATGTCATTCTGATCATGAAGAAAGATCACGTCATGGAGCTCCTTGCAGGTGGCAAGGTGATTCGCACCTACAAGGTCGCGCTTGGCCAGGGAGGACTTCCGGCGAAGCAGCGCGAAGGAGACGCCCGCACGCCAGAGGGCCACTACGTGATCGACGCGAGATTATGAGCACAGCAAGTATCACAAGGCCCTGCACGTTTCGTATCCCAATGCTGAAGAGCGGAAGCGTGCGGGTCGCCAGCGGGTCTCTCCTGGCGGCGCGATCATGATTCACGGACTGCCGAACGGCAAGGGGTGGGTCGGCGCTCGCCATCGGCTTTTCGACTGGACCTTGGGCTGCATCGCTTTAACCGATGAGGAGATTGACGAGGTCTGGAAACTCGTTCCGGTCGGCACTCCAGTTGAGATTCGCCCATGAGACGGAGTACAACGCAGCATTTGAGAAGGGCATCGAACTGAGAAGTATCTCCTAGAGTTCCAGCTATAGAAAGACCGAATGATGCTTAAACTACTCAGTTCCCGTCGGTTTCCTCGCCGGGTTGGGATCGCAGTCATCATGCGAACCATCGCAATTCTCGCGGTTCTGCTCATTGGTTGCGGCGCATCTCATGCGTACTCGGTTCTCACGCACGAAGAACTCATTGATCTGCTATGGAACGATCATCTGCGGCCTATGATTTCAGCTCGTTATCCGGGACTGACAGACGACCAGATGCGCGAGGCTCATGCCTACGCATATGGCGGCGCCGTCATTCAGGATATGGGTTACTATCCGTTCGGCAACAAGGAATTCAGCGATCTTGTGCACTATGTGCGCAGCGGCGATTTTGTGCTGGAGCTCATCAAGGAAAGCCAGAATGCTGACGAATACGCCTTCGCACTTGGCGCACTCTCGCACTACGCAGCTGACGTAACCGGCCATCCAGCGGTGAACGAAGCTGTCGCGATCGCCTATCCGAAGCTGCGAGCGAAGTTTGGGCCCATCGTGCTCTATGCGCAGGACAAAACTGCACATATTCGCACCGAGTTTGGCTTCGACATGGCGCAGGTCGCGAAAGAGCGCTATGCGCCACAGCAGTATCACGACTTCATTGGGTTTCAGGTCTCGAAGGAACTGCTGGAGCGCGTCTTCCCCGTCGTCTACGGCATGCAGTTCAAAGACGTGGTGCCGCATGAGGACCTAGCCATCGGTTCTTTCCGCTATTCGGTTAGCACCCTGATTCCTCACATGACGCAGGTGGCGCTGAAGACCCATAAGAAGGAAATCATGCGCGAGGTGCCGAACTTCGAGAAGCAGAAGTTCCTGTATCGGCTGACTCGAGCGGACTACGAGAAGTCCTGGGGCAAGAACTACCAGAGAGCCGGTTTCGGAGTGCGATTCCTCGCTCTATTGCTGAAGATCATCCCGAAGGTTGGGCCGCTCAAGGCTTTGGACTTCAATGTCCCGACGCCCAAGACCGAGGACCTGTACTTCACGAGCATAAACAAGACCGTGGACCAATATGGCGCGCTTCTCGGGGATGTGAAGAAGAAATCCCTGCAGCTGCCGGACAATGATCTCGACAGCGGTAAGCCGACCGCCGCCGGGGAGTACAGCCTGGCCGACGATACCTACGCGAAGATGCTCTCGCAGCTGGCTGACAAGAAGTTCGATGCGACGTCGATTGCGCTGCAGAAGAACGTCCTCGGCTTCTACTCGGGAGCAGCTGCTCCTGCCGGAACGAAGAAGGATCCGGGCAAGTGGCAGAAGGTGCAGAGCAACCTCGATGCGCTTAAGGCGTTTACTCCCAATCCTGCGGGACCTGCGCCACCTCAGGCGCCGCCTGCCGCTCCGTCCGGCGGACGCTAGCCAGTTTTCTGCGAAAATGAGAGGGAATGCTCTCTCTGCAGAATGCCGGTAAGCGCTTCGGGCCTCGCGTGTTGTTCACTGAGGCCAACTGGCTGATCCGGAATAACGAAAAGACCGCATTGGTTGGTGCGAACGGCACCGGCAAGTCCACGCTGATGAAGGTGTTGGCGGGCCTCGAGTCGCTGGACTACGGGGTTATGCAGCAGACGCGCGGTATGAGCATCGGCTACCTGCCGCAGGAGGGACTGCGGTTGACCGGGCGAACGGTCTTCGAAGAGTGCCTCAGCGTCTTCGATGAGCTGCGGGCGATGGAAGGCGAGATAGAGCGCGCGGCGGCGCAAATGTCGGAACTGGATCATGCGAGCCCCGAGTATGAGGCAGTTGCGGAGCGATTCTCGGTGTTGCAGGAGCGGTTCCACGCGCTGGATGGGTATGCGCTTGATGCGCAGGTTGGAACGGTTCTGACGGGGCTTGGCTTCGGCAAGGAGGACTGGTCGCGGCAGGTGGACGAGTTCTCGGGCGGGTGGCAGATGCGGATTGCGCTGGCCAAGCTGCTTCTGGCAAAGCCGAACTTGCTGCTGCTGGACGAGCCGACGAACCATTTAGACCTTGAGACGCGTAACTGGCTGGAGGACTATCTGCATGGCTATCCATTCGGGTACATCCTGATCTCGCACGATCGGTACTTCCTTGATGTGACGATCGATCGGACAGTGGAGATATGGAACAAGCGGCTGACCATCTTTCACGGGAACTACACGAAGTACCTGTCGCAGAAGGGTGAGCGGCTCGCACAGTTACAGGCGGCATACAAGAACCAGCGGGATCAGATCGAGCATCTTGAGGCGTTCATCAGCCGGTTCCGCTACCAGGCGACCAAGGCCAAGCAGGTGCAGTCGCGGATCAAGGAGCTGGAGAAAATCGAGCGGATCGAGATTCCCGAAGAAGAGCCGGTGATCCACTTCAAGTTTCCGCAGCCGACACCTTCGGGACGGATGGTCGTGGAGGCCGAGGGACTGAGCAAGAGCTACGGGCCAAAGCTAGTGTTCCGTGACGCGCGATTCAGCATTGAGCGCGGCAACAGGGTGGCGCTGGTTGGAGTGAATGGGGCGGGCAAGTCAACGCTGATCAAGCTGCTGACCGGAATGGAGCAGCCGACCAAGGGGACGATTAAGCTGGGACATAACGTGGTCAGCGAGTACTTTGCGCAGGATCAGTACAAGGTGCTCGACCCCGAGGCGCGAATGCTTGAGGACATCAGCCGGGCGGCGGTGAAGGTTCCCGAGTCAGAGCTCAGGTCGCTGCTGGGGTGCTTCCTCTTCTCGGGGGATGACGTATTCAAGCGGCTGGGCGTGTTGTCGGGGGGCGAGCGGAATCGGTTTGCGCTGGCACGGATCCTGGTTTCGCCATCCAACTTCCTGCTGCTGGATGAGCCCACCAACCACCTGGATATGCGGGCGAAGGACGTGCTGCTGGAGGCGATCGCGGCGTTCTCGGGGACGGTCGTGTTTGTGTCGCACGATCGCTACTTCATCGATCGGCTGGCAACGCGGGTCATCGAGGTGGAGAGCGGGGCGATCCACCCGTACCCGGGGAACTACGAGGACTATCTGAGGAAGAAAGAAGAGCTGGCGGCTCGGGAGAGTTCGGGTGGACCTTCTTTCCAGACCGAACATCTCTCCCTGATCGCAAAGTCGAGGTCAGGGGCACCCGCCTCACCCACCGAAGTGAGTACTGTGGTTGCTACTGGTGCAACCATCGTGATTGAGGGTGGGGACGAGGGCACAGCGGGGAACAACAGGCCGCGGCGGTTGAATCCGATCAAGCAGAAGCAGATGGAGGAAAGGTGCGCGTTCCTGGAAGAGGAAATTCCCCGCGTAGAGGCATCGATCGTCCATACGGAGGAGCAGCTGGGGGTATTCGTCTCGGCGTTGGAGACCCAACGGCTGACCGAACTGGCTTCGGGACTGCGAGAGCAGCTTGCGCAGCTAACCGCGGAATGGGAAGAGCTGATGCTTCAGCTTGAGGGTACCTAGCTATGTCCGTACCCACTACTACCCCCTCCCCCACCCGGCTTTTTGCACGTAATACATGTGATTGGGTTTATCTCATGACGGAGCGGGGTCGTGGGCGCGGAGTGTGCCGTTTTCTGGCTGCGGGTTTGGAGGTCTCGGCGGTTAAATCTGTCAGCAACCTTCCGTACAGCCCACCTAGCTACCCCCCTCCCCCCCGGTTTTTTGCACGGGCAATAACATACTTGACACACAAGATCATAAGTAGTATTCTGCTTATAGATCGAGGTTCAAGGAAATGAAAAAGCCCGTAACTCTCCAGCAGGCAATAGTTTACTTCGGTGACCCGGACAGAGCTTTCGAGTATGCCAAGTGGATGCGTTGGCCGGATGACAAGGTTACGTGCCCTCGTTGCGGGTCGGAAGCAAACTCGTTTGTAAGCACGCGGAAACTGTGGTTTTGCAAGGGCTGCAAGAAGCAATTCACCGTCAAGGTGGGCACGATCTTTGAGGACTCGCCTATCGGTCTGGACAAGTGGATGACGGCGGTCTGGATGATCTGCAATTGCAAGAACGGTATCTCTAGCTATGAGCTTCACCGCTCCATCGGCGTCACCCAGAAGTCGGCATGGTTCATGCTCCACCGTGTTCGGGAAGCAATGAAGTCTGGTAGCTTCGCCAAACTTGGCGGGTCTGACAGCGGTCCTATCGAAATCGACGAAACCTATGTCGGTGGACGCGCCAAGAATATGCACCGTGAGCGCCGTATTCGCTTCAATCAAGCCCGTGGCACACACGGCAAGGCTAGTGTGTTCGGGATGCTGGATCGGGAAGCTAGACAGGTTCGCGCTAAGGTGATCCCCAACGTGAAGCGCGAGACGGTTCAGAACGAAATCCTGAACAACATTGAGAAAGGTTCTAAGCTCCACACAGATGCGTATGCTAGCTATGACGAGCTGCACAAGAACTTCATTCACAAGACCGTGAATCACGTTCAGGAATACGTTCGCGGCGAAGTCCACACCAACGGCATTGAGAACTTCTGGAGTCTCTTGAAGCGTGGACTGAAGGGCACCTATGTTGCGGTAGAACCGTTCCATCTGGACCGCTATGTCAGTGAGCAGGTGTTCCGCTTCAACAATCGGAGCACGAAGGATAACCCCCTCACCGACGAAGATCGCTTTGCCCTCGCCATGCTGCAAGCGGTAGGCCGCCGCCTCACCTACACCCAACTGACGGGACAGGGAGCAGACTGACACACGCCTTGCTCGTTGGCATCGCGGGAAACGCATCACTTCTCGCTCTCTGCCTTCTTAGGCTTTGGTGGTTTCGCTAGTGCAGTTTTCGGAGCGCGAAAGAGCTTCTGCATTGTTTCCTCGAAGTTCTTTCGTGCTTCTGAACCCTCATGATATTCAGTCCTTTTTTGCATACAGGCTCTCCATTACATCTTCAGACTCCCAGACGCGCTTCCCAAGTCTCTCAAGCGTGTTGATGTGGTCTTGGAGATCGGAAAGAAATATTGGGTATTCGCAATCCGACGGATAACCGTGCTCCAACATCCGAGAGTTGAATCCTGGAAGATCTACGCTGAGACGTACCCTGTGTTGGGTATAGACACACATGAAGTCTCTTTGTTCGTTGATATGATGGCCCCATTCCTTATAGCTGTTCTTGGAAAGGTCTAGAGGATAAACCAGAATATCCCCGGCTTTTCGCCAGCTAAACTCGGCGAGTTCCAAACGCGACTTTAGGTCTATAGCGCAATCTGCAAGGTGGAACAGCAACGTGGCCTGTCTCCCCGCAGCTTTTGTCTCTTGCGCTACAACTAAAGCGCCGTCCATTAAATTTGAAATTTCTCTATTTCTTCGGTGAGCGCGATAGATCGATCCGGCTAAGCATAGCCAGAGAGCAATAGTGACGACCATATTCGCAGCCGTCAGCATATGGTCCTTTCCCTCTTGTTTCCATACCTGCAATTGGATATAGAGCCAAATTGCGGAAAGGATTGCTGGCCCCAACCAAGACACGATTGCCCATATGTCTGGTTTCTTGTCTTTGTCCATGCCTCATTGTCTGTCCGTATAGTGGAAGGATCAAGGACAATAAGATATTTGACACACGTGGAGGATACGGTTCCATGTACTACGGGAAACTGCTGCGGCAGATGATTGCCGCTTTGCATCAGGTGACCGACAGTGTCGCATCCGGGTTCAATCGGGTGGACGAACGTCTCCAGCAGCAAACCACTTCCATACATGCCGCACAGGAAAGTCAGAATGAGAACTATGAGGTTAGGCAGAAATGGGACGAAGAACGGCTTTCCGAGAACCAGATAGCGAAAGGAGATCAAACACGCCGCGATGAACGCAATTATTCCGTACAGAATTCGATACGCTGGGCTACATGGATAGCTGCCATAGGCGCGTGGATATATGGCGGCATAGCTTTTGTTCAGTGGTATGATGCCAATCGCAATTTCGCGATTGAGGAACGGGCTTGGGTGACCGTCCATGAAAACGCGCCTATACATCTCCAAGACGGAGACCCAATCGAGATTCCTATTTCTTTTGAGAACACCGGCAGAACTCCAGCTTTCAGAATTCAACTGGAAGCCATTACTGTCCTTCGAAATCCCACCGACAGACTCGTTTTTGCATATGAGCATATTCCGCGAGTAGGCGCTCAGGCGGGAGTGCTCTTCCCTGATCAAAAACAAGCGGTAGAAGGAAAAGCGACGGTTCTTGAATTGGGGCCGGATGGGAATCTCAGCCCAGCCCATCTTCTTCCCGAAACTCACGAGCGGATTAACAAAGGTAGTCTCGCTGTATTCGTCTACGGAAGGGTCAGTTATACGGACTCGTTTGGAGCCTCCCATTGGTCTCAGTTCTGCGAAAGCGGACCGAGTGAGCGCATAAGACCCTCGCTCAGCGGAGCCGTGAGCGATTGCTTGTCCTATAACGCGGTTGACCAATAGAAGCGCTAGCCCTGTCACGGCAACTAATAATATAGTTGCTCGCGCAATGTGCGTCAAGTATATTATTGCCTTTGCACGTAATACACGTGATTGGGTTTATCTCCTGATTTTAGTCTGTCGCCGAGAGGCTTGTTGCCATTAGCTTGTAGCTCCGGCCGGCTTCTGCTCCCAGGGACTAAAGCCCACACTCCCTTTGCGGCACCCACGGCCGCGGCTGAAGCGTGCCCTCGTTGCAAGCCAGCTTCGATTGAGAAGAACCCGGTCATATTCATCTTGCCCGATCCGGCGGTAATTGCCTGCAAAGCGCGCTGGGGACTCTTTCCGATTGCTTTTGGGCTTTACAGGGATACTCCATCGGATTGCGCGGAAGTTTCCGGCAACGCCTAAAATGACCAGATGATGCCGGGGAACCTGGGGGCAGGGTTTTCGTGGGCGCTCTCCTGGCGGGGAGCGCCCCTTCGGACACGGATAGAACGATCAACACTCGCTTCAACCCGTGCACCTGAAGTACTTAGATGCGGGCATCGCGGAAGACGGGTTCTGGTCGAGATCGGGCAGCGCGCTCGCGTCCGCAAACCTCCGCGCGCCGCGACAGACTCCGGGAATGTCGTCCCCGAGCACGATCAAGGCCAGATGTGGAGAGAAGCCCCCGACCTTTGCTAGCTCCATACTCGCTTTCTGGCTCGCCATCGGGATTGTCGACCTTTCTCCCGAGGCCGATCGATTCAGCATGGTCTTCGGCTTTGGGAATATAATCCCACCGAATGCAACGCCCGCTGCGAGATCACATCGCCTACCTTGAGCAGAAGATCGCCCTGATGAAGGCGCAGTCGTCCGATCCTCATTGCAGTCAGGCCGAGCAGGGTCAGTTCGCAATTGATATCGACATCGCCGAACGCGCGCTGGTTTACTTTCGAAAGGCCTTTGAGCTCGAGATGAAGATCTCGAAGTGAGGTGGGGCCTTTCAGGAAGCGTGTGTGCGGGTCCGACGCATAACGTCCGGTGCAATTCTCGCGGAATCAGACCAAGCTCGAGTTTTGCGCGCTTCGTTTGGAGGATTCACTTGATGCATCGGAAAGAACCCTGCTAACGTAAGTTCCCGGGTTCGCGAAATCAACTCCATATTCAAGTCACACTCGGAGACTTGTCATGCCTCTGCCCTATGCCAGCACAGTAATCGGTGTACTGAAGGCAACGTTGCGACTGGTTGAGGATTGTTGTCATCTTCCAGCGAGCAGTCCGGCGCTCCAGAAGCTACAGGACGCGATTCACGAAGTTTCCGCCGAACTGGAAGTAGTCGCCCGGAAAGAACCTCGAGCCGAAGTTGTTCAGCCTGCCGGAGAGGACTTCTACACGAAGCAAGGCTGATCAAGCGACTGTCAGCATAATATTGCATATGTGTAAGTACGTGCATGCAGCAGTCAGGGATGTGCGGGCATCAGAGGCACCAGCGAATATCCCCGTTCTCTGCGGGGCATCAGCAACACAGGTTGTGGCGCACCCTATGCCGCAACCTGTGCTTTTTTCTTTCGTGCACATCGATCCGTATCGCAATTTCGATGAAATCCTTGCGGGTATGCTTCTCTTGCGGGGCGCTTCGCAGGTTCACCGGGCG
>Ga0157376_10000499_pt1 | contig 25358 bp, 21 predicted proteins | sample M45metaG_FD_121801 | JGI IMG/M metagenome (GOLD analysis project Ga0157376, IMG submission 121801) | Miscanthus rhizosphere microbial communities from Kellogg Biological Station, Michigan, USA - M4-5 metaG | ecosystem: Host-associated > Plants > Roots > Rhizosphere > Soil | place: USA: Michigan...
TCCTTGATTTGCAGAAAAAGCGGTTCCTGTTGATCATTCAGCAATAGTGCAACGAAACAGCGGGTGCCTACGCTGCCAACACCAACCACTTTCAGTGCGATATCATAAAGTTTATATTGATCCAGCAGGAAGCGTCTATCTGGTTGCAGCGTGCGCTTATACTGACTGACAAAATCTTTGGCTACACCCAGTGCCTGTTCCATGTTTGCGGGCCGGATGATCAGCGGCAGTTGCTCCGTGATGGCGTATTTGCCCAGGATATCGCTGGTCATCTTATAGAAAACGGTATCGTGTGTTTGTTTGTTTACCTTCTCCAACGCTGTCAACAATCTTTGTCGGACTTCGGCGCTGCGCGCATTTTTTGCCATCACCTCCAAATCGAATTTCATATACCAAAGATCAAGGAAATTCATTCTTGAAAATTCGAGCATGCTGTCACGATAAGCGTTCACGAGTTTGATAACCACATCAGTCGCATCCCTGGAAACGAAACCTTTATCGCGAAAGGCAAGTTCAAAACTAACAGCAAGACGTTTCAAATCCCATTCCCACTGACCCGGCAACGTTTCATCAAAATCATTCACATCCATAATGATATGCCGTTCCGGGGTTCCAAAGCCGCCGAAATTCATGAGGTGACAGTCGCCACATACTTGCACAACGATACCAGACGAAGTTGTCTTTGCAAGGTCGCGCGCCATAATTGAAGCCGTTCCACGATAGAACGCGAAGGGCGATGCTTTCATCCTGAAATGACGCACTGGAACTAATTCCGGTAGCCTGTCGTAGTTGGATTTTTTGATCATGTCCAGGGCTGAAGGTCTTTTCTTGTCGGGCTTCCAAAAACCAATTTTGCTGCGTGGAAACTTCGAACGAAGTTTTTTGCCGACGTTGTATTTGTCCTGGAACATAGGAAAGGTTTGGGAGGGAACGTATGGGGCAGTATCTAAATCTACTTAAAATATTTTCACAAAGACAACCTTTGCTAACTTCGTTCTCAATCTTCAGTTATGATTGAACTTGTGATCGAAGCCCGGGATGCGGCCATCAGCAAATCCATGAGAGTCAAGCGCATTCTTCCATTCCGCTTGCGACGTATGGTGGGCCCCTTCATCTTTATGGATCATGCCGGACCCATCTCAGAAATGCCCCAGACCCTTTCACAACTGGATGTTCTTCCGCATCCGCATATTGGTTTGTCAACAGTTAGTTACCTCTTTGGAGGTCAGGTTACGCACAGGGATAGTTTAGGTGTAGAACAGGTTATTCGGCCAGGCGAAGTGAACTGGATGACTGCCGGCCGGGGTATTGCACATTCAGAACGTTTCGAAGATCCGTCTGCATTGGCAGGAGGGGAATTGGAAATGATTCAAACCTGGGTTGCACTTCCAGAGAAAGACGAAGAGGCTGCCCCTTCATTTAATAATTACACACCCGGGCAACTTCCCATTTTTACTGAAAAGGGAGTGTGGATGCGATTGATCGCTGGTGACGCTTATGGTCTGAGAAATGAAGTGAAAACCAATTCGCCATTGTTTTACCTCCATGTGATACTGCAGCCAGGCGCGAAATTCGGATTGCCAAAGGAGCACTTGGAGCGGGGTATTTACATTGTAAAAGGAATTATCGAAGTTTCGGGTCGCGATTATCACGGTGCCCAAATGTTGGTTTTTGGACAGGGTGACGATCCGATCATTTTTGCCAGGGAAACTGCTGTTTTGATGTTGTTGGGCGGCGAGCCACTGGGTGAGCGATTCATTTGGTGGAATTTTGTTTCTTCTCGCAGGGAGCGCATCGAGCAGGCCAAAGAAGACTGGAAGCAGGGCAGGATCATCTTGCCACCCAAAGACAATAAAGAATTCATCCCACTCCCTGAAGATAAATCCAGCCCTTCATTCCCTCCGAAACCTGAACCCCTGTCCTGATAAAGATTCCCCGGGACTATCTGACGCTCATTGATCTGTAACTTAAGCGGATATTCTGCGTACTATAGTGAACTGTCCAACCTCTAAACTTATCTAGGTTATTGATTTGCAACATTTTTAAAAAGACAGCATCTTTTTTGAAGGGTTGTGCACCCTCTAACTATCAATACAACTATGGTCAAGAATTTTTTCAAAATCGCCTGGCGAAACCTCATTAAGAACAAAGTCTATTCTCTAATCAATATCATCGGCCTGGCTGCCGGTATGGCGGTCGCCATGATTATCGGTTTGTGGATTTACGACGAGGTTACCACGAATTCGCATTTTAAGAACTACGATTCGGTTTACCAGGTGATGATGCACCAGTCCTTTGACGGGAAACGCTATTCGCAGCAGGCTTTGCCCTATCCGATCGGAGAAGAACTGAAGGCCAAATATCCTGATTTCAAGCATGTGGCGATGTGTGACTGGGGACAGAAACATTCTTTAATTGTAGGCGAAAAGAAGATCAGCAAGTTTGGCCATTTCATGGGCGAGGAAGGCGTCGATTTGTTTTCCCTGAAGATTTTGCAGGGCGACAAGAATCCCTTGCACGAACCTTATTCCATTGTGCTCACCGATGAAACAGCGGGTGTTTTATTTGGAAAGGAAAATCCGATTGGGAAGATGGTGAAGCTTGACAACAATACCAATCTGAAAGTAACGGCTGTGGTGGAAAAACAACCCAAGAATAGTTCAATGACTTTCGACTACCTGATTCCTTTCCAGGTGCAGGAAATACTTTATAGCTACATTCAACTATATCATAAAACAAATTGGGGCAATAATTCCTGGCAAACATTTGTGCAGCTAATGGCAATGCCACGGAAAAGGTGGTGGATGCAAAAATAAGAGACGTCGTGATATCGCATTTCACCGATGAGAATACGTTGAAAAGCGTCAAACCCGAAGTATTCATTCACCCGATGAGTAAATGGCGTTTGTACAACGATTTCGAGAACGGAAAGAATGTAGGCGGGTTTATCAAGTATGTGAGGATGTTTGGTATCCTGGGATTGATTGTTTTGATCATTGCCTGTATCAATTTTATGAACCTAAGCACCGCCCGGTCAGAGAAGAGAGCAAAGGAGGTGGGTGTAAGAAAGGCGATAGGATCTGGTCGAAAAGAATTGATTCGACAATTCCTGAGTGAGTCAATGTTGATTTCGGCTTTGTCTTTTGTTTTTGCATTGGCCATTGTCCTGGTCGCATTGCCCTTCTTCAATAAACTCACGGATAAGGCAATGAGCCTGCAAATCGGGAACCCGATTTTCTGGGGTGTGATGGTTTTGTTTACTATTCTGACGGGTTTGCTGGCGGGCAGTTATCCTGCTTTCTATCTCTCCTCCTTCAATCCTGTAAGCGTATTGAAAGGAAATTTCAAAGCGGGTAAAAGCAGTTCCTTGCCTCGTAAGATCCTGGTGGTCGTTCAGTTTGCCTGTTCAGTCGTGTTGATGATCGGAACCGTTGTCGTATACAGGCAAATTCAATTTGGAAAAAATCAACCCATCGGGTTTAACAATAAGAGTCTGGTTACTGTGAGCTGGTCGGATGATATTGCCAAGAGCTTCGATGCCTTTCAGCAGGAGATGTTGAGGACCGGTGCCGTGGTTTCGATTTGCAAGAGTAATTCACCACCCTCCGAAATCTACAGCAACAATAATGGTTGGGAATGGAAGAATAGTCAGCCCGTAGAAAAGACAGTTGTATTCTCCACAATTGCTACCGAGTACGACTACACGAAAACGATGGGGATTAAATTGTTAGAGGGCAGGGATTTTTCCAGGGATTTTGCCGATTCGTCTTCTGTGATTTTAAATGAAGCGGCGGTCAAGCGAATGGGCCTGAAGAACCCGGTAGGAGAAATGTTAAAATGGAATGATCGCCCCATGACCGTCGTTGGCGTGATTCCTGATATTCAGATGGAATCTCCGTACCGGCCCATTTCTCCGTTGACGATTATATATAACAAGGGATGGGTGGGTTATGTAGACGTTCGTCTCAATCCGAATATGTCAGCATCAAAAGCCATCAGTCTGATCAAACCCATTTTTGACAAATACAATCCTGCATTTCCGTTCGAATATCAATTTGCTGACGAAGAGTATGCAAAGAAGTTTAATTACGAAGAGCTCGTGGGGAACCTGGCCGCGATCATTGCTATACTCGCCGTGTTCATTTCCTGTCTCGGGCTTTTTGGCCTCGCCTCATTTACGGCAGAGCAACGGGTGAAAGAAATTGGCGTGCGAAAAGTGCTTGGTGCCAGTGTGTTTAATCTATGGCAGCTGTTATCGAAAGACTTTGTTGTGCTTGTGTTGATCGCGTGTGCAGTGGCGATGCCAATTGCTTATTACAGCATGCATGAATGGCTGAAGAGCTATGAAAACAAGATTAGCATTGGAGTTGACGTCTTTGTTTTGGCAGTGGTGGCCTCCATGTTCATTACGCTTGTGACCGTAAGTTTCCAGGCCATTAAGGCGGCTTTGGCAAATCCGGTTAAGTCGTTGAGGACGGAATAAAATACGACCTTAAAAATGGGCTAAACTTTTCCCTCCAATAGGTGTAATTTATCGGCTGAATTCCGATGACAACATTCGCCAAAGGATTGGTATTGTACAAAAATAAAGGCTACCTGTGCTTTGGTATAGCCGATTTGTTTGCAGGTGTAGCCGTTGCTGATAGTCAATGAACCCTGTAAACAACTCGTCAGCATCACATATTTATGTTTGCTTTTCAAAATTTTCCAACGATGCACACTAAGCTGTTGCTGTCACTTATTGTTTTTTCCCACGTGCACGGACAAAACAGCTCATTTCCACTCAAGCAAAGTGCAGACAAACATTATATCGTTGATCAGCTTAACAAGCCTTTTTTCTTAAAGGGTTGTGCGGCCTGGCGTTTAGGATATAATGTTACGATAGGAGAAGCAAAAAGATTTCTGACAGACAGAAAGGAAAAAGGCTTCAACGCCTTGATTGTTGAATTGACGCCAGATGAGGCGAGCAAGGGAGGCGATGTTACTAACATTTACGGTGAACATTGTTTTTTGGGCAGAGATATAAGCCACCCAAATGAAAAGTTTTTTAAACATTGCGATAGCATATTGCAATTGTGCTATGATATGCATTTTGCGGTTGTGCTGTTTCCATTGTATTTAGGATGCTGCCACGACGGTTGGCTGGAGATATTGCAGCAGTCGCCCAACACGCCTGAAAAATGCAGGCAGTATGGTTCGTGGATCGCCCATCGGTATAAATATTTTTCGAATCTTATCTGGGCTAGTGGGGGAGATCACAATGAAACTCCGGAATCAATTGCGTTTGCAGAGGGCATTGCATCTGTGGATGACTCCCATTTGCATATCTATCATACCAATCCTGCTTATACGTCCACTGAACGATTACCGCATGCGGACTGGTTAACGTTGAGCTCGATCTATACGTATTTTCCTGAGCAGAATGTAGATGAATACCAGGTGTATGGACAGATCTATAACGAGCACCTTAGAAATAAAAGAATGCCACCGGTTATGATGGAGAGCTGCTACGAATATGAACGGAATGAAACAACACAAACCTTAAGACGACAGGCGTATTGGTCTTTGTTAAGTGGGGTGTCAGGACATTTTTGGGGTAATCGTGATATATGGATGATGAATACAAACTGGCCCAATGCGCTAAATACGCCGGGTAATAAAAGCATGGTCATTTTTCATTCTTTCCTTGACCGCCTGCCGTGGTACGACATGCAACCCGATTGGCAACATTTTGTTTTCATCAGTGGCCGGGGGGAATTTAACGCCGGTACTGTGCCGGGAGGAGATGAATATGCCACTGCATCTTTTTCAAAGGATAAGCATATTGCTGTTCTCTATATGCCCACATTCAGAAAGGTTGGAATCAATCTTGAGCGATTTGGGGGTCCTTTAACGATCCAATGGTTTGATCCAACGAACGGAGTGTATGCTGGCGGGCACACGGTTTATAAAAATTCCGGCGTGGAGTATGTTGAACCCCCTTCTTTCAAAAACGCGGAGGGATTTACGGATTGGGTAGTGATTGTTAGAACTACGCGATAATTAAATATTTAGTCTTTTCATATACTCCGCATTGTTTTTTGCGCTTTCCATTGACGTTGTTCCGTCATATCGTTCTTGTTCCACCAAAAAATATCGCACACCTGCTGCTGACGCAGCTTTCAATATTTTGGCAAAATCAATTTTGCCTTTTCCCAGATCACAGGAAACATTTAGGCCCAACTCTGGCTCTTCCGGCTTTTCCTTTTTCACCAGATCGGCGGTAATGGCGTCTTGATAATGATCTTTTATGTGGCATAGCCTGAATCGGTTTGGATATTTGTTTAACCAGTAAATGGGATCCTGCCCGGCATCGACGACCCAGTAAATGTCAATTTCAAAATCGACTAGTGAGGGATCGGTGTTTTGCATCATCACGTCCTGGGGAAACAATTCTCCTATCTTTCTAAAACTGTAGTTGTGGTTGTGATATGCAAATTTCAAACCTGCCTGTTTGCAGATCTCTCCCTGTTTATTAAAGCCTTCAGCCGCCTGCTTAAACGCATCAATGGTTTTTAATTGGATCATGAAAGGGTTGATCAGGTATTTCATGTTAATTTTTGCAGCATCATCTGCCAGGCGCTTAAATTCATCGGATCTTTTCGGATTCAATGTATAGTCAGAATCGCAATGCGCACTGACTAAATCAAGCCCGATGCTATTCAAATAATTTTTAAAATTCAGGGATCCCATCCCCCAGAACATGGCTTCAGGCGGGCCGTCACCAAAACTTTCTATTTGTTTGTAACCATATGATGCCAGATCCTTAAGTACTCCTTTAGGATTCTTTGTCATTTCTTCTCTAACGGACCAAAGCTGTATACCGAATTCTTTGATAGGCGAATTGGTTTTAACGGGTAACGAAAAAACACCAGGGGTGTTCAATGCTAAACCCGATGCAAAAGCCAACCCGGCTTTTTTTAGAAATTGTCTTCTGTCAGATTCCATCTCGAAATTTTTCTGCCTGTTCAAAGACGCAGGGAAATTCAAAAGTAAAAAGTAAAAAATCAAAAGTGAAGAGGTCAATCGCACTTTTGAATTTTTACATTTCACTTTTGACTTAACTTAATTGGCTGATTAAACTTACCCGATGTAAGCGGTACCCGTTGGGGTTTTGTAATAAATCGGGTTCTCATTGTTCCATCGGATATCCATGTTCTATCCAGTCAACTTTCAAATTCTTTGGAATTGACAGCAGTTGATGATTGGTAAACCCCAATGAGTTTAGCAGCGTAAATGCCGGTCTGATATTCGGGCAATTTTTGAAAGGACAGCAGCCACAATAAATCACGATTCTTGAATCCTTGGGCAGACTTTGAACCGCCTGTTTGAGCTTTTCAATATTCTCTTTTTCCTTCGTCGGGCCGATTTCAATAGAACCCTTTATCGAACCAGCCGGCCCCACGTCTATAATAATGGGCGGCTTTTTCCCTGGATGATTGATTTCGTTCGCCAACGTATCTGGACTTAGCAATTGCTGAGGCTTCCACGGTTCATTATTTTCCTGTGCACAGGATATTGTCGCGGCAAAAATGGTAATTGCTGTAACTAGTAGAAGCTTTCTGTACATATTTAAAAATATTTGATGAATTCACAAATTAATCTAATTCAACCACTCAGTTAGAATTTGCAATAAATTCGATAACCCAAAGCCATATTAAAACCCTGTTAACTCCTATTATGACTGACCGGTTAATTCATGAAATACAAAAAATCGACAGTTTTTCAGAAGAAGAAATCGATTCGCTTCAGGGTTACCTGGTCAATAAATTTATCAGGAAAGGAGATCATTTCCTCAATTTGGGCCAGGTGAGTCGCCATATTGCTTTTATTGACTCAGGACTCATGATGCATTATAGTTTGCATGATGGTGTTGAAATACCTTGTAATTTTTCATTAGAAGGTGACTGGATGGGTAGTCTCAAAAGTCTCACCTCTGGTTCACCAACGGAAGTAGCCATTAAAGCATTGGAAGATTCCTGTATCCGGGAGATATCTGCCGAACATTTGCAACACCTGTTTCATTTATCACCTCGGTGGCTGCAGTTTAAAAATCATCTGGTTCAGTTGGTGTTTTTTAATATTACACAGCATAATGCAGATCTGGCCATGCTCGACGCAAAAGCCCGCTACTACAAATTCATGCGGGAAAACCCCGATCTGATTAACCGGATTCCCCAATATTATATCGCTGCCTACCTCGGTATCACACCCCAATCCCTCAGCCGGATCAGAAAAGAGAGATAAATCCTGTTCTTACCAAATGTGAATGGATTTGGTATCCCTCCATCTCAAATTTGTGTTTCAATAATTAAAGATAAATTATGAAGCACAAAAAATCATTCGCTCATCTTGAGATGTTTAATATCAACAACTCCTCTCAATGGGTACTTGTTCGGGGTAAAAATATTGATGCCCCTTTGTTAATACATGTTCAACAGGGGCCCGGCCTGCCTATGATTTCGGAGGCGACCGAAACTGAAAAGCGTTTGCAACTGGAAGATAACTTCCTGGTTGCTTATTGGGATCAGCGTGGTTGCGGTAAGTCATACAGTAAAGACATTCTTCCGGAAACCATGAGTCTCGAACAAATGGCGGATGATCTCATCACCTGCACAAAATATCTGCTGGAAAAATATAATAAGAACAAAGCTGTCATCGTAGGTTATTCTATCGGTGCCACCATCAGCCTGATGGCAGCGGCAAAAGACAGCAGCATTTTCACGGTAATATTCGCAACCGGAGTAGACGTAGACATACCGTACGCCAATGATTATGTATTGGACTTTGCAATGAGTAAGGCTGTTGCGAGAGACAATAAAAAGCTGGTACAAAAAATCAAGGAATTGAAACGGCAACCAATTGTTGAATCAAAAAGGTTTCAGCAAAGGGCTGAGATTATAACCAATCTTGGTGGTATTAACGCCGGCAGTACCTATATCAACCTACTATTAAGTTCTGTTAAAAATATCCTGTTTTCAAGGTACTATGGAATCGGAGGTTTGGTAAAAACAATGAAAGGGATGGCGTTTTGTCAAAATTCTTTGCTTCCGGAACTGAACAGTTTTAACCTTTTTCAAAAAGTGAAGAAAATTTCTGTTCCGGTTCATTTCATCCAGGGAAGTTTAGATGCAATTGCGCCACCGGAGAGGGGCAAAGCATATTATGAGCAATTGCAGGCTGCAGATAAGAGTTTCACAATGTTTGAAAAGTCGGCCCATATGCCACAGTATGAGGAATCTGAAAAATTCTCAAACCTGATCAAATCATTCTTCAACCATTAATTTCTAAAAGACCTTAAAATGAATACAGTTTTAACGGGTAATGAAATACAAACTTCGGTCTTCTTTTGTAATGCTAAAGAAGTTAAAGTGCATGCTGTTCAGACCGGATTAATCTCTGTGAAAGAAAACTTTTTGAATCAAAAGGGGCAGGGCTTCATGAGCAAACTAAATATTGTTTTTGGCAATACTTATGCCGATTATATGCCAATTTGGGTATGGGTTATTGAACATCCTGAAGGAATTATCGTAATAGACACGGGTGACGTGAAAGAATCCTGTTACAACGATTTCTATAAAAACGAATCCATTGGCACAAAGTTTAGTTTAAAACTGATGTCCAATAGGCGGGACATCAGTAAACAGGACGAATTAGATACACAATTAAACAGGCTTGGAATCAGACCGGAACAGGTTTCCAAAGTTGTATTAACGCATTTACACGCTGATCACACCAATGGGTTAAGATTTTTTCCGGGAAATGAAATTATTGTACACGAAGCTGAATACAGAAAGCCTTATGCAAATCTGGCATCTACTTATCCCAGGTGGTTTAATCCCACATTAGTAAGTTTTTTGAAAGACAGGATCGACTCTTTTGATGTAGCGTATCCACTGACAAAATCAGAAGACTTGCTATTGGTGCCTACGCCGGGCCACACCTATCATCACGCTTCTGTATTATTAAAAACTGATCACAAGCATATTCTATTTGCCGGTGATACTTCTTATAAGCATCAGCAATTGCTGGATAATAGGTTTGGCGGGTCTAATATTGATTTTGTACAATCGCAGAAAACCTATAACAATATTTTGAGGTATGCTGAAAAGAACCCAGTCATTTATTTGCCCTCCCACGATGAAAATTCAGGGAACAGATTAATCAGTAAGGAATGTTTAATGAAATAAATTTCCAGTGAAACCAAGTCTAAAAGCCATAGTGTTAAGAACACCCCACCTTAAAGAAACATTGGCATTTTTTGTTGACGAGCTGGGTTTTAGGATAAAAGAATCTTCCCCTGTTCATTTTGTCATTCATTCCAAAGGAATCCGCATTTTATTCGTCGAGTCAAATAACCCTGTGGAAATTGAGTTATATCTCGCCCAAGGATCAACCAGAGAGATTTTCGTACAGGAAGACCCTAATCATATCAAGGTAATTATTTGCTAAAACCGATTCAAATCCATTTTCCAACAAACTGGGCGAAAGCATCTTTATATTGGTCTCCAATGGTGATCAGCTTATTGCCAACCTGTACCGAATTTTTGGTCATGGAGGTAATTTGATCCAGTGAGACGATAAAGGAACGATGCACGCGCATGAAACGTTTTGGGGGTAATTTTTCCTGCAATGTCTTCAGATTGGTGAGTGACAGGATGGCCTTCCCGGGGCTCTTTAGTTCAACCCTTACATAATCTTTCAGGCTTTCAATATATAGGATTTCATCCAGCGCGATTCTTACCAGCTGATATTCTACTTTTAGAAAAAGATAATTTTCATCTGCGCGTTCAGCATCGATTACCGCCGGGGTTGGTGTGGCAGGCCTATTTAGTAAATCGAAGTAATGCAAAGCCTTTTGGGCCGCACGGAGGAACTCCTGGTAATTAAAAGGCTTCAGCAGGTAATCCAGTGCATCAACCTTGTAGCCTTCAAACGCAAACTGGTTGTATGCAGTAGTAAATATAACCCGTGGCTTACCGGTCCCTCTGTCCAATACACGGGCGAGCTCCATACCGTTCAGGTCGGGCATCTGAATGTCGAGGAATATCAGGTCGATCTTCTCCGTGTGAATGGCTTTTAACGCATCCACACCACTCGCGTATTTTCCGGCCAGGCTTAAAAAGGGGGTTTGTTCAATGAATTTGCTCACCAGACCCAACGCCAGGGGTTCATCATCAACTGCGATACAATTCAATGTCATTTCAGATCGAGCATTAAGTGAACAGTGTATTCATTAGTGGCATTAAGCTCGGAAATTTCCAGTTTATATTTTCCCGGATAAAGTAAGTCAAGCCTGCGGCGGGTATTGACCAACCCTATACCGCTATTCGTGTCCAGGCTAACCGGATTATCCTTAATTACAGAATTTTTTACTGTAATATCAAATACGTTGCCGCGTTGCAGCATTTGGATAAAGATATGGCTTTGTTGTGTTGCGCTCACCCCATGCTTAAAGGCATTTTCCACAAAAGGCAAAAGCAACATTGGCGCCATGGGCAGATCTTGTAGCTTTGTGGGAACATGGATCTCCACGCTCACCGCGTCTGTCAACCGCAATTGCATCAGGCAGATATAATCCTTCACAAAGGCAATTTCCTGGCTTAACATGGTTTGTCCATGCTTTGTTTCGTATAGCAGGTATCGCATCATGCGTGAAAGCTGATGAACAGCTTTACCGGCCTCCTCCGCATTAATCTGCGTAAGTGCGTAAATATTATTCAGCGTGTTAAAGAAGAAGTGTGGGTTGATCTGCGCCTTAAGGAATGAGAGCTCGGAAGTTACCTTGTCCTTTTCCAGTTCTTCGCGTTCCTGTTTGTCCTTTCGCCATTTTTGCATCACCGTCATACTCGTACCGATAACAAGCACCAAGGCACTGATGATAATAGTGGGTCTGTCTATAAATCTGCGCTGGTCAGCCATCATGCGTGCAGGAGCTTTTATGAATTCGGCTACCAGCTCCCGCCCATTTTTAGGCAATAGCGGGCGGTTATCAAGCGCATACTCCACCCATCTGTTAATGAACACAATTGCCACAACAAGGGCGATGATCGAAGCAAAGTAATAAACGAACCGATTATTTAACAAAAACCGTGGTACGAGGATGACCACATTGACATAAAATGCAATCACGAGCAAGACCAGTGTAACGGTCTGTGTTATCCAGGCATGGAGAGGTATGTCTATCCCTGAGAAAAGGGGATGATAGAAAAATATGGCGATACCGAAAACCACCCATACCAGTACGTGGGCCAAAATGGTTATCAGCTTGCTTTTTAATGGTTGCACCGTCATTTCATAAAAGTAAATTACCAGGATTCCCAAAGGTCACAAAGCCGGTACAATATCACTGATGAGCTGGTTACCTGCAAATTTAACCGTCATTGGGAAGGTTTTTACCGACAAACAGTCGTTCATCATCCATGAACGGCCGTTTTAGAATTCTGATAAGTAGAAAATACCCTTAATCACGTGAAAACTACCTTCCCTCTATATTTGGTACCCCCTCATCGATTAGGTTTCAGCAGGTAAAAATAATGTGATTGCTTTACCTCGTCCCAATTGACAAACTGCAATTCTATGCTCAAAAATTATTTTAAGATAGCCTGGCGCAACCTGATGCGCAATAAAAGCTATGCAGCTATCAATGTTTCTGGCCTGGCTGTTGGAATAGCCGTTTGCCTGGTGATCTTTATCATTATACAATATCAGACAAGCTTCGATAGGTTTCATTCAAAAAAAGACCGTACCTATCGTGTACTTACCGAAAACCAACCCACAAAGGGCGCAGATGTTACTTATTCCAAAAGTGTGCCTTATCCCCTGCCTGCTGCGTTGAAAAACAGGTTCCCTGAAATTGAAACTGTAGCGCCTGTATTTGCAAGCCATAATGATGAATTGATAGTTGCTGGTGATAACAATTCGACAATAAAAAGATTTAGAGAAGAGCGTGGTCTATTCTTTACAACGCCTGCTTTCTTCAACATATTTAATTTTCCGCTGCTTGCAGGATCCTACGCTTCGCTGAAAGACCCCAATACCGTGTTACTCACTAAAGAAATAGCCGAGAAATATTTTGGCAATTGGAAGCAAGCTTTGGGTAATACCATTAAACTACAGTCAGGCGGCTTTATGTTTGACCACAGTACAGAGGTATTAAAAATTACGGGCATTCTTGCTACCATACCTGCCAATACTGATTTTCAGATCAAGCTTGTTGTGTCCATCGAAACCAGTTATCTCGGGCACTTAATGGCGAACTCTACCAGTTGGGAAGAAACCACGCCAGATTTCAGTTGTTACGTTTTAAAGTTGTCGAATACTTCTGCTGAACATCTTAACCAGCAGATGGCCGTTTATGCAAAAACAGTTCAGTCGCCCGAAAGCAAAGACAGCTATATATTTCAGCCGCTGAGCAATATTCATTACGACGCACAAGCCGGTAATTTCAGCAACAAAATAATCAGCCACCAACTGCTAAATGTATTGTGGTTGATCGCTGCGTTCATTTTGGCAATTGCCTGTGTAAACTTTATCAACCTCTCAACAGCGCAGGCTGTAAACCGCTCTAAAGAAGTGGGCGTACGAAAAGTGTTGGGAAGCAATCAATTTCAGATACAACTTCAATTCATCGTTGAAACTTTTTTGATCGTTATAGGGGCTGTAGTACTTGCGATCGTTTTTAGCCTTGTTGCCTGGCATTATGTGAACCGCCTATTAGAACTTTCGGTACCATTCAGCGTTTTTGGCAGCTCTACCATTATTTTATTTCTGTCAGTCATAACGGTGGCTGTAACCGTACTCGCCGGTTTTTATCCTTCCATTTTTTTATCGCGTTTCAATGCTGTAACTGCCTTAAGGCTCAAAATTGCGGACGGTAATTCAAAAGGCATTTCGCTGAGAAGGGGACTGGTAATCTTTCAATTCATCATTGCACAGGGGCTCATTATCGGCACAATAATCATTGCAAGGCAAATGGATTACTTTATGGATCAACCATTGGGCTTTGATAAAAGTGCCATTGTAAATGTGCCGTTCCGTGTAGATAGTGTACGCATGAGCAAGATGAATCAGTTATTATCAATAAGTGGTGTGCAGGCAGTAAGTTTCAGCTCCAACACCCCAATTGAAGATGCCGACAACTCGTGGAATACACTCAAATTCGACCACGCATCAAAAGACGCAAATTTTAAGGCTATTCTAAAGTTCGCCGACGACCAATATGTACCTGCCTACAAGTTGCCCTTGATCGCTGGAAGAAATCTAAAGGCTTCCGAAATGACCAGGGAGTTTTTGGTCAATGAATCACTCATGAAAAGCCTGGGAATAAACAACCCCGATGAAATATTGAATAAGGATATAAGTATCTGGGGCGATGTGATCACATGCCCGGTTGTTGGCGTATTGAAGGATTTTAATAACAGGTCTTTTCGCGATAAACCTGCTCCATTGCTTATCACCACAAACAAGACCATGTACAACCAGGCCTCTATAAAACTTGCCACCACAAATATTACATCTACCATGAAGGCTGTTAAAAACCTGTGGGAGCAAACATTCCCCGATTTTGTATTTGAATACAAATTTCTGGATGAAAAAATTGACCGGTTTTATAAACAGGAAAACCAGATGTCGCAGTTGTATAAAATATTTGCAGCAATCGCGATATTCCTTAGCTGCCTTGGCCTGTACGGGCTTGCATCCTTTATGGCTGTGCAGCGCGTAAAGGAAGTAGGCATACGTAAAGTGCTTGGTGCAAGTGCTGCGCATATTGTTTACCTGTTTTCAAGAGAATTCATCCTGCTAATTGCCATTGCTTTTGCAATAGCCACGCCCATTGCATGGTATTACATGCACACATGGCTGCAGGGTTATGCTTACCGAATCAGCATCAGTTGGTGGATATTTGTTGCGGGCGGGCTTGCTGCAGTTTTTATTGCACTTGCAACGATCAGTTTCCAGGCAATAAAGGCGGCAAGGGCAAACCCGGTGAAAAGTCTTCGCTCAGAATGACCTGCATCAGTAGCATTTGACTGAAAGACTTATATGAAGAAGCGGATGAGAATAAAAAAATTTATACCACTCCTTTTAGTAGCATTGATATTTATAGGATTTGTAGCGCAGCGTTTTTTTTCTGAAGATCGACATGAGACTTTACTAAAACCTTTGCAACAAAATGTGCAGCTTGCCTGGCCAACGGCAGGCCAGGCTGCGTTTGGTAGCGTAGAAGAGGGCCTTCTTGCACGTTCGTCTGATCACGAAAAGGTGCGTCCGACAGCTAGCATGGCAAAAGTGATCACCGCATTGGCTATTATGGAAAAGCAGCCATTCAAGCTTGGACAAGCAGGCCAAACATACACGATATCAAGAAATGATATTGCAGGCCTTAATGTTTATATTTCGGCAGGTGGTACAGTTCTACCCATAGTCATAGGCATGAAACTGACCCAGTATCAAGCGATGCAGCGGATGCTGATTGCCTCAGATAACAACATGGCTGATATTTTGGTTGAAAGGATATTCGGTTCAAAGGAGGCGTATTTGTCGTACGCCCAAAGCATGCTGAAACGTATGGATCTTAGCCGAACAGTTGTTGCAGATGCCAGCGGTTTCAGCCCGGCTACGGTCAGCACGCCATCGGAAATTGTTGCGATAGGTATTGCCGCGCTAAAAAACCCGGTGATTGCCAGGATCGTTGCACAACAGCAGGCTCAGGTACCCGTTGCAGGTCTCATAAAAAACACAAACCAGCTACTTGGTATCGACGGGATAATTGGGATCAAGACCGGCACCACCGATAAAGCCGGTAGTTGCCTGTTGTTTGCAGCACGCTATACTGCCAAAGACGGACAAAAAAGGACAATCGTCGGGGCTATTATGGGCGACACAAACCATAGCAGACTCTTCAGCGACAGTAAAGATCTGCTTGCCTCCGCGAAGAAAGGTTTTGGTTTGGTTGGGGCGCAATCGACGGGTAACGTTGTTGAGCCTTCGCAGAAGTAGGGGAGCCTACTACCCAGGCAATAAATTAAGAACAATGAAGAAGCGTTTAATACCAACAATTTTACTCATCGTCTATAGCGTGATCCTGGTCAAAGTCATGGTGTTTAAGGATGTGCCGGTTATCAGGATAGGCCCACTGATGCTAAATTTTGGAGGAACACAAGAAGGTCCGGCTAACCTCTTTCCTTTCAAGACGATTTTGCCGTATCTGCTCGGTGAGAAGGGATTGATCATTGCAGGTCTTAATATAGGCGGAAATATAATTTTGCTTGTGCCGATTGGATTTCTCGTTCCTTTTGTTTATCGGAACATGACATGGAAAAAATCTCTTGCCCTCGCAGTTGGCGCTGGTCTTGCCATCGAGGGAATGCAGGTCGCGTTACGGGTGGGCATATTTGATATTGATGACGTAATACTAAATGGGCTAGGCGTAATGATTGGCTATTGGGCATTTGCGATTCTCGCCCGGATGGAAAGTTCGATGAAAAGAAAAACCATAACTATTGCATCAATTATTGTAGTTGCTGCGGCGGCCGCGTTTTATGGTTTTATTGCAACTCACAAGCGTCAGGCGCCGGCGAGTTTCAGAACTGGTGCAACGGATAGTCAGCCTGATCGTTTGGATACGGGAAAAGCTGAAATTCCCCAAGGTGAAGATCCCTGCGGTGGCACCGGTGGTACCGGACAGATCGTAAGTTTGGGAAATAACTCAATTACGATTAAGCGGAATGACGGCGTCAATGAAATTATTAACCTGACGGTAAAGACAACAATCAAAAATTCTGTAGGTTCTCTATCACAATCCGATTTAAAAATAGGGGACAGGGTAACGGTAGTGGTGATGTCAAATCATATCGCGACGACTGTTTTGGTCTGCAATGCGCAAATTCGGGGGCCAGCAAAATAAAAAACTGTCCGCAGCTGGTGTCAGAGATTGGATTGATTAAAAAAAATCATCATATCTGCAGTAAAGTTCATAATTTAAGCTATCTTCAAATTGCGTCATTCTGCCCAAAACGACTGTGAAACAAATTGCTGCTGCCATACTCTCGCTGAGACCAGATCAATTCTCTGCGAACCGGTTAAAGATCTCTCCTGCGGCAGGTCGTGTGTTTGCAATTTTTCTAATACTTTTCTTATTCCTTGCTGAAGTCTTTCGGGTCTATTTGGTTATGCCTTTTCCCGGAAGCCAGGTTAGCGAAACAGTTGATGTAGCGTATTGGCTCGAGAGGAATATGATGTGGATACGAATATTGATACTTCTTTTAGGATGTATCGCATTAACACGCACATTAAAAACAGGTAAAACCTGGGAAAAGATCAGCCTTTCGCTTGCCCTGTTGGGTTACCTGGCGATGTTCGTGGTACTTAATTTCCGCATGGCAGCAGACCATAAATTTCATAAGCCGACTTCTAAATCGTTTAGTCTTGCCCGGGAGAACATTGATAAAAGCAAATTGGTTATTGGCGTTGTAATTAATGGAGAAGCCCGCGCCTATCCAATCCAATTGATCGGCTACCACCACCAGGTCATAGATACAATTGCCAACGAGCCCGTGATTATTACTTACTGTACGGTATGTCGTACCGGTCGTGTTTATAGCGGTAGACTAAATGGCCGGGACGAAGTGTTCAGGCTGGTGGGCATGGATCATTTCAACGCCGTCTTTGAGGACCAAACCACGAAGACCTGGTGGCAACAAGCATCGGGCAAAGCAATAGCCGGACCTTTAAAGGGCTCCGCGCTTAAAGAAATTCCTTCCGATCAAGTGACTATTGAATCCTGGATTCGAAAGTATCCAAACTCCCTGGTGATGGCACCGGATCACTTATATGATGAGCGATACTTCGGCCTGGAAGACTATGACAAAGGCACTATGCGCAGCGACCTGGTCAGAAGAGATTACCGGTCCTGGCAACCCAAATCCTGGATTGTAGGTGTGAGAAGTCAATCTTCTTCTACTGCATACGATTGGAATGACCTGGTAAAAAAGCGGGTGATACAGGATTCCCTTGATGAACTGCCCATACTCGTTACTATGGAAGCAGACACGACTTCTTTCCATGTATATGACCGCAGAGTCAATAGTGCGATATTGATTTTCAATACCAATATGATCGACAACCATTTTACTGATCAAAACACCTGCTCAGTTTGGAACATAGATGGACGGTGTATTGAAGGACCGTTAAAAGGACAGCAACTTAAAAGCGTGCAAGCCTACAATGAATTTTGGCATGCGTGGGATAGATTTGAGCGCAATACAAAAAAACATATTCCCCAAAAATAAAGCCGGGACGGATCCCGGCTTTCGAAGATTTCAATATTGAATGTTGGTTATTCCCAACCTGTATTATCCATTAATTTTCCGTCTTTGTCCATTAACTGGCCGTCTTTATCAATCATCATTCCTTCCTCCATTTTCCTGGTTTTTCCATTTTTAGACACTTCACCGTTTGGACTCACTTTTCGACCATTTGTCGTGGTAACAGGAGCAGACAGTGCCGACCAGGATCCGCTTAACATGATCATTACCTTGCCATCTTTGAACTGCATTAAACTGTCTTTAGCAGGGGCTGCCGCATTAGTGGCGCTGTTGTCTGGTGACGGGGCTGTTGCTTTGGAAGTGGTGTCGGTAGCAGCAGCGTTTTCGGTATTCTGTTGGCCACTATTGCCGCATGCAGTTACAAAAGCGGTAATGGCCAGGAGCGCGAGGAATTTCTTCATGATGTTAGTTTTTTGTTTTTTGAAAGCATCCAAATCCATGCCATTTATCTGCATTTTTTTTGTTATTCGTTTTCAATAAATTTGATTTACTTGTCCTTTAAGCTATTGAAACTTGCTGCATGAAGGTCCCAGGCATATCTGTCGTCATATTTGCGTGCCTGGCCATGGGCTGTAAGACCCGCGTTTCCATGTTTCAGTTGGTTCCTGCTGAACATTCACAGATTGAATTCGCAAACCGCATCGTTGAGAATGATTCGATCAACCCCTTCGACGTTACCAATATGTATAACGGAGCAGGCGTCGGTATTGGAGATTTTAACAACGACGGGTTAGAAGATATTTATTTCGCGGGCAACCAGGTATCCTGCCAGCTTTATCTGAATAAAGGAAATTTCAAATTTCAAAATATCACGTCCATAGCGAAAGTGGAGGGCAAAGGCAAATGGTGCCGCGGCGTGGCGGTGGTAGACATCAACAATGACGGATGGAAGGATATTTATGTTTGTGCTACTATCTATGCAGACGCCGAACGAAGAAAGAACCTCTTATATGTTAACCAGGGAAATAATGTAGATGGCATCCCGGTATTTAAGGAGATGGCGGCTGAATACGGGCTGGACGACGATTCACATTCCACCATGGCTTCTTTTTTCGATTATGACAATGATGGAGACCTTGACGTTTACATAACTGTCAATGAAATTGTGGAAGGCACCAATCCTTCTGAGTATCGAAAGAGAATCACCGATGGTTCCTGGCCAAGTACAGGTCGCTTATACCGAAATGACTGGAAACCTTCAGCCGGACATGCTTTTTTTACCAACGTCTCCAAGCAGGCAGGTATTACCATTGAGGGGTATGGCCACAGTGCCTGTATTGCCGATTTTAATCTTGATGGCTGGAAGGATATTTTCGTAGCCAATGATTTTTTATCCAATGATATCCTCTACATAAATAACCACAACGGAACTTTCACTGACCAGTCCGCTTCTTATTTTAAACATACATCGGCAAATGGGATGGGTTCTGATGTGATTGATATTAATAACGATGGGTTGGCCGATGTTGTAGAAATGGATATGGATCCGGCAGATAATTTGAGGAAAAAGGTTTTAATGTCGGGTTACAATTACAGTAACTACCAGAACAATGAGTTATACGGTTATCAATATCAATACGTGCGTAACACGTTGCAATTGAACCAGGGTCCAAGGCTGTTAAGTAATGATACCATTGGTGACCCCATTTTCAGCGACGTTGGATTTTATGCGGGCATTTCTTCAACCGACTGGAGTTGGGCGCCGCTTGTCCAGGATTTCGATAACGATGGCTTACGCGATTTGATTGTAACGAATGGTTTTCCGAAAGACCTCACTGATCATGATTTTATAGCATTCCGGCGGAAAGCCTTTGCCAACAAAAGCAAGCGAGAAGTGCTTAGGGCGATTCCCGAAGTGAGACTCAAGAACTATGCGTTTAAAAATGGTGGCGATCTTCAATTTGCGAATGTCACCAATGATTGGGGGCTTACTGAATTGTCGTTTTCAAACGGTGCAGCTTACGCCGATCTTGATAATGATGGCGACCTGGACATGGTAATCAGTAATATCAACGATAAGGCTTTTGTTTACGAGAACAAGGCAAACGACAACAACAAGGCGAATGCACAATTCTTGTCTGTGAGATTGAGAGGTGATTCTTTGAACCGCGAGGGGCTCGGGGCCTGGGTGAGAATCTATTACGGTGGAAAGAGCCAGGTAATTGAAAATACTCCTTACCGCGGATTCTTGTCGTCCATTTCGTCCACGCTACATTTCGGTCTCGGTGTTGTTACAATAATTGATTCGTTGGTAGTGATCTGGCCGGACAATAAAATGCAAACTGTAAAAGCTATTTCTTCCGGACAAACCCTTCAGCTTGACCACAAAAATGCAAATAGGTCGTACGAATGGCAGAAACCTATTGTCGAGAATAAGGCATTATTCAGAGATGTCACTGAAGTCGTGGGTGTTCAATACGTCCACAAAGAAAATGACTTTATCGACTTTAACATCCAGAAGCTGATCCCACATAAATTATCAGAATATACTCCTGCGCTGGCGAGCGGCGACATCAATCATGACGGGCTCGACGATATTGTGGTGGGAGGGTCATTCGGAATGGGGCCAACGCTGCTCTTACAGCAGGCATCTGGCAAGTTTGTTGAGAAAAGTCTTCTTTCGACTGGAACCAATAAAGACTGGGAAGCCGTCAGTATCGCTCTATTCGATGCCGACGGTGACAAAGACCTGGACATGTACATCGCATGCGGAAGTGACGAAACAAAACCGGGATCGGCCTCTTACGAGGATCGGTTTTTTATCAATGATGGTCATGGAAATTTTGTAGAAGATTCATCCGCCCTTCCCGAGCTGCACATCAGTAAATCATGTGTAAGAGTAGCAGACTTTGACAATGACGGTGACCTGGATTTGTTTGTTGGAGGCCGATGCTATCCATGGAACTATCCGAGATCTACCTCCAGCATTTTATTAAGGAACGACAGTAAGAACGGTAAGGTAAAATTTACAGACGTCACGCAGCTGTTGGCAAAGGATTTAAAAGACATTGGTATGGTGTGTGACGCGGTATGGTCAGACTTCGATCATGATGGCTGGACTGACCTGGTCATCGCGGGGGAATGGATGCCTTTGAAATTTCTGAAAAATGATCGCGGAAAGCTTATTGATGTAACTGCAGGTTCAGGGATAAGTGATAAGTCGGGATGGTGGGGCAGTATTATAAAGGGTGATTTTGACAATGACGGTGATGATGACTATATAGTTGGGAATCTTGGAAAAAATTCCTTTTACAGGGCTAGCGATAAATACCCGGTAGCTGTTTACGCAAAGGATTTTTATGACCAGGGGACAACACAGTGTGTAATTACACTTTACTTGAATGATACGACAGATGGAACATTAAAGGAATTCACCGCCCATGGAAGAGATGACGTGATAGAACAGCTGCCCTTTATTAAGAAAAGATTTCTCACTTATGCGGAATTTGGAAAGGCGGATTTTGCTCAACTTTTTACGAAAGAGGAACTTAATCAATCAATAAAATATACAGCCAATTATTTGACCAGCGCGTTTGTGAGAAACAATGGCAACGGCAAATTCAGTTTGGAGCCATTGCCGGCTACCGGACAATTCTCCGCCATCAACGCGATGATCGTTGACGATTTTGACAAAGATGGCAAGCTGGATGTTTGCATGAGCACGAATGATTTCGGAACTGATCCTGCAAATGGACGTTATGATGCATTGAATGGATTGGTGTTAAAAGGTGATGGTAAGGGCGATTTTGAGCCGCTTAACATTCAGCAAAGTGGAATTTTTATTCCAGGGAACGGCAAGGGCCTCGTAAAATTGAAGAGCATCAATGGAAATTATTTGCTTGTTGCCGGACAGAATAAGGGCAGGCTGAAAATATTTGAGTTAAACCCTAACCGGTAGATTTCAATTTTAATTCTTTTAGACTTCATTCACTTCGCAAGCTATCAATTGTGTTACTCAAGCGGATTTGATAGATTCAAAACTGATGGTGACCAAAGCAATGGCCATGGCTACTAATCCTGCCATTGCAAATACCAACCATCCCATTGAAACCTTATAAGCAAATCCTTCAAGCCATTTGCTCATTCCATAATAAGCCACCCAGATGCAGAGAGATAGCAGCAGGCAACAAGTAACACCAAGTGCAAGGCTGGCTTAAAATTGAATCTTCACTTACTCAGTTTTGATTTTTTATTTTTAAATTTATTTACAACGAAGCTGATGGCCATAGCTTTTATTCATCCTGTTCCTCTTTTAAGCAGACTCCTTGTCTTCATTGTATGTTTTGCCATTGCGGGTTGTTCAGCTCCTAAGAATCATGGGGACGAAGTGTATAAGGCAAATTGTGCGGGTTGTCATGGCGCACAATTGCAGGGAGGCGCGGCATCTGCGCTTACCAAGGTGGTCATGAAACATGGCAGTGATCGCAGCTCAATCCTCAAGACCATTCGTGAGGGGATTCCTTCTACCGAAATGATGAAATGGGATAGTACGTTATCCAACAACGACATCGAAGCGGTAACCGATTACATTCTGCAAGTGCGGGCAGATCCACAAACAGTTAAGGTGGAGGATAAGCCTTTGCAGGTTGAAACCAAACTTTACAAACTTAAGATTGAAAGGATTATTTCAAGTGGCTTAAATGGGCCATGGGGTATTGAATTCGTTGACTCGACTCATGTATTGATCACCGGAAAGACGGGCGAGCTTTACTGGATGGTGAATGGCAAATTGGATACGCAAAAGATCAGCGGTCTGCCGAAAATTTATGGTCTTGATCTATATGGTGGTTTATTGGATCTTGCCCTGGACCCTGATTATGCTCATAACGGTTGGATATACCTGGCTTTCAGCTCCAACCCCCAAAACACAATTGATTCAACTGCGCCAGGGATGACTAAGATCGTACGGGGCAAACTGCGTGGCCATCAGTGGACAGAGGAGGAGGTCTTGTTCCAGGTGAATGACTCACTCCTGGTTAGAGGTGGGACACGCTGGGGTTGCCGTTTTTTGTTTGACAAACAGGGCTATCTCTATTTTTCAATTGGCGATATGAATCGTGCCGACGATTCACAAATACTGACGAGACCCTCAGGCAAAATATATCGGATCAACAGTGACGGATCTATACCAAGGGACAACCCCTTTTATGGGAACAAGAATTACCTGCAAGCCATTTACAGTTATGGAAACAGGAATGCGCAGGGTCTGGCTCAACATCCGGTTACGGGTGTGATTTATGAGAGTGAACATGGACCGCAGGGAGGCGATGAACTTAATATCTTAAAAAAGGGCGCAAATTATGGATGGCCGGTTGTGACTTTTGGCATTGGCTACGATGGCAAAATCATTTCCAAAGACACAATCAAGGCGGGCATTGAGCCGCCCATTACATATTGGACACCTTCCATTGCCGTGAGTGCCATTGAATTTGTAAACAGTCCTTTGTTCCCTCGCTGGCAGAACAACCTGATTGTGACCGCGCTTAAGTTTGAGGAGGTCAGGAGACTGGTGATTGATGGAGCCCGTGTTTCGGAACAGGAAATCCTTTTGAAAGGATATGGGCGAGTAAGGGATGTTAAGTTTGGCCCGGACGGTGCTTTATATGTGCTCACCAATACGCCTGACGGGTTATTAAGGATAACGCCATTGTAATTGCGACAATTCCATCGAATTTGAGGGTATAAATAAAAGCGCAAAAAAAATTTTGAGAAACCATTCGGTTGCGTATATTTGCAACCGGATAGTTGCATATAAAACCACTTACCATGAGACGGGATATTTTTCAGGCCATTGCTGACCCTACCAGAAGGGCCATCCTGGTGCTTATTGCTGTACAGGCCATGACGCCTAATTCCCTGGCAGAACATTTTGATACAACCCGACAGGCAGTTTCAAAGCACCTGAGAATTTTAACTGAGTGTGACTTGGTGAAACAAGAATACAAGGGAAGAGAGATTTATTATCAGCTTGAGATTAATAAGATGAAAGAGATTGACAAATGGCTGGGACAATTCAGGAAGATCTGGGAAGACCGCTTTAGTCAACTCGATAATGTATTATCAAAATTAAAACCCCACAAAAAATGACAAACAATCTGCTATTTGAGTTTACCGTTGACAAATCGACCAGCACGGTATTCGTAACCAGGGAGTTTAATGCCGGCCTTACGTTGGTATGGGATGCTTTTACCAGGCAGGAAATTCTTGACCAATGGTGGGCGCCGAAACCATTTGCTTCAAGAACAAAATCCATGAATTTTGAAGTGGGCGGACGAAGGTTTTACGCCATGGTTAGCCCGGAAGGACATGAGTTTTGGGCAATTCAGAAGTATACTTCCATTAGTCCAAAAACCAATTTCAAGATTTGGAATGCTTTTGCAGACAAAGATGAAAACCCTGAATTGCCAGGTTCCGATTGGGATTTGAATTTCAGCGAACAAGGGGAGACGACAAAAGTGAACATTACGATCAAGAATGATTCCCTTGCCCGACTGGAAAAGATGATTGAAATGGGCTTCCAGGGCGGATTTACGATGTGCCTGGAACAGTTGGACGAAGTGCTATTAACATTGGAGAATAAAGTAGCCTAAATTCAAATTTGTTAAGAAATGGTTGAAGTTTTTAAGACAAATGTTCAGAAAAAGGCGCAAAGCAAAAAGCTGCTTTGTGCCTTGTGTGAAGCCTTCCCATTGTTTAAAATTAATTTTGACCTTTCAGATTGTGATAAGGTGCTCAGAGTTGAAGGAGACAATATGGAGGCTGTAGGGATAATGATACTCGTAAAGGAGTATGGCTTTAACTGTGAGGTTTTAGACTAACTGCAAGAAGCCTGGAGTTTTGATGTAGCCTCGACAGGAATCCTTGCCTGCGCCGACCAGCACTAGTTTTGAAATATTTTTCACGGTGAATTGCCTCCTCTTCAGAAGTGAACGGCTCGAAATAGATTAATTTAAAAGGCAAATATGGACGAATGGACTTAGTCATTCCACA
>Ga0157376_10000507_pt1 | contig 25180 bp, 31 predicted proteins | sample M45metaG_FD_121801 | JGI IMG/M metagenome (GOLD analysis project Ga0157376, IMG submission 121801) | Miscanthus rhizosphere microbial communities from Kellogg Biological Station, Michigan, USA - M4-5 metaG | ecosystem: Host-associated > Plants > Roots > Rhizosphere > Soil | place: USA: Michigan...
AGTGGATTGACCGTTGTCTTTGCCCGGAGAAATTCGAACAGCCCGGCCAGCGCGATCGCAATCCCTGCGCTCCAAAGTATGAGCGCCACGGGAATCCGCCACGGCAACGCCAATGTCAGCGACGGCGCAGACATTGAGAGCAGCCACATGGTGACGGCAAAGAGCAGCATGAGCACCGGCGGTGGAACTTTGAGTTCTAAAGCTTGCATGAAAGACGCTCCCTAAGTTCCTTATTACAACACAGACCGAGAGAAGATATGGAGAGCCGCAGTGACACGCTACTCGGGCTATCGCAGTTCGTCCACCGCTATTTCCTCTGGGTGCTGATCGGCGCCTATGCGGTTGCCGCCGTCCTGCCGGCGTCCGGCCTATGGATCAGAGACGTCAGGCTGGGAGACATTTCGATCTTCAACACCAAGATTCATGTGTCCCTGCTGTTGATCTTCCTTGCCGCGTTGATGTTCAATGCCGGCCTCGGCGTAAAGACTCTGCATCTGCGTGCGGTGGTGCGGAATGCGTGGGTGTTGGCTGCCGGATTGGCGGCGAATGTCCTGGTCCCGACCGTCACTATTTTCGCCATCACGACCCTCGTGCTGAACTTCTGGCACAACCCTCTTGAGTCGCAGCACATTCTCGTCGGTCTGGCGTTGGTTGCAGCGATGCCCATCGCTGGATCCTCCACCGCCTGGGCACAGAACTCCAATGGCAATCTGGCGCTCAGTTTGGGGCTGGTCCTTTGTTCTACGCTGCTGAGTCCATTGGTCACGCCGATGGTCTTCTACGTCCTTGGTGAATTGGCTTCGAATGAGTATGAACTGGTTTTGCACGACCTGGCGGATTATAGCTCGGCGGCGTTCCTTGGCTTATGGGTGGTCCTGCCGTCAATGATGGGACTCGGGGTACGGTTCGTGGTGCCTGAACCGAGACTCGCGGCTGTCATGCCATATATCAAGCTCAGCAACTCCATCATCTTGCTGACGTTGAATTACTCGAATGCCTCGGTCTCGCTTCCCAAGGCCGTCGAGGAGCACGATCTCGATTTTCTGGCGATCACCTTGAGCATCACGACTTGCCTGTGTGTGGCGGCGTTTTCAGCGGCCTATTGGTTGAGCTGTCTGTTCAACTTAGACGAGGCAGAAAGGGTGTCGCTCATGTACGGGCTGGGCATGAATAACAACGGCACAGCTCTGGTGCTGGCTTCGCTGGCTCTTGCCTCATTTCCTCGCATCATGGTTCCCATCATTTTCTATAACATCATCCAGCATCTTGTCGCCGGCGCCGTTAACCAATTCACTGCCAGAGAAGCGAAGGCAGGGCAGACGGTACTGGGAAGCACGTAGGCCGGTCGTCGCCGCTGGTATCCTGAATCGCATATGTTCCCATCAACTTCGCGCCCTTACGCCGTCAGTCTGATCCGCTCTGCTACACTTGCAAGAGGAATAACGCCCTTTTTTTGGAGGGCAGAGGAAGGAGGCAGCGCATGACACAACGTATGACGAGTCTCTGGGTCATTGGTGGTCTGATAGGAGTCCTGCTTTCCTGGTCAATAGCCGATGCCAAGTCGTCTTCGCCATCGAGCGGGAAGGCCGTGACACCGACGACGTGTGATTATCGCGCGCATCCGACGATCACGATGGTGACGCCGACCCATGCCAAACCGGGTCAGAAAATCACGATCAGCGGGAAGAATTTCGGGACCAAGCATTGCTTCCACAGCGTGTCGTTCGGTCCCAAGAGCACGGACGCCTGGACCTATGTGAGCCCGACGACAGTCGAAGCCACGGTGCCGAATCTGCTGCCTGGCGCCGTTCCGGTCACCGTCTCGACGGAGGCCGGCACGTCGCACTATCCACTCGACGTCCAAGCCAAGTAGCCGCCTTAAAGGAGCCGGAGTGTCTTTGCACTCCGGCTCGCTGATAGACGACCGCATCGATTGCCTCTCCTGAGCCTCTCACGAGACTCAGTAAATGTTATCGAGAGTGCCGCGTCCAGCCTGGTAGGATGCGCCGGTGATGAGCGACACGTCGACTGTCCCCGCGCCTCCGCGTGCTGCGATTCTCTTCATTCTCATTACAGTTCTGCTCGACATGCTGTCGTTCGGTATCGTGATTCCGGTGCTGCCAAAGCTCGTGGAGGGGTTTCTTTCCGGCGACACGGCCAAGGCGGCTGTGATCTACGGTCTGATGGGCACGGCCTGGGCGCTGATGCAGTTCATCTGCGCGCCGATCCAGGGCGCGCTGTCGGACCGTTTCGGGCGGCGGCCAGTCGTGTTGCTGTCGAATCTCGGATTGGGCCTCGACTATATCGTGATGGCGCTGGCGCCGAACGTCGTCTGGCTTATCATCGGCCGGACGATTTCTGGCATCGCATCGTCCAGTTTCAGTACTGCTGGCGCCTATATCGCGGACGTGACGCCGGTGGAGCAGCGGGCAGCTGCCTACGGCAAGATCGGCATGGTCTTCGGCCTGGGTTTCGTCTTCGGGCCAGCGTTGGGCGGGTGGCTGGGGTCATTTGATCCGCGGTTGCCGTTTTGGGGCGCGGCGGCTCTCAGCCTCTTGAATGCCGGCTATGGATTCTTCGTGCTTCCTGAATCCTTGCCGCCGCAGAGCCGGATGGCCTTCGGCTGGCGGCGGGCGAACCCGGTCGGCGCGCTGGTGTTGCTGCGTTCACACCATGAACTGTTCGGCCTCGCGGCCGTGGCGTTCCTTGGCTATCTCGCTCATGCGGTGCTCCCGAGCACATCGGTCCTGTACATGGGCTATCGCTATGGCTGGGGCACGGCATCCGTCGGATTGATGATGGCCGGTGTCGGCGTCGCCGCTATGATTGTCCAAGGCGGTCTGATCCGTCCGATCACGGCACGATTCGGCGAACGAGCCACGCTGCTGGCGGGCTCACTCAGCGGCGCCGCCGGATTTTTTACCTATGGGGTGGCAACGGAGGGTTGGATCTTCTGCCTGGGCATTCCGATCATGGCCTTCTGGGGACTGTCCGGTCCGGCCACGCAGGCGCTGATGAGCCGGCGGGTACGCCTGTCCGAGCAGGGACAATTGCAAGGCGCGATTGCGAGCATCAACGGCGTCGCAGGTTTGCTCGGTCCAACGCTCTTCACGGAAGTATTTGCCTCCTTCATCGGTTCAGGCGCAGCGGGGCATCTCCCCGGTGCGCCATTTCTCTTAGCCTCGCTCCTGCTCGTCAGCGCCGCCGCCATTGCTTGGCGCACGACTGATCCGAGCCGTCAGCTGCCTCGCTACCGTAACTAAGTGCAACGGCGTCAGTGTTACTCCCACAAGATCTGGGGTTTTCCGCCTTGATGTCCGCCGAGCATTTCTTACAAAATACAAATTGGTACGGATCCGTATGCATGGCCGCCAGGTGTTCCAATGCGAGCGACACGACTTCACCTCATCTTTGCCGCCATCCTCATGGTAGGTCTTGCCTATCCTCCTCTGTCGCCGGCACGGGACCGAGCGTCTGATCACAGCCCTTCCGTCCCGGTGCTTGATCCTCCTTCCATGGGGAAGCCTCCGGTGGCTGACGGCGTCGTTGACCGTTATCTGTTGAATCCACGCGGAGACGTCAGTGGTTTGTTGCTGCGCGATGGCTCCCAAATGCACGTCACGCTCCGTGCGGCTCAAGACCTCACGACGGCGATCCAGCCAGGCGATCACGTGCGAGTGCATGGACGCCGCGTTTCTGATTCACCACTCGTGAAACCCGACGTGATCATCAACGTGACTGATGGCAGGTCCTTCACGGTGCCCTATCGGCTGGATCTTCCGATGCCGCCAAGGGAAGAACGACCGACCGTTACTGAGATGAATGCCGCTGGAACCATCCGAGTGCTGCTCTATGACCATTTAAAAGACGTCGTCAATGGTGCGCTCCTATCCGACGGCACCCAGGTCCGCTTGCCTCCTGATGTGGGCGAGCACTTTCATGCATCGTTGCAACAGAACATGGACGTGGAGGTCAGAGGGTATGGGACGACAACGCCCTATGGGAGCGCACTCGAGGCGAGCGCAATCGGACGAAAGGGCCAACCGCTCACGCATCTCGACGCGTCCACCCAGCATCTCCGCTGAGACGACGTTCCTGATCCCGCCCAGGGTGTCGTTGATGGTCCGGAAGGCCGATGATGTCCAGACATCTCACGAGGTCATTGACTGTTCGAGTATCGGACTCGGCGGGCGATGTCGGGGCCTTGCTGCTTCGTCCGGACAATGCCAACTGCCTGTTGGTGTTTGCGCACGGTGCAGGGGCGGGGATGCATCACCCCTTCATGGAGCATCTCGCCGTACAACTTGCCGGCTGCGGCGTGGCGACGCTGCGGTATCACTTTCCCTATATGCAGCACCAACGAAAAAGGCCCGATCCTCCGGCGGTAGTCACTGCGACAGTACGGGCTGCCGTCGCGGCGGCATCGGAAACGGCGCCCGGCTTGCCCCTTTTGGCGGGAGGCAAGTCGTTCGGGGGGCGCATGACCTCACTGACGGTTGCCGACGAACGATCTGCCCCGAGTCCGGGGATCGCTTCCGTACGGGGGCTCGTGTTTCTCGGGTTTCCCTTGCATCCGGCAGGCCGTCCCGGCATGCAGCGTGCCGAGCATTTGGCTCGAGTGCGGATTCCGATGCTTTTTCTTCAAGGGACGCGCGATGCGCTGGCCGATCTCGCCCTCTTGCGTCCGCTCTGCAACAACCTCGCGCCTCTTTCCACCTTACATGTGATAGACGGCGGGGACCATTCCTTCCATCTGCTGAAGCGGTCTGGGAAGACCGATGCCCACGTCTTTGCTGAACTGGCGCACACCGTGGCGTCGTGGGCGGAGAGTCTTGTCTAGATCACGTACCTATCTCAGGTCTCGGACTGGTCCGCGCCACAGACCCTCCGGCACTTGCTCCAACGGGACGAGCTGATTAAACCACCGGACGACAAATTTTCCTCCGATCTCGGTGGCCTTTGGCTGCATCTGGATGACTTGGAGCAACACCTTGAAGTGGACATGCGAGGACAGGTTGTCGTAGCGGAACCAGTAGAATCCGGCCTGATCTGGCGGAGGGGTCGCGAGAGTCATTGACGCACCTTACGACGAGTTTAACGTATCGTAAGCCGTCGTGGATATTCGTAAAGCTGGGGAGTTCCCCGGTTTAAAAAAATCCTACGTAGCCTTGTTCGACATGGCTTCAGACTGGAGCCAGCCCAGATTCCTGATCAAGGGCATCAACCAGTATCTCACCGTCACCGAACGGGAGACTCAGCTGTGCGGCAGGCATTCGATGCGTGCGTCGCCGCCGCCAAGGCGTCGCGCAGTTCGGCACCGTCGTCGACCCCGACGATCTGGGCTGGATGCGAGGACGTCTCGGCCTTCGCAGTTTTGGATGCTGTTTCATCTTAAGTTCTTTAATTTGATGTAGTAAAACTTTCTCATGGTCGATACAAATGCCGTGGGAAGTGACTTCGACGTCGTAGAGACCGATCTCGCCGATCAGCGTCTCCTTCCCTTCAGTCTCACACCAGGCACAAACGACTTTCATAACAACAGTGAATGAGCAAAGTTAATGCCGGAAGTAATCACGGAATACATGTGAGAACCATGAGTTAACACGCTTCGGGACCCATTCGATTCACGGACATTGTAGCAGCGAGCGTACATCGAAGGAATGTGTTTCGCAGAAACCGCCGATTCGGCAGGCGTAAATCGATCGAAGCGAAATGCATACAAGAAGGACTTCATTGAACAGGTGAATGGTACTGACCTGTTCGGCGGAGGATAGTCGATTCAAAGAAGCTTGGGAATTCGAAGGACTGCGTAGGAGGAATGGCGGACGTTCTTGGGTAGGGTTGATGGTTCATTTGAGCAATGAACAAGACTGCCGGCGAAGCCCATGTATTCCAATGTGGCTTGGCTTGCACCAGCCAATTGGTTTAATGCATGTCGATGCTACCTGGAACGGACGGCACATAATTCGGATCGACATTTTCCCAGATCCCTGCATGATCGCCGCTCGCTCCCCAGCCTCGCATATACAGGAGCGTGAGCACCGGTTCAGTCTGGTATCGCTGCGTACCTGTCACCCGACCGACGACTGTCGCACGCGCCCAGTTTCGAAACTTTGGCGGGACCTGCTGCTTTGACATCATGACCCAGTATGAGCCGGCTTCAGGACCCCCAGAATCGGCGGGACGGTGAGGCTTGTTATCCTGGTCCAGGGGACGATTCTTCAGACGTAGCATCAGGACCGTATCGTGTTCTTCCTCTTCCATGATCGTGCCTCCCAACAGCACGACCTTTCCAACATACGGTTGCGGATTTGTACTCAGCATGGTGAGCGTGACTCCAGGCTCAGCCATCCACGTAAACCGCCGCGGCACAGCGGCACAACCCCAGAGCGCAACCATCATTGTGGCGATCAATGTAAGGCACACGGTCCATCGCGGCACCCTGCCATAAGCGGTCATACACTGTCCTTGGTGTCAGGTGAAAAAGCGGGTGGGCGCATTCTACGTGTTTGGCCCTTCCCCGTCTATGGCATCTCGATTTGATCAGTCGTACGGCGTATGCTCTTCCTGTCGCAGGAGTTCAGGTCCGAATCCGGCGAGTGTTCGGCCATTGCATCTTTTACAGTAGACGGTACCGTGATGAGAACCCGATGACCAGTCACGAGACGTGTTATCAAGCCCTGTTGGCAAGAGATCCCCGCTTTGATGGCAGGTTCTTCGTTGCCGTAAAAACGACGGGTGTGTACTGCCGTCCTGTCTGTCCCGCTCGACCCAAGCGCGAGAACGTCGAATTCTTCAAGACAGCCCAGGCAGCGGAGATCGCCGGGTATCGACCGTGCTTACGGTGCCGTCCCGAGGCTGCTCCCGGGACCCCCGCCTGGATTGGGAAGCAGGCCACCGTCGAGCGCGCACTCAAACTCATTGCACAGGGAGCCCTCGAGCAGCACACCGAAGAGGCATTTGCCGATCGCCTGGGAATGACGGCACGACATTTACGACGGCTGTTCGAACAGGCATTTGGACAGACGCCCAAGCAGCTTCACGACAACGACAGGCTCAATTTTGCCAGGAAGCTGATCATGGAAACGCATCTTCCCATGACGGAGATCGCCTTTTCTGCAGGGTTTCACTCGCTCCGTCGATTCAACGACGCGGTCAAAAGACGGTTCCATCGTCCGCCGTCAGCGCTCCGGTCGTTACTCAAATCCGCTCAGCCGCCACAGATGATTCAACTGTCGCTGCCGTACCGACCTCCATTCGCTTGGGATGGTGTCCTTGATTACTATCGGCGGCATCACATTGACGGCCTCGAAACGATTGGGGCTGACACATACGCCCGCGTGTTCAGGCTGGGAGGCACGGACACGACAGGCTTCTTTCGAGCAAGTGTCCATGACCACAAGCCTGAACTGCTCCTCGAGATGACCATCTCCGATAGGAGGCACCTCTTGCGCGCCGTACATCGCATCAGGCAGATGTTCGATTTGGACTCGGACCCCGTTCTCATGGCACAGGCGTTCGTTCGGTCGACATTCCTCAGTTCACTTCAAGGAACATATCCCGGAGCGAGATTAGTCCGAGGATTTGATCCGTTTGAAACCGCGATTGGCACGATCCTCGGCCAAGTGATTTCCGTGACGTGCGCCTCACGTCTCATGGGGCAACTCGTCGCGACCTATGGTGAGAAGATCGTGCATCCCGTATCCGGCGAACCTGTTCGTATCTTTCCCACTCCACGCATCCTGGCAGAGTCCAATCTACAGGGATTGAAGGTCACGCGTCAGAAACGGACGGCGATTCGGGAGTTCTCTTCGCGTGTCGCTGACGGGTCCATTCAGCTTGAACCTGCTCAGGATTTGGATGATTTCAGACGGGTGGTTCAAACGGTGAAGGGTATTGGAGCATGGAGTGCCGAATACATGGCGCTCAGGGCCTTGGGCGACACAGATGCATTTCCAGCGACGGATTTGGTCTTGCAGCGGTTCATGCAGGTTACCCCGAATTTCAATCCGGATGCCGCGAGACCATGGCGTGGCTATCTGGCAGTATATCTGTGGAATGAACACAGGCACGGCTCACACCAAGAAAGGAAGACGCGGCATGCTGGCCTACACATACATCGCCTCTCCAATTGGCAGACTCAAGCTGGTGGCAGACGGAGCGGGTCTCATCGCGGTGCTCTGGCCCAACGACCGGCCGCTTCGCATCAAGCTTGATGAGATGCAGGAAGATCTTCATCATCCTGTCCTGGCGGAGGCGGAACATCAATTAGCGCAGTATTTCACGGTCGAGAGGACGGCGTTTGACTTGCCGCTTCAGATCCAAGGAACGGCTTTCCAGAAACGAGTCTGGCAGCAGCTTCTGCGTATTCCGTATGGCGAAACTCGAAGCTACGGTCAAGTCGCACGTGCGATGGGCCATGGCTCGGCGTCACGCGCGGTGGGACTGGCCAATAGCAAGAATCCCTTGTCGATCATTGTCCCGTGTCATCGCGTCATCGGTGCTTCAGGGAAGCTGACGGGGTTTGCAGGAGGACTGGCGACCAAAGCGCGATTGCTCGATTTGGAAGGTGCGCGAGGTGCTTCTCCATTTCTAGCATTGAAGGCTGCGAACCCTTCCTGTAATCTCTCTGTATCGGGCAAGAGCCGTAGGGTCTTGCCCTTCGCACCAAGCGGACCTGGGGAGGTTGAGTGTGGATATTCGAACGTCGAGGCTCGTCATCGCCACTCTCGTGGGACTGCTCGCGCTCCTCGGGGCCTGGCGGCCGGTACAGGCTGAGTTTTTGACAGTGGGTGCGCCTCCCAGTTTACGGCCGGCGTTAAGCGAAATTCTCCCCATGTTCGAACGGGAATATGATGCGCCGATCAATATCGTCTACACGCCGTCGAAAACACTTCTTCGGCAAATCGAAAAGAAAGCTCCAATCGATATGTTTCTCTCGGCAGGGATCGAGGAAGTCGAGTATCTGCACAAGAAGGGACTGACGCTCAATGGGCCTCCTCGGATCTTCGCGCAGACGTCCCTGGTTCTCGTGATGTCGTCGGACTCGGCGGCCGCCTTGATGTCTCTTCGCGATGCGTTAGCGAACCGGTCCATACGCATTGCCCTTGGTGATCCTCAGACCTCTTCGTTGGGAGACGTCACCGCACGGGTGCTCGCCAAACTCTCCCCGGCCTATAAAAGCCGTCCCAACATTCTGTATGCGTCCCACAGTGACGACATTATGAATCTCATTCGCACGGGGAAAGCCGATGTGGGGCTGGTCTATCGTGTAGACTCGATCAACACCGGGCATGTGCGCATCAGCGACGAAGACCCCATCGGAACGTTTGTGCCGATTCAGTTTGGACAAGCCGTGGCTTCGACGTGTCGAGCTTCATTGCGCATTGTCGCAGGAAAATTTTCCGATTTTCTGATGACGCCACGCATCCAGAAGCTGTTGGCGAAATACGGATTTGACTCCACCCCGTTGCCGGTGGATCCAACTTCCACGGAAAGGAAAGAGAGGGTATCATGACCGGCAAAGTTGTGACCTGGATCGCCATCATTGGCACAATCGCTGTGCTGGTTGCCCCGAACATTTTCGCCATCGACAAGAAATCCGGCGCCTCTGTGGGCGTTCCTCCGGAGACTGTTGCAGATTATTTGCGTGCCGTCATCATGGCCCACCGGCATTTTTACACCATCCACATCGCCAACCGACTTCGCCAAGAGCGCATTGTCGATGTGTCAGAAAACTGGAAGACCACGCATTCCTTGCCCCTGCCGGTACAGCTCGTGCAGGAGACGAGTGAAATTGCCGAATTGACCGGTCCGAACGTCCGCTATCGTTTGATCAGTCAGTGGCCGATCAACAAGGCCAATGCGGCGAAAACTGAATTCGAGCGGCGTGGTCTGAAGGAAGTTCAGGCGCGGCCCACCAGACCCTATTCCAGCACCGTCGAAGGCAGCGCAGAACAAGTATTCGAAGCGGTCTACGCCGATGTTGCCGTCACCGCGGCCTGCGTCGAATGCCACAACGCCCATCCCAGCAGCCCGAAGAAGGATTTTAAGGTCGGCGACGTCATGGGAGGGCTGGTGATCAGCTTTCCCGTCGGGAAACCATAACAGTGTCAGTTCTGCCACTGGACAGGAAGACGTTTCGCGCTCTCCGCTTTTGGATTGACGGAAGGAGACCTCAGCCAGCTAACGGGTCGGAACCGTCTGTCCAGTGGTGCACATCAGGCTCGACGGGATTTCGAGTTGACCTGACGGTCGGAATCCCCACGCCGTTGCAAAGGCCTGGCAGGTGAGACTCCGGGTCGTTTTGTCGCTGAGATCGACGCAATTCGGATACTGGGCGCTGCCTCGAAGTGCCGTCTCTCCGCTCTCCACCGATACAGCTTGCAGCTCGACACTCACGTGATAGAGAGCACCGCAGTCGGGCTCGATCAGTGCCCCATCCTTCGTTGTGTCCCGCTCAAGAACAAGCACGACCTCCACTTTCATCTCCCGTGCGAGAGCGAGTGCCGCTGTGCGGGTTGAGAAATCGTGAGCGAGGTGCGAAGCCTGCAAGGGAGCCTTATGAGGCATCAGGAGATGCGAATAGTGATGAGTCCGGAGCCATTCAACCGCCACCTCCGCCAGGGGTGGATCGGCCCAGATCAGGATGTGTTGGTCCGTGGTTGGCAGGATGGTATGGGAACCGTTCGTGATTGGAAACCGGACGCCCGGAGGCGGTTTGGAAGGGCAGCCCTGCAGTAAGAGCAGAACGGAGAGAAGGCAAAGCGTCCGGGCAGCGACGTGGACGGGTCTCATGTCCGTTCGATTCTCAGCGCTGGGTCTGCGAGTAATAGCGATACATCCCTTCCACATTTTCAGGGAGCCAGTCGGCATACCGCGCCCACTTCTCATACTTGGGAAGCTGGACCGCCTTTTTGGCTTCTTCCAGGCTGGCGCCTTTCTTGATTTGGTCGAGGATGGCCTCTCTGAGGTCTTCGAGATAGCCGCGGAAGAGACGCACGTGCTCTTTCCTGCCGATTGTTCCGTGGCCGGGAACCAGCGTGTCGAACTCCAATTGCTCAACTCGTTTAAGGGATTTGATCCAATCGTCGGGATAGTCGCTTCGCATGGTGCGGTACGCCACCGTCTCGACAGGAATGAAATCGACGGCAAAGAGGAGTTTGTTCTGCGGAAGCAGGACGACCAGGCTGTTATCAGAATGGTTTTTGCCGGTGTAAATCAGCTCGATATGTTTGCCGCCGAGATCGATGAACATCCGATCAGTGAAAGTCAGAGTCGGGACCGGGGTTGAGGGATCGGCCGCGTCAGCAATATGCGGCCGAGCTGCTGAGTGACTCACAAACGTCGCCTGATCGGCAAACACGCCTCCACCGGTGATGTGGTCGCTGTGATGGTGGCTGTACACCACATAGCGCACAGGGTGATCCGTGAGTCTCTTGATCTCGGCCTTCAGCCAGACCGCCGCGTCGGCGCTAATGGGATCGGTGACGATCACGCCCTCGGGCGTCGTAATGAAGATGGCCTGATGAAACTGATGTCGAAAGAGATAGACGTCATCGGCCAGCTTGGTGATTTCGTTGTCTGGACGGGATGGTTGGCCGGAAACTGCTGGACCGAGCGCCAACAGCAGCCATATCACCATCGTTGCACCAGCGAACCCTCTTGAAACGGACATGCGATCCTCCACAGCGGATACGACGTGCTGTGTCGCTGAATTCGGTCGTTCAGCGACATCGGCACATTGTACTGAACCGTGTCGGTCTCTTGCATCCTGAGCAAGGACAGGACACTCAGTGAATCAAGGTTTTCATCCCATCGGGTCTCAAGGGGCCACTCGAGCCGCTAAACGACGTCTTGACCAATACGAAGGTCCTCTGACACACTGCGGGCGATCCACGGCTCAACTCTTCGACGAGGCATAGATACGCGGCTCATGAGTTGGACGAGCGAACGGCCGAAATCAGTGGGCGTGTACTGGCATCGCGCGACCCCAGCATCCCTGTCGCATCCGGTCAAAATCTACAGCGTCGGTAGCCTGTTCTACGTCTGGCCGATAGAAGAGGATAGACGCGCGGACGTCACTGTGCGGCTCGACGATTGTTCCGGCGAATGGGCAGGTCCGATGCTTCCTCCCTGCCAATAGACTCTCCCGTCAACGCAATCTCCGCCCTACCTGCTATTGGGACTGAGCTCGACGCGAAAGCGACACAATGTAGGCCGCCGACCGTGCTGCGATCATCGGATCGGCCGGCTCGATGCCAGGAACCAACGCGCCCGGGACAAACAGGAGCTTCTTTTCGGCTGCCTGGCTGTCGGCCACCGCCTTGGTGATCGTGATCGTGCCTAATTCGATTTTCTTCCGGGTATCGGGCCACACGATCGTAGGATTATCGATCGTGTCACCTTGCTCGGCCACCTGCGCGAGCAGGGTAAATTTCACCGGACCCCGACGAACGCGTTCGCGCATTTCCTCGGTCAAATAATCCGGCCCCATCCTTGCCAGCTGCTCTGTGGAGAGGTATTTGGCGCCGGCAACCGGTTGCAGTTGATAGCGCGCGTGGGTGACACTTCCCTTGGCATTAGTGAACTTGAAGGCGTTGATTCCAAAGTAGGGCAGCGTGCCATAACTCACCGGTGGCGGCTTCGGCGTCTCGACAAAGGCTTTCGCGGCGGGGTGGCCTCCCAAGAAGTTTTCCAACTCCGTGGGTTTTGGAGCGTTAGGGCCGCTTGCAGCGACCGCGAGTAAAAAGTCTCTGAACTCTTCGGCGTTGGCCACCGGAAAGCCGTTGAAGGACAGGACGACGAGATCCGTCTTCGTGCCGTCCGGCAGCGCAAATTTCACAGCCATGCCGCGAGGCATATCGTTCGTATCCGGAACCGTCGGAAGTCCCGAGCCGGCAGAGAAACGGACCGTCACTGGAATCGGAGCTTTTCGCTTTTGAAGGTGAGCGGCTTTGGTCAAGGATGGCGCCGAAGAACTCGGTGTAAACGTGCCTTCAAGGACGACGCCTTTTGGATGATTGGCACGTAGGCCGGGGTGGACGCCAAACACCGCATTGAACGCATCGACCAGCTGCTCAGCCAGCGATTTCTGACTGGCTGGCGCTTCCTCAGCCGCGAGTTGAACGGGATGCGTGATGGCGATGGTCAGCACTACAACCGCCGCGAGATCTTTCCACATTGTCTATCCTCCCTCTAATGAATGGTGTGAGGCGCAGGAGCCTGGGGCAGCATCGAGGCATTGGCAGAGACAGAGGTCCATCGGTACCAGAAAATCAAGCTGAACGACCCCCAGACACTATCTGACCAGGAGTAGAGATCGGTGAGGTGTGTGGCTCCTAATTCCTGGCTCTTCTTGGTGACCATGTGCACGACGCGTTCGACGTCGGGCTCATGACGGAAAAATCTGATGCCGTCGGCTTGCTCGGAATCCCCAGTCACCAGAGGAAGATAGTAGAACAGATAAATTCCGCCAACTCGTGCGCTGAGGTGGGCCACCGGTTGCTCCGTCGATGTGAATCGCTGATCATGGAGTTCTTTGACGACGGTGAGGCTCGAGCACCCCAGGGTGAAGGACAGTGCCATCGCAGGGAATCCGATGAAGAGCATGTTGTTCATACCCACCTCCGCCCCGTTGAGAAATCTCTGGGTTCTATACGATCGAGATCACGCCATTTCCCGCCGAAAAGTATAGGTTCAGAAAAGCGGGGAGGACACTGTCAGAATTGACAGGCGGCCCCCCGGGTGTACTCAAGTCATTTGCCGCATAGACGTTCCCTGTCGTTTAAGGCATGCTGAAGCAGGGAGGAAGTCCGACGGTGGTACAACCTCAGCGTGCAACAGAGACGGCTCACGGGTACGTTCCTTCCCGTCAACACAGAAGTCCCCTGCACCCCCAAACGTTTTGGGCGTTGTTCCGCAAAGCCATTTGCAAATGGAACGATGATCCCACTTTACGATTTGGCGCGGGATTAGCCTACTACACGGCCTTTGCCGTCGTGCCGCTGATGTTTATCGTTGTGGAGCTTGCGACGGTTCTCCTCGGGAAGGGTGCTGCGGAACAGCTGCTGTTGGAGCAAGTCCAGCGGCTTATCGGTGAGCAGGGCGCGCAAGCCATCGCGCAGCTTCTTGACAGCTGGCAGAAAAACGGGTCGGGAGCGTTGGCCACGATGGTGGAGGTGGCCGTTCTGTTCTTTGCCCTGGCGGGCGCCTTTGACGTACTGCAAGACGCATTGAACTCGATTTGGGGGGTAAAACCGAAACCGGAGGGAGGAACCCTGAGGCAATTCCGACGCCGGTTCTTGTCGATCTTAGGGGTGCTCGGAACGGCCTTTCTTCTCCTCGTATCGCTCGTCCTCGTGGCCGGTGTTGAAGCGTTCGCCTCGCACCTTCCCGGCACCGCTCTGAGGAACAATATCATCGTCGGCCTGATCTCGTTCTCGGGCGTCATGGTCCTGTTTGCCCTGATCTTCAAGCTGCTGCCTCAAGCCAAGGTCGCCTGGGCCGACGTGTGGATCGGTGCGGCGGTCACTGCCGCCTTATTTTCCGTGGGACGTTGGCTCATCATCTTGTATCTCGGTAAGACGGTCATCGTGTCGTTGTACGGGACCGCCGGTCCGCTCGTGGTCATCCTCTTGTGGGCCTACTACTCCGCGCAAATCCTCTTGTTGGGCGCAGAGTTCACGGCGGTCTATGCCAGCGAGTGCGGCTCGCGGTTGGTCGCTGCCGACGATGCCGTTGCAGTCGGAGAGCCGGCGAAAAGCAATGAGGCGGAACAGCAATCCATCCAGCGACGCGGACAGTGACAATTCGTCAATGCCAATCGCAGAGGAAACGGGGTCAGGCTCTGATCGATTGATTCAGTGGACCCCCTTCGCGATCGCCCTGGGCCTCGTCTTCTCGATGATGCCGGAGAGAGTGGAGTGGCTGTACGTGGCGGCCGTCGTGGGAGGACTCGCGTCGATCGCGGTGGGCCGGACGTTAGGACGATTAGACCGATTCTCGTTACAAGCGCGCGTGAGGAAATTCGCCAAAGGCTGGGTCGTCGTGGTTGCCTTAGCCGCCCTCAGCCTTCTGCACGGGAAATGGCAGCCGATGGTCTTTTTCGCCGTTGTCGGCGTCATCTCATCAGGCTTGTTCTGGTTGGGCTGCAAATCGAACAAGTAATGTGTGCGGAAGCGCCAGCCGACGCCGCTCCCACGGTTTGGCCCTTGACAATGCATCGCACAACCTCAAGAATCCCGCACGATGGATCCAAACTTTTGGCACCAGCGTTGGGAGAAAAATGAAATCGCGTTCCACGAGGGGAAGCCCAATGCCCTCCTGGTGCAATATCTCCACGAGTTGTCTTTAGCAAAAGGACGGCGGATATTTCTCCCGTTATGCGGGAAAACCCGTGATATCTCATGGCTCTTGTCAAACGGCTATCGTGTCGCCGGAGCCGAATTGAGTCAATTGGCGATCGAGCAGCTATTCATGGACCTCGGCCTGCAGCCGGACATATCGGGCATTGGCAAAGTCCAGTTGTGGAGCGCAACGCACATCGACATTTTCGTGGGTGATATCTTTGCGTTGTCGCGAGAGCAGCTCGGCCCGGTCGATGCCGTATACGACAGGGCAGCGCTCGTGGCGATGCCCGAAACCATGCGCCCTCACTATACGGCGCACCTCACAAAGCTGACCAATAACGCTCCGCAGTTGCTCATCTGCTATCACTACGATCAACGCCTGATGGACGGACCTCCCTTCTCTATCAGCGATGAGGAAGTCAATCGCTACTACCGGGGCAGTTATGATCTCAGGCTCCTTGTGAGTGCGGATGTCCCCGGTGGATTGAAGGGAAAATGCCCTGCCAAAGAACAGGTGTGGTTACTTCGATCCAGGTGAAGGATACCGGCTCATCCATTCAACGCCTCAACGCCCCCAACCGACCATCACTCGCGGTGACCACCTCACGTCCCGACGACCAGGGACTGTAGGGGCCCACTATCTGGCTAGGGGATTCCCCAGTTATTGGAGAGGGGCCTAGACCTTGATGATATGGGCGAAACAGGCGGCCTTCCGCATAACGGTGAGGAGGCAGTTATGCATCGACTTCCAACCATGCCTTTAGATAGGCCAATACCAGCCTCTGGGGAACGGGAAGACACCGAATTCTCAAGCGACGATGCAGCACTGAGTCATTTGAAACTGGGAACCGCATGGCTGTGCACCACCTTGGCAGGTGTCGCAGGATTGGCATACGCTTCGATCTCACAGACTTCACCACCGGCAACCATGCTGGTCCTCGTAGTGCTCCTTGCGGCGTACGGAGGCTACGGATTGTCTCTTCCGAAAAAGAACACCGTCCAGTTCGCAGACTCGTTCTACTATATGGGGTTCCTTTGGGCGATCTTTGGCCTGATTTCGGCGTTCGTCCTCTGGCCGGGCCCCAAATTGACCACGGACGCGGTGCTGACGACCTTCGGATATGCGTTGGTCACGACATTTTGTGGAATGCTGTTCCGTCTGGTCATCATCCAATTTCAGGACACGCATCCGGACCGTCTTGTTCATGCCCAAGAAGCCATCGACCATCGCATGGCGGCTCTCGTCCACCAGATCAACGAGGCCACGATGGAAATCAGTTCCTTTAGAGACCGCGCCGCCAGTGATCTTGATGGCACCCTCCATGATCTCGTGCGGTCATTGGCAGAGGTGCGCGAAAAGATCGCCGAGCAACACCGAACCATGGCCCACGTGCTGAGCGAAGGCCTTGAATCGTCTCTTCACGACCTCCTAACGAGGCTCTCCGCCATACACATCCCTCAGGAAATGCTCACGGCAGAGGTGGCGAAACTCATTACCGCATTAGGAAAACAGGGACAAGGGCTCGAAGAAGCAGCGCACCGCCTGGAGACAAGCTTGACGCACGCAGCCCAAACTGCGACGGCATTTGGTGAGTCGCTGACCGGATCGGGAGCCGCAAAGGAGGTGGGTGTCGCGATCAATGATCTTTTCCTCAAGATCAAGGACAGAACCGAGCAATTTAGCGAAATGACGGCGGCGTTGGAGAGGAGCCGTTCAGAATTGAATGGCCAGCTCAATAGCTTGCAGTCGCTGCGATCGGCCGTGTCGACGGTGTCCGCTCAATTATCGGCATTCGAAACGGAGTTGAAGGATGTGTCGTCGGCCTCCATGGCAGCTGAGGTTAGAACCGGACTCACAAACGTGCAGCATGCCATCAGTTCAAGCCTCGAAGCGAGCCAAGCCATCGAGTCCACAATGCGGGGCATGTTGTTCTTCATGAAAGAGCGAGTCACCGAGGAGCATTCGGGTGCGAGACGCTGAATCGCGTTCAAACTGGGTGTTTGGCTTGTCGCTTGTTCAAGTGATGCTCTTGTTGTGCTTCGGGGCGATGATCATCTATGTGACGGAGAACGTGGAGGGCAGGGGACACGAGCCGCGCCAGGGCGTCGAGGAGACACAAACACCGGAGGCGAGTCTTCACGCGAGGCTTGATGCGACCGCGGAGAAAAATACCGAGTTAGAACGAGATCTGGGCGATATGACCGTGTTGGTTGATGAACTGAAGCTCATGGTCGGCGCGAAAGTGGCTTCTAAGGAAGGGTTTCAGGAAGCCATTGACAATCTGAAACGAGGGTATTCCCTGTGTCAGAAGGACAATAACACGTTACTCGAGACCAGCATTCAGAACGGTGCAGAAACCGTCCAGGTCATCGGAGACATTCCGGCCGACCTGATCGCAGGTTTGGCAAAGGGGGACCAGACGTCAGATCTCGACCAAATTGTGTCGTTCATTCAAGACGTGTACGAATACGAAAAAGACCATAAGTGTCGATTCAATTATCGACTGAAGTATGCCACTGACAACGACTACAGGAAAGCGAGAGAGGTGTACGAGAAGTACTTCTATCCCGAAAAAATCATCAGAATCGGATGACTCTGAAGGCCTCTACGATGCCGTGGTCCGAGCTGAGGCGGAAGACGGTTCGACGAGGCGGCGCTTTTTCCGCTCAGGGATACCACGAACTTCGAGAAAGAGCGGCACCGGACTCCCTGGCAGGGTAAGTGGACGGCGAAGCAACCACTTGCCGGTCGGCGGTGCCGTATGGCTGGAGAGCGGGAGCAGTTCCCCCGTGTCAGCATTGAGCAACATGGGAGTGGTGGCTTTTTTCCATCGTCGAAAGTTCCATAACCGTCGCCATAATGCCATGGTTCGCCCCCCCCAGACCTTGAGTGATTGATGTGTCTCTCCGGCAGCCTCCGCATCTGTGACTACACACGTGCAAGTGCAACTAGAATACCACCGAAGGCTTGGGACGTTGTAATCAAAACACGATTGTTCTACATACGATTTACTACGCACTCGTCTGTTGCTCTCTTCTCATACTGATCGCCTCCCTGTAGGTCTTAAGCAGCAGTGAGTGGACACCTTTGGACATCTGCGCCAAGTCGCCTTCCAAATGTATTCGAGCACGGACTCTCCAGGCCGTCTGCACGAACGGCGCTTTTCCGGCTCATCACATGATCCAGTCTGAAGCTCATAAGACACACAAATACCGTTGCAAGGTCTTTGTGGGGCAACAGCAAATCAAGAACAGGTAAGAGCGAAGTAAATTACTTGCGCAATTCGGCGCGCGGCGGAGTGCGGCTCGTCATTGATCGGAGAGGCAGTCCGAGGTGTGGTCAGTCATGGCTCTGCGCCATCATGGAGAATCGATAGCAGAAGAGGAGCAAGGGTGCCACTCGGCCAGTTCCACCGTGATGCCCTCTGGGCCGGAGAGAAACACCAGCTTTCTGGCGTGAAAATCCAGCACGTCGGTTCGTAGGGTCACGCCCTGGCTCGTCAACCGTCCCACCTCCGCCTCCAAGTCGGTCACTGCGAAACAGATGTGGTTGTAGCCAAGCTTCGCCAGGTCTTGCACATTGGCCTCAGCGAGGTGTTGCGGACGGATGTATCGCAGAAGCTGAATTTCAAACCGAGGGTGGGCCTGTTTCGACACCAGCGTGACATGCTCAGCTTCGATCCCTTCTACCGCCATATAGCGAGCGAATGTCGGCCCAGAAATGATCACCGACTTCTCCTCGACGAATCCGAGGAGTGAAAAGAAGGCTTTCGCCTTGGCAACGTCCCGCACCACAACGGTCACATGGTCGATATGCAAAATCACAGGGTGGCATTTTACGGTTTAGACGAAGAAAGTTCCACGCTTAGAAGCGAGGCGTAAGCCATAGACTGATCCATAAGGGGCATACGTCGGGTGGTGCCTGGTGACTGTCGATTTTGCCGCCGATGAACGACTAGTGAGTAGGCGAGATCGAAGATTGAAGCATCCTTGAGGGTCGTAAGATCTACATGGAATAGACGTCATAGGAGGGAAAGATGGCAGACATCACGCATAGAGTTGGGATGAAGGCCCCAGTTTCCAAGGTGTATGCGGCACTATCCACGGTCGAGGGCGTCGCCGGTTGCTGGACAACGCATACGTCTGGTTCATCCAGGGTTGGTGGAACGATCGAAGTTCGTTTCCATTCAACGGATGGAAAGGAGATCGGGAGCATGAGGATGGAAGTCACCGCCTTAGATCCTAACAAAAAAGTGCATTGGCGCGTTCAAGCGGGTCCAGAGGAATGGGTTGGAACGGACGTCGTGTTTACCCTTTACCAGGACGGCGATTACACCATCGTCCTCTTCGCCCATAAGAACTGGCGCGAGGTAAACGAGTTCACTTCTCATTGCAGCATGAAATGGGCAACCTTCATGTTGAGTCTCAGAGAACTCGCTGAAGTTGGAACAGGGCACCCTTCTCCCAATGATGTCAAAATCGATAATTGGAATTAGAATTTCACGGGAGAGGCTGCGGATTGGGAATGATCAGGGTTAGGATGCCGCATGTTTAGATTGAAGTCGAGCGGTGGAGGGGACGCACGAGACGGCGGGTGACTCGGGCATGACTCTCTTGTATTTTCGACCGAGAGGCAAGAAACACATCGAGCGAAACGCGATCGTCGTCTCCAACCTTGAGAAACTCAACGCCCACATGGTTGTCCTTCATCCACTTGACGGCGGCAAGACGCACTTCGACGGGCGACTCGTCCCAGGGAAGATTCAGCATGAGCGCGAGTTTTTGGCCTGGCTCGAACAAGCGATTGATACGGAGCCGAGCGCCTTGACGGGAAAGATCAAGCAAGGTTCCGTCGTCGGAATCTTCCGTCAACAAGAGCCTGACAGAGGCTTCTCCGGTAACGGGGATGCGCCGGGTGGATCGACTGTAGCGCATTGGCCTGTCTCTCCTTGGAGGTCCTTGGAGACCTAATTGTAGGCCGAAGGCTCGGCTCGCGGCAAGAGCCTACCTAGATGAAATAATTTAGTGTTTAAGCAGATTTGCGAGCAACCTCTCTACACGCGCTGGAGGGAAACTTCGCGCTGCGTCGAAAGAGATGCTTAGGGAGATTCCTAGTATATGGAGGCGAAGCGGATGATTACACTCCTAGACTCTAGCTCGTACGGAGACTTCGACGAACGATAGAAAGGGAGCAAGCATGGAACGACGAAGACCAAAACCGATGCGTCGTATGGCGCCCGCTGACATACAGCCTCCCCCGAGGGCCAAACGACCAGAATCATTGACGTTGAGGGAGCAAGAAATTCTCGAGCTCATTTGGGCCGGTTTTAAGAATAAGGAGGTTGGGCAGCGACTGAAGATCAGCGTCAAGACCGTTGAGGCACACCGCGCGAATATGATGAAAAAAATGCGAGTCTCAAACACTGCGCAGCTGCTCAAGACGGCGATCACGGGTGGGTTGATCCGCGTTCGGGTCGCCTAATCGTCTCATTGGTTCATTCTTCTGGTCGGTTCATTGACAGTTTCCTTCCGCCTGTTTAGCCACTATCCGCGCCATGAGTCCTGGTGAATGCATCAATCTCGCGGCGCAGGGCAGGGTAGGCCGTGATCAGCTTCCTTGGGTCCGCCAGTTCGAGATCGGCTGATTCAAACCCCGGCCACTCGGTCGTGCCAAGCGATGCGAATCCCGTCGGTGCACTGATGAGTGTTTGCAAACGAGACGTGTGAAACGTCCCGCCGGGAATCAGCAGCTGCGGGCGCATGCCGGCAACCAAATCAGGACCGATGATTGTGATCTCGCCTGTACCGTTGGAGAAGGACTTCCAGCGGGTCACCCAGATAATGGTGATACATCTGGTCGGACCGTATGCGGTGGAGACGGATCTGGGCATCGACGGTCACCATGAAATAGAGCACCGACGCAAGCGGCCGGCTTCCGGCATACGCGGTGGGCAATGCCTCGTCGGGGATGCGTGCCTTGCGATCGGTAGGTTTCCGCCACGAAGCCGCATGTTGGATGCGGTTTCAAACCCAGCAATGCAATGATCCGCTCTGCCGTGAGCTGTTCTGACATGAGAGTCGGAAGGTTACTACAAGAGAGTCAGAAAATCCGCTCGCACAGCAGTGCGAAGTGGTGTTGTGTGTCATCGCTGATGGCTATCACGTGAAAGCTTGTAAGGTGTTGTCTATCAGCGATCGCCTACAAGGTGAGGATTCGGAAGTGCCCGCGAGTCTGAGTGCAGACGTTTAATGCCTCGGCGTGTGCTTAAATTCAACCCCAAGAAGCTGACCCTGATTCCACCGGACCGTCGCGGCAATGATCATTTCAGGGCGGCCATCCTTAGGCAAGGTGAGTGTCAATTCATCACCAGCCGCCAGTGGGAGGTTGCTGATCACACTGGCGCCAATGCTCGAAAAGTCTCTGACCCATCCGGAGCCGGATTCATCGTTTCGGGCCAACTGGCAATGGATTGGGACAATCATCTGGTGTCGGGGAATCCACCGCTTCTCATGGAGATCAGCAGTAAGAGCTCTCATTGAATCACCTCCTTAGTAAAGAGGCCGAGCCACCTGCCTGTTACCCACGAGCAAGGTGCATACCGAAGGGAGTGATTTTCTTAATGACCACTGTGTCTTGGTTTACGTGACCGGCCACGCGAAGCCCTGCAGCCAATTCTGAACAATTCCGCTCAAAACAAGGAAGAAAGCATACAAATGGCATCGAGCCCAGGCCTGTTGCCTTATCAGAGAAGTCCTACAAACGTGGGGGATACGAGCATGAGGCCCGACCGGGAGGGCTGCGTATTGAGGGGAAGGTTCTTAGAGGAAGCCACTGCCAGCGTCTTGACTATCCGGCGTGATCCTACCGGACAGGCCGGATAGTCAAGAACGATAAGGAACAGTTAGCGAATGTTTACGACCTTCAAGTCGAAGTACGGTGTCTTGCCGGCAAGGGGATGGTTGAAATCCAAAAGAACGGTTTCGTCTTTGATGGCTGACACAATCGGTCGAATTTCGCGGCCGCTGGTGTCTTTCCCATGGAGCTGAGTGCCCACCTGAATTTCTTGAGGAAGGTTCTCTTTCGGCATTTCGTGGAACGCGCCGGGGCCTCGTTACGCACTGTGGCGGAGCAATGTTCCGATTTCCTGATGACGCCCCGCATCTTGAGACTCCTGGAGAAATACGGATTTGACGTCCCTCCTCAGCCTCTGCGACGAACCACCGGGTTGGTCCCTTCAATGAATATGTGTCAGGAAAATAGCCGTCTCGCCATTCGTTCCGGTTCGCTCACTTGTTCATGGACGGTTGCGGACACCGCTGCTCTGAATAGCTCGCGATGAGCGCTTTGATGGTGTTATGAAGGATGTCGCGATCGCTGAACACCCCTTCGAGGTATTTGGCTTTCTCTGACTCAGGCAAGTCCTTCACGTAGCCCGCTTTTTGTTGAAGATACACATCGGGCAGGGACGAAATAGAAGTAAAATTGACTGGCAGGGTCACCGTCTGTTGGAGCGCTTTCGCGGTGCTGATCTCGATACCTCCCGTTGGGACCGCAACGCCGAACACTACAAACTTTCCTTGTCCTGTGAATGTCCCTTGAAGCGTCAAGGTCATATCTTTAATCATGACAGGGACAAGCGGGTTTGGCCTCCGATAGAAACACTGCGCCTGAAGAATGGCCTTTTTGAACTCGTCCTCTTGAATGGCGTCCCGGCTGAGAATATCATGCAAGCTCACAGCGGACGCAGCCTTCATATCCTCCTCAACTCCTCGCAGCGCCACATCTAGACCCACGGGCTTAGCAATTTCGCTCGCACATCCGGTCAGTACCCCGGCCAGGACAACAATCGTAATGAGGCGCCGGATTATCTGCATGAAGACCTCACGACACATTGCATTCTGGGCGGGAATGTACAGCCCGCCTGCAACGGTGACATCTCGTGAGACCCCTAGTGACTGATCAATGCCACTTCTCGATCATTCGCGTTGTGAGGGAGACAGGTCTAGCCTACCTGTTCCGTGTGAGGTGGGTGAGAATCCCGCTGCTTTCTGGTTCGGACTGTCTGGCTTCTGAGAGCTACGGTGTAGTCTGTTCAGATTGTTGTCGCGTGCGGCCCGCTGCCCCTTTAAGGACATCTTCCGTTTGCCGTGCATCCTCCATCGGCACCTTCATGTTCTGAATCATTGCGTCTGCGTCCGAGCGCGAAGGCAGAGGTCGTGTTTCTTCCACATGTTTATTGGTGGCAGCGCCAATCGGTTTCGGCGGTGGGCCTTGCTGCTCGCAGGCCCCAAGCGTGAGCCAGAACAGAAGCCCCATTGTCAGACTCATCCTCAGCTGTGTCATATGTGCCGCCTCCCAATCTGCGTTTCCAGGTGTTCCCAAACGGACGCATTCTACGTGCTTGAGACGTACCGGTCTATACCAGGCGTTCCCACTTTGGAGTTCTCCAGAGTGATCGATTCCGATAATTCGGCGAGACCAGAGCCTGAAGGCTCAGAGAAGATGAGAAGAGACCGCAAGAAGAAGGGATTCCTACTTTATCAGGATTGTCCGGTCTTTATCTGTTTGAGCGGCAAGATCAGACGGAAGGTCGTCCCTACGCCGACAGTGCTCTCGACGTTGATGTGACCCTTATGCGCATCGACCACATCTTTCACGATCTTGGTCCCGAGACCTGTTCCACCGGATTTTCTACTGATGGCACGAGCCGTGAAGAGGCTGTCACGGATTTCTGGAGGCATTCCACGCCCTGTATCAGTCACAGAAATGTCGAGCACATGAGCTGTTTTCGCGACCTCTCCGTGAATCGTGACAGAGCCGCCGGATGGAACCTCTGATATGGCATTGTTGACCAAGTTATAGAAGCCGTTATACAGCCGTTGCTCATCTGCTTCCAAGGCAGGTAAACCATCTAGGCCTACGCTTCGAAGTGCGACTCCTTTTTTCTTGGCCATCAGATCCAGCGTTTTAAACACCGCCTCGATCACGCCGACAAGCTGGCACAGCGCAAATCTAGGCGGGGAGGTCATGCCTTTCACGCAGTCCGCAAGTTCTCGAACCCGATCCGAAATTCTTCGGACATCCTCTTCAACCATCGTGAGGACCTCGTGGCACATGGCACGGCTTTTCTCTGACTCAGGTGTTTTCCGAATGGACCACTTCCCGTATAGCTCATCGAGTTCCTCTTTGAGTAACTCAGCCCCACACAGGACCGGCATGAGCAAATTCTTGATGTCATGGCTCATGTCACCGGCCATCTGAGCGACCTCGGCAAGTTTTTTAGCCTCAAATAGCCTCGCCTCCTCGATCGCGGGAGTGGCAAGAGAGGAAATCATGGTGAGGACAGCAACGTCATCTTCATCGATCGCGCGATCGCGCTTATTGAGAATTTCAATCACCCCGATCGGTTCGCCTTGCCAACGCTTCAACGGCACGATCACCAAATTCCTGATCACTGACCCTGTGGACTTATCAATCCTCTCCGGCAGGGAGGGATCTTTCTCGGCATCCAGAATGACGGCATGCTGGGCCGATTTGAACACCGCACCGGCAATTCCATAATTCCACGGAACCGCTGATCCAGGAGGGACTGGCTTCTCACCGACGGAGCGATAATTGATCAGTTGTTGAGATGACGCATCCGCGATGAGAATAGACCCACCTTCGGCGTTCACGGCCTTCAGAGCGGTGTCCAAGGTCTGCACAATCAGTTCTTCAAGCGTGCTGTGTGGTGAAAGCGCCTGAGAGATGAGGAGGGTCGTCTCTAACTCTCTGCTCCCGTTAGTGACACGAAGATCCACCGTTCGTCGCGGAGCGCGACGCTGGTCAT
>Ga0157376_10000509_pt1 | contig 25158 bp, 18 predicted proteins | sample M45metaG_FD_121801 | JGI IMG/M metagenome (GOLD analysis project Ga0157376, IMG submission 121801) | Miscanthus rhizosphere microbial communities from Kellogg Biological Station, Michigan, USA - M4-5 metaG | ecosystem: Host-associated > Plants > Roots > Rhizosphere > Soil | place: USA: Michigan...
GTGCTGCGTGAACCCTTCGTCTGAGTTCGCTGCCGTTCTCCACACCGTGGCTAAACCAGCAGGCAAACTGCTTCATTTTTCCCACAGCGTCGGGCTGCTCGGCGGCTTTAATTTCCTTGTAGTATCCAGAAAGTAACCGATGACGGTCGGCGTCACTCGGCTGGCTGTAACTGCCCGTCGCGCGGTACTCAACCATCTGCGAAAAAATCCACGGATTGGTGGCAGCGGCGCGGCCGATCATCACCGCGTCGCATCCGGTTTGTTCGATAATCCGAGCGGCATCTTCCGGAGTCTGGATGTCGCCATTGCCAATCACCGGAATTTTCACGGACTGCTTCACCGCCGCGATAATGCTCCAATCCGCGCGGCCGCTATAACCCTGCACTCTGGTGCGTGGGTGTACCGCGACCGCTTCGATGCCAACCGATTCGGCCATTTTGGCGACGTCCACCGCCACAATAGAGTTCTCATCCCAACCAGCGCGCAACTTGATGGTTAACGGAATCTTTACCGCGGCGCGAACCGCATGGAAAATTTCATCCAGGAGCTCCATGTCGCGCAACAAGCCCGAACCACCGCACTTCACCACTTTTTTTGCCGGGCAGCCGAGATTGATGTCGACCGCGTCGAAGCCGTGGTCCTCTACCAATTTTGCGGCGTCGGCCATCACGCTGGGGCTAGCGCCAAAAAGTTGCGCGGTAATCGGATGTTCGTCGGGTTGAAAAAAGAGATAGCGCAGGGTTTTCTTCGCGCTCCGGGTAATGCCCTCGGAGCTGGTAAACTCGGTCATCAGCAATCCACACCCGCCTAGTCCACGAATCACGCGGCGAAAAAGCGTGTCGGTCACTCCAGCCATAGGCGCGAGCACCGCTGCCGGGCGGATGGTCAGATCCCTGATTTGGAATTGTTCCGGAATCATGAGTTCAATTTTAACGCAGTTCAGGCGCTCGGTTTGGCTTTTTCGGCTGCGGTGTTCACCGCTTTCAGGAAATGATCTAGTCTTAGGAATTTGCGTTGCAATGCGCCGCTATAGGCAGACCAGTCGTCATCACCGGACTCTGTCGCCAGCGCAGCACGAATCGCCGCCATTTTCGAATCGAGATCGTCCAAATAGTGGAAAACCAAAGCTTCACGAATCATCGGCAATTTTGGCGAGCCAAATTCATACTGCCCATGGTGGCTGATCAAAAGATGCTGCACAACCGTTTTCAATTCCGGCGGAAATTCAGAAATCTTATCGATGGCGCGAAGCACTGTTTCCAATTCCATAACGATGTGCCCCAACAGCTGGCCGTCGGTGGTATAGCCGATTGCCCGTTCGTAACAAAGTTCATCGAGCTTACCGACGTCGTGCAGCATGGCCACAGTAAGTAGCAGGTCCAGATCGAGCTCCGGATAATGTCCCGCAACTTGCTTGGCCAAACCGCAGAGGCCTACGACGTGTTCCAGCAATCCTCCCAGAAAGGCGTGGTGCATTACTTTCGCAGCAGGAGCTTTTTTGAATCGAGGAGCGATCGCCGGGTCGGTGAAAATTCCCTGCACCAACTTCTGCAGCCACGGGTTTTTGATGGATTTTCCGTATTCCAATAGCTGTGCGTACATCTTTTCGACATCTTCTCTGGTGTGCGGCAAGAAATCGGCCAGCTCAATTTCTTCGGGTTTTGCTTTGCGGACCTGAAGCAGCGCCAACTGCGGCTTATCACGATAGAGTTCGACGCGCCCTTCAGCTTTCACGAAATCATCGCGGGCAATGTCATGAGTCGGCAGCTCGAATCTAGTCCACATCCGCGCTTCGATGGTGCCCGTGCGGTCGCCCAGCTCCAAACGCAAATAGGGCTTGCCCTCCCTGGTATTGCGAATTTCTTTCGCGTGTACCAGGAAGAATCCCGTGATAGTCTGTTCGCCGGTCAAATCGGAAACAAACGGCTTTTTCATCAGGTGTTGGTCTTTTTGCCAAACAGAAGATACTTCTTACGGCTTTTTTTCGCCTTGGTCGATTCCGGAGTGGCGTTTACTTCCTGAATTTCGGAGTTTCCCCCGCCGGACAGCTCCGCGTATCCGGGCTTGATCACCACATAACTTTGTTCTCGCAACGTCTTCAGGTATTCGCGGACTGCCGGCTCCAGCTTCTCGTTATAGAGCCGGTCCATAATTTCGTTTTTCACCTTTTCAAATGGCTGCTGGCCTTCGTCATAGTGTTCCAGAACCTGTAGGACCAGAAATCCTTGTTTGGTTTCCATGACCTCGGTAAGTTCGTTGTGCTTCATTTTGAAAACCGTATCTTCCAGCTGCTTTGCCAGTTCGCCCCGCTTAAAAGCTCCAATGTATCCACCCTGCTCCTTGGTGGTGCCGTCGGACAGGCGCTTGGCAATTTCGGCAAAATCCTCGCCGTCCTTCACGCGCTTCAGAGCGGTGTCGGCTTTCTTCCTCAAATCAGGTATCTCTGTCTCCTTTTTGCCTTCGGTGCTGATCAGAATTTCCCGCAGCGCAACTTGTTCCGGTCGCACAAATTCGGACTTATGGTCGTCGTAATACTTTCGAGCGTCGCTTTCGCCGATCGAAATGTGGGAACCGACTTCCTGGCTGACCACCTTCTGAGTCAGCATGCGGTTGCGGATGTTGTTCTTGAAATCCTCCCAGTTCAAGCCCTGGCTGGTGACCGCCTTTTCCAAGTCGTCCATGCTGCTCAATTTATTCTGCTGGCGAATCTGGTCGAGTTGCTTGACCACGTCGGTCTCGACACTGAGCCCCATGTCTTTGCCGCGTTGGGCCAGTAGTGATTGATCGATGAGGTCTCGCAGAGCGGTCTTTTTGCGCTCCGTCATTGCATCTTGCAATTGTTCCGGAGTGCATTTTCCCTGGCAGTCCTGCTTGACCTCTTCATCCGCGGTCGCCAGAGACTTGTCGTACTCGGAGCGCGTAATAATTTCGTTGTTCACGCGCGCGATAATCTCCTCCACCACTTTCCCGCTATCGGGAGCGGGCTTTACCGCAGCCGGCTTGGGCTTCTCAACGGGCTTGGTCTCTTCGGTAGCCGGAGCCATCTCCGGTTTTTCCAGCGTCGGAGCAGGAGCCGGCGGTGGCGCCGGCTCTTGAGCCGCGAGCGGCAGGGCGGCAAACATAGCCGCGGTCAGTACCATGTTTCGCATCCAATTCCTCACTTGTTCAGTTTAGCCCTGCCCTTGAAGGCCGAGCAATACGTTTCTCAACGACTCCACCACTGCTTCGCCGCGGGAAACTTCCATCCACAACACGCCCGAAGGGTCCAGCCGGATGCCTTCGCGTGACCGAACTACCCGGACCAAAGTTGCCGGGTCCAGTGGCGTTTCCGGGTGAAACCGTACCGCCACGCGATTCCCCTGGCGTTCCACCATTGAAATCCGGAGCCGCTCGCAGATGGATTTGAGGGCGGCGTACTCCAAAAGGTTTCCCACGGATACCGGATGCGGGCCGAACCGGTCTTCCAGCTCTCTTGCTACGTCAACCTTTTCGTCTTCGGTCTTGATCGAAGAAATTCGTTTGTACGTTCGCAAGCGCAAATTCTCGCTGGGAATGTAGTCCTGCGGAATGCGCACATCCAACCCCAGACTCAAAATGGTTCGCAATTCTGGCGCCGCTTCTTCGCCCTTCAGCTTGGATACTGCGCGCTCCAGCATCTGCGTGTAAATGTCGAATCCGACTGCTTCGATGTGCCCATGCTGCTGCCGGCCCAACATATTTCCTGCGCCGCGCAGCTCGAGATCAAGCGCGGCGATGCGGAACCCAGCGCCCAGTTCGCTAAATTCCTTCATCGCCGAGAGCCGCTTACGTGCAACTTCTGAAAGAACGGTCTCCGGAGGCACTAATAGGTATGCGTAAGCCCGCTGATTCGAACGGCCCACTCTTCCGCGCAGTTGATACAACTCGGAAAGACCCAGTCGATCGGCGCGATTGATCAAAATCGTATTGGCCCGCGGAATATCCAAACCGTTTTCTACGATTGTAGTAGCCACCAATACGTCCGCCTCGTCGCGAATGAATTTCAGCATCACACTTTCCAGTTCTTTTTCCCCCATCTGACCATGGGCGACCACAACACGCGCGCGGGGCACCAACTTTGTTACTAGCGTCGCAAGCGAATAGATCGACTCCACCCGGTTGTGAATGAAATAGACTTGCCCATCCCTTTCGAGCTCGGTCTCTACTGCTTTGCGAATCAATTCCTCCTGGAACGGAGAAACCACGGTCTGAATCGCCAGGCGATCTCGCGGCGGGGTTTCAATGATCGACATATCCCGCAAGCCCACCAGCGACATATGGAGCGTTCGGGGAATCGGAGTCGCCGACAACGACAACGCGTCCACGTCCTTGCGCATCTCTTTCAAGCGTTCTTTGTGCGCCACGCCAAACCGTTGCTCTTCGTCAACGACCAGCAGTCCCAAATCCGGGAATTGTACGTCCTTTGATAGCAACCGATGCGTTCCAATCACTACATCCACTTTTCCTGCTTCGACTTCCGCCAGAATCTTTTTCTGTTCCGCTGCTGTACGAAACCGGCTTAACATTTCGATCTTTGCTGGAAATGCCGCAAATCGTTTCTTGAACGTCTCATAATGCTGAAATGCCAGAACCGTCGTCGGAGCCAACACTGCCACTTGCTTGCCGTCGCCAATTACCTTGAACGCGGCGCGCATGGCCACTTCGGTTTTTCCGTAGCCAACGTCGCCACAGAGTAGCCGGTCCATCGGAACTGGCTTTTCTAAATCTTTCTTAATTTCTGCGATCGCCAAATTCTGGTCTTGCGTTTCTTCAAACTCGAATGCATCCTCAAATTCCCGCTGCCAATTTCCGTCTGACGAAAACGCAAAGCCCGTGGCCGTTTTTCTGGCAGCGTACAGCTCCAACAATTTCTCTGCCATATCCTCCAGCGACTTGCGGACCTTCGCTTTTCGCGTGTTCCAGCCCGTTCCTCCCAACTTATCCAGCGGAGGCGGCGCGCCTTCCACTACGCGGTAACTTTGCACCAGATCCATGCGTTCCAAGGGCACATACAATCGCGCTTCTTCCGCGTACTTCAGCAGCATGAACTCGCCGCGCCGCCCGTCCGATTCAATTTGCCGCAGTCCTTCGAACTGCCCGATGCCATGATCGATGTGCACCACGAAATCGCCCGGTTTAAGGTCGGCGAAGTCGCTGAAAAATCCCGAAGTCCGGATTTTTCTGGTGGGCCGCTCTACCGACGGCGCAACGTCGAACAAATCCGCATTTCCAAAGACGGTCAGCTTGGCTTCTGGAAAAGACGTTCCCTCTGCGAAAGGGGCGCGCAATAGCACCAGTCCTGCCGATTCCAGCGCGCCCTCAGCCGTAAACCCAGCCGCAGCGCTTTCCGATTCTCCAAGCACGTATGGCACCTCGTACTCGCGGCAAATGTCCGCATACCGTTCGAGTTCGCCTGTGCTAGCTGCTGTCAGGAAAACCGTTCCGCCCGCACCGAGCTGCGATTTTACGTCGCCGACGCAAGCCACGACGTCTCCATGAAAGCGGGTGCTCGGGCGCGACGACAGCTGTAGGCGCGTGCCTTCGATCTGGCTGATGCCTAGCAATTCCAATTCCACGCGCGTCGCCAGCTGTAGAGCCAAATCAAACTCTTCTGGCTGCCAATGAAAGGTTCCAGCGTCCGGCGCGTTTGCGGTGCCTAATTTCTCGTACGCTTCTGTCGCTTGCTTCAGAAGGGCGTCAACGGAAGGACGCAAGGTCGCAGGTTCATCCAGAAAAACCACCGGCTCCAGCGAACTCGGCGACAGTTCAAACAAACTCCGCGTGCTTGCGGCGTGTGCTGGTCCCCAATACGTTGGCAGCGCCCAGGATTCGACGCCGTCGGTTCGAATCACTTCCCATTCCGTCAGCGGCAACACGGTTGTCCGGTTCACCGGAGCGATGGAACGTTGGGTCCGCGGATCGAATTCTCGAACAGACTCCACGGTATCGCCGAGCAACTCGATTCGCACCGGCCGCGGGGCTTCCGGGGAAAAAATGTCCACGATGCCGCCGCGTACCGCAAATTGGCCGGGCAATTCCACCATTTCGGTCCGCGCGTAGCCGGTCGCGCCGAGGTGCGTCAGAAATTCCTGCAGCGGCACATCCGCGTCCTTCTCCAAAGTCCGAGTCAGCTCGGCATATTCGGCTCCGCTGCGATATCGCCACAACGCCGACGCAACCGGCGCAATCACCAGCGAAGTCTCTCCGGCGGCCAGCCGGTAGAGTGTCGTAGCTCGGCGTTCCAAGATGTCCGCGTGCGGACTGCGCGACTCCCAGGGAAACGAATCGAATGCCGGCAACACCGCCACGCCGCCGGTCGCGCCCGGAAAGATCGTGAAGCAAAATCGCAGCGTCTCGGCAATCGCCTCCGCCTTCTTGTTTGAGTCCACGATCAGGAACGCCGGCCGCCGCAACTCTCGCGTAATGTGCGCCACTGCAATTGCTTTCGCCAACTGCGTCAGGCCGATGCATCCCGCGGCTTTCGCGCCACCGCGCAGCGCGGACAATACGCCCTCCAGCGCAGGCTGGCGCAACAACGCTTCGAATCGCTCTCGAACTACAGGTAGGATCATGGGAACTTACGCGCGGTCCGTTCCACCGGGTGCATTCAGGTTCCGGATCTTTTCCAAAATTGCCGTCGTCGAATACCCGGCCACCATGGGAATCGAAATGACTCTGCCGCCTGCCGCTTCCACCTCTTCGCGTCCCACAATCTTGTCGTTGGCCCAGTCGCCGCCTTTCACCAGCACATCCGGCAACAATGTGGCGATAACTACTCGTGGCGTCGGCTCGTCAAAAATCACCACGGCGTCCACGCACTCCATCGCGCCAAGAATTTCCGCCCGCTCGCCCTCGGGCATGATTGGACGTCCTGCGCCTTTCATCTCGCGAACGCTTCGGTCGCTGTTCACTCCGACGATCAGTACATCACCGAAGCTTCGCGCCCTTTCCAAGGTTTCGATATGTCCGGGATGCAGCAGGTCAAAACAACCGTTGGTGAACACTACGCGCCGCCCATTGCGTTTCCCTGGGCCAAACTGCAAAATCGCTTCGTGCAAACTCAAGACCCCGGCGCTCAATTCCAAACCCTCTCCCGCCCCGCACTGCGCATCTCCGGTCGGCTATCAGCTTATCACGCAGGCCAGAATTGCCCTTTTCTTGCAACCGGCCTCGGCCAGTCTAAATTCGAGTTATCCTCGCAATGAAGAGCATTGCGCTTCTGCAAGCCGCTGCGGGACTCTTGCTGTGTGCGCTCGGGTACTTCCTCGCCAATCGTGATGCACCTATTGTTCACACCGTGCTGGCAACCGCCGGCAGCTGTAACATGCCTACTGATGTCTACGAGCCACGTTCCGGCAACGCGGTCGGCTCGGTCGTGTTGCTCCACGGACTCGCTTCCAACAAGAAAGTAATGTCCTTCACCGCGCAGGAGTTCGCCAACCAGGATCTACGCGTATTCGTACCCGATCTCCCCGGCCATGGAAAAGCTCCCGGCCCATTTTCTCCGGCCCGCGCCGAAATCTGCGCTGCCGCTCTAGTTCGCGATCTCTCCGCCCGCAAAGCCATTATTCCAGAACGCACACTACTCGGCGGACATTCCATGGGTGGAGCGATTGCCGCCCGCGTCGCCGCAAATTTTGCCGTCGCCGGAGTCATCGCCATATCGCCGGCCCCAATGCATTCGGCGCCCGAAGTCTCTCCTGAAGTCTTGCTTTTCCCCAATCCACCTCGCCTCGCCCCGCACTCCCTGGTGCTAAGCGCCGCATGGGAGCCTGCCTCGATCAAGCAAATCGCCGCTGATCTCGTCACCCAGTCCGCCGAATCTTCTGACAAATACGCTGTCATAGCGCGCACTACCCACGTCAGCATTATTTTCGCCCCCGCAACGTTCCAGGCCATTCGTTCCTGGAGCGCCCAAGTACTCGGCACCAATTCGGCTTCGCCGTTTCCGAAGAGTCTCCCGGCCCTCGGCTGTCTGCTAGGCCTCATCGGACTCTCGTTGATCGTGCCGCCTTTTCTGCGCGAAACAACGCTCGCGAAAACCGGCGCTGCGCTTTCGGACTCCCAATCCGCTCCGCCGCTGGCTCAAACCCTACCGCTCGTTTTTCTGTTTGCGACCGCCACGATCGCACTCTTGCAATTCTTCATTCCATTTCGTTTCGTGCACATTTTTCAAGCCGATTACCTGGCGTCGTTTCTCTTCGTCGTCGCTCTCGCTGTACTCACCCTTCATCGCCACGCTCTCCCCGCTTTGAAATCTTTTCCGACCACCGGCACTGCGGCGTCTGTCGCCGCCGCATTTCTCCTAGTGCTGCTTTTTGCCGCCTGGTTCGAACTCACTTTCTACGAAGCATGGCTCACGCCCGCCCGCTGGATGCGCCTACCCCTGCTGATTCTGCTTTTCCTCCCTTGGCATCTCGCGGAAGAAATTCTTCTCGGCTCGCCGTCGGCCGCATCTCGTTCCCACCGCTTCCTACGTTTCTTCGCCATTCGAACGGTTCTCTGGCTGGCACTGCTCGCTGGAGTCCTCTACCTCCACTCCGGTCAGATTCTTTTCGTCCTGTTGATCGTCTATTTTGTATTGTTTTCAATTTTGCAACGGCTGGCGATCGATGTAATACGGGCTCAGACACGCTCTGCGGCCGCCGCCGCAATTTTCGGTGCTATACTTCTCGCGGGTTTTGCCCTCGCGATTTTCCCCATCGCCTGAGGACTTCGCACCCGGATACAGGTCAGCGTTACCGAGAGAAACCTCATGGCTGAAATCATAATCGTCGGCGGCGGACCGTCCGGCTCAATGTGTGGCGAACAGTTGGCCAGCGCCGGTCATACCGTTCGCATCTTCGACGAACACCTCGCGTGGGAAAAGCCCTGCGGCGGCGGCCTCACGCATAAGGCCATTCAACGCTTTCCGTTCCTGCTCGACAATCCTTATCCCAAAAAACTCATTCACTCCATCGAGCTCATCGCCAGCAATGAGCAGCGCGCCAGGCTCGAAATGCGCAACCCCATCGTCATTTACTCGCGCACCGTTTTGAACGGGATGCTCCTCGAACGCGCTCAAAACGCCGGATGCCAAGTTAATCGCTCGCACGTCGTTGCCGTCGACACTTCCCTAGAAAAGCCCCGCTACTCCGTGGAAGGCGAATGGCGCACCGCTGATTTCTTGGTCCTCGCTGCAGGCGCTCGCAACCAACTGCTCCCGGAAACTCGCCCCCTGCAAAAAGACGAACTGGAAATCACCCAAGGCTATTTCATTCCAGAAGTCGCCGATTCCATCATCATTAAGTTTCTTCCGCATTTTGACGGCTACATCTGGTCTTTTCCTCGCAACGACCATTTATCCGTAGGCATTTGCGGCAGCATGGCTTCGCACAACCAAACCGAGCTTCGTACCCACTTGCTAACTTTCGTGGGCAAGCAGAAATTTTCCACAGACAACGCACGATTCTACAGTCACGTTCTCCCTTCGCCGCAAGTGCCAACGCTTTCGCAGCGCACGGTCGTCGGCAAAAACTGGGCGCTGGTAGGCGATGCCGCTGCTTTCGTTGATCCACTCACCGGCGAAGGCCTTTTTTACGCCATGCGCTCCGGCGAACTTCTCGGCAAAGCCATCGCCGAAGGACATCCACAGATGTACACCGACTGGGTACGCGCGTCTTTCTCTAGCGAACTCGAATTTGCCGCCAAAATTGTCCGCCGCTTCTACCGCGGAACTTTTCTCGGCACTGCCGTCACCACTCGCATGGTCCAGTTCTTACGGCGTAGTTCCATTTTTCGCCAATTAATGGCGGATATATTCAGCGGCACTCAGGACTACGCCACTCTCAAACAGCGCGTCTGCGGCCATTTCGGCATGACCCTTAGCGATTTTGTGACTTCGGTCTTGAATGTAGACGCTCCGGCCATCGTCAAGCCCCGCCCGGACAGCCTTACCGTCCGCTAATCTCAGGAGGCCTCTTTCGGAGCTTTCGCGTGGAATCTCCCGATCACTTTCCGGTCGAGCAAGGCTTCCGCATGCGCGGCAGCACCATGTCGCGCATTGACGTTTTCAGTGACGTCGCCTTCGGATTCGCTCTGGTTCTTTTGGTGGTTTCCTTGGCCGTGCCGGTTACTTCTGCCCGTCTGCAGAATTCGATCCCAAGTTTTGTTCCGTTCGTCATCTCATTCGTTATGCTTCTGGGGGTGTGGTATTCGCACTACGTTTTTTTTCGCCGCTACGGTCTGCTTGACCGCGTCACCGTCGGCCTAAATTCCGTCCTGCTTTTTCTGGTGCTCTTCTGTGTTTTCCCGCTCAAATTTCTTTTTTCGGCGATCTCCACTTATCTCTTTCGGGATTCCTCATCCACCTGGTTTGCCACCACTGTCCAAATCAACGGAATGCTGGTGCTCTACGCTCTCGGCTTCGCAGCAGTGTTTTTCCTGGTTGCCTCGCTTTATTGGAACGCCTGGCGGCTGCGCGAATTGCTGGCGTTGAGCGGTGTTGAGCGGTTGCTTACCGTTTCGTCCATCGTCGACGCTCTAGGCATGGTCGCCATCGCTCTCATCGCATGTCTCGCCAGCCTGGTCATTCCGTCCGCGTGGTCCGCCTATAGCGCCGCAAGCTATCTCTTGATCGCCCCGTGGAAATTGCTCAACACCCTCTATTTCGGTCGCAAGGCTACCAACTTGCGCAATCTCGTCGCTGCCCCCAATTTGCAGTAGTTTCTAGCCCTGAACACCGCGACCTTGTTTTAGGTTCCGTTTTCACCATAGATCTGTCAGTTTGCGCCCTCTTTTTAGGCGTGTTGCGGGCTGCTTCTTCCGCGGCCGGCGCTTCGGCGGCTGGCCCTCAATCGATTCTTTCCAACGGTTGGCGACGCGTCACTCCTCGGAGTGTAATTACCATCTCCGCTCGCCCCCTGGTAATCCCTTCCCCCTCCTTCGCTCTTGCTGTAACATGCCCACTCAGCAACGACATCCCTCTCGCAGGAGCGTTCATGTACTGCTCGAAATGCGGCAACGCCGTGCCACCTAATTCGACTTTCTGCCAAGTTTGTGGCAACGCCGCTGCGCAGGTCGCAACTGCCGCTTCACTAGCCGCCACGCCTGCGGTCAGCCCCGGCGCTGTGTCCCCTCACTGGCTTCCTCCGGTTTCCCGCCCGTATGCAGGCTTCTGGCTGCGTCTAGTAGCACATTTGATTGACCGCTTCCTCTGCGGAGCGATTTTCCTGGCGATTTGTCTGCCGCTCGCTTTGCTTAGCGGCCTTGCCACCAACATTCAATCGATGGCCCGAAACGATCATCCCGACCCTGCGCTCATCGCATCCTTTGTGACTTCGATTCTACTCATCGTCGGCCTGGCCGTTTTCGCCAGTTGGCTTTACAACGCTTACTTTGAAAGCTCCGACTGGCAAGCCACCGTCGGCAAAAAGGTGATGAACATCATCGTCACCGATCTGAACGGTAACCGCATCTCCTTCGGCCGCGCTTCCGGTCGTTTTTTTGCGAAACTTCTCTCCGACCTGATCCCGCTCGGCATCGGATACATCCTCGCCGGCGTCACCGAAAAAAAGCAGGCGTTGCACGACATGATCGCCAGTTGCCTAGTACTTCGCACCTAAACCCGATTTTCCTAGATGCCTGATTTCCCGGGCAGCGACACCGTCGATGTCCCGATTGGATCGCCACCGACGTCCGTTCAAACTAGCCAACTGCTCGGTCCAACCCCTACGACTATCATCTTTTGACAGTCGCCCATAGCCAGCCGCCCTCGTTACAGTCACCGGCGGTATCGTCGGTGTGAGATCAACTTTCGTGCACCACCCAACTCACTCCAACAACGCCCGAAATTCGAGCGCCCCCAAGGCTCTATTTTTCGGAAGTCCTGCTTTAGGAGTCACTCACGAACTCGCACCGCTTCACTCGCTCCCGCCGCACGCCCTGGCGCTGGCTATTCGGCGCATCGCTCTCCGTGACCTTGCCAGTGCTGGTTCTCGGTTGGGTCTTCCCTGAGCATCGCGACATCGCCGTACTCGCTGTACACAAACTCTCCTCCGCCCAACAATCATCTCTGCAATCCTTATGGAGGGAAGCCCGCGCCGGCCACGAACCGCGCCTGTGCGGCGACCTGGCCGCCCCCGCCCAATCCGCCAAGCCCGATTGCATCGATTTCGCCGCCTGGACCGCCATCTCCGGCGATCATTCCTGCTCTGCACGCGACATGCTTGGCACCGTCCTCAACGCTCCGTGGATCGTTCCTGTCGCTCAGGTCAGCGCGCGCCTCAAGTCACAACTCGCCGCATCCGAACGCCGCGATCAGCGCGTCAATGCAGTTCGCAAGTCGGATATCTCTCTCCAACGCACCGACCCCGAATATGTCACTCGCGCCGCTTCAAACAACGCTCATTTTTTGCTGGCTCGCCCCAGAGTGGACCTTCCAACCGAAGAATACGCCAAACTCGCGCTCGGACCCAGCGCCGAACTCAACGCCCTCGCCACCTACATCTGGTATCACCTTCGAGCACTGGTCAAAGCAGAGCAAGTTTCTGCCAACGGTTCTTCCACCAAGCGCGCCGAACTCATCCGGGCGGCCTTGGCCGACGAAGCCTTCGCCGATCACTTCCTCGAAGATAGTTTTGCCGCCGGCCACGTCACCGGGAATTGGGGCAACTCCGCCGTTCGCAAGGGTACGCACGACTACTACAGCGAACACGGAGCATCTCTGGTTGATTGGAACGGCCATCCCTTCGTCGCCTTAGGCGACGCCTACCTACGGAGAGAAGACGCTGATCGCGCCGCTTCGGCCGTTTCCGCAAGCCTTTCTCAACTCCTCGACGCCTTTGCCGGAAAAAATATCGTCCAAGCGCTCGAAGAATCTTCTCCCGCGCAGCCTGACGACTTTGACGTTTGCCGCCAAACTCACTTCCCTGCCACCGTCGGGACTCGCGATGATATTCAATCTGTCGTCCCAATTGTTTCGATGACTCCCGTCCCCACCCTCAGCGAAGGCGTTGGCTCGCTCCCGCGTTTCCGCAGCGAACTCGGCCCGTTCGTCGGGCTTTCCTCCGCCGTCCGCGGCAGTGTGCTCACTCGTGGCTTCGCATCAACACAATCCGATGCCAGTACCTCCGGTGGACTCGATGCCTCAGTTCGTTTCGGCGTAGGCCTCGAAGGCGTGCTTAACGAATCCAGCGACGGCCTCAGCTTTGTGGAAGTCGGCATCCGCTCCGATCGCCAAGCCAGCGGTACCGCCACCCTTCCCGCTCGCACCGCCATCACCACCCGAGTTCGTGCGCCTTACTGGCTGGTTCCCGGCGATCTACTTGTCGCTGCTCCCATCCTGGCATTCACTTCCAAAGCCACGCTCGTGAAGATGGCCGTGCGATCCGCCAACGGCGGCCTCATCCCATGGCAATCCGGCATCGCCACTCGCATCGGACGCTTTCAATTCATGTTCGGTCGCGAAGTCGCCCTCACCTTTTATCACAACAACTCCGACCATCCCGTGCTCATCCCCACTCCCGGAATTCCGCCCATAAATGCCACTCTGGTTACCCTGAATTCTCTTCAAGTCGAACTCCCCATACTCGAATACCGCCCGTTCCGCACTTTTTCCATGAATCAAGCTTCCGAGCTAATGATCCAGCCCTACATCGCCTTCGACATTCCCACCAAGTCCTCCGTCGTCTCCCCTGCCGGCGCACCCAACCCCAATCTTGACACCATCCCCGTCGCCGGCCTGCGCGTGGTCTTCGATTGGCGTCACTATCTCGACTTCAAAAAATAAGGGATGGCAAAACCGCCCCAGCCATCATTTCACTCGCTCGACCGCCGGCGACTTCCATTGGCCGTAGGGCTCTTTGTTTTTCAATTACCTGGCAACACTAGCGGCCGGGAGGGGCTCGTTTTCGGGTGCCGGTACAGGCTACCTTCACAACGTGGCCATTCTGCCGATGTGGGTGCAGGGCGTCTGAGTCCAGCTCTTGCTCTATCTCCGAGCCTGGTTACCAGCATCTAGAGGATGCAACTCGCCACTAAGTATTGACCGCAAGAAAAAGCCGGACCAGCGCCCGCACTAGTCCGGCTAATCCTTGACCAAATTGAGACTTGAATTCAGTCGACCAAATCGTCGCTAAACCCCAGGCCGTCGAACGAGCTGCTTCCGTACCACCTGCGGCGGAATCATCGTGGCCATCTTCCGGATCATCGCCAACACTAGCCGCTTGTCTCCATCCGACAACGTCGAGCTGTACCGCTTGATTTCCACTAGGAACCGGATCTCGTCCTGTGAAAGTTCTCCCAACATTTTCTGGGTCTCTTTGTCCCGCGGGGTTTCCGTCCCCGGAAAAAAGTCCGCCAGCGAAATGTCCATGGCTTCAGCGATTTTGGCCAAAGTTTCTAGCGACGGCACGGTGTGCCCGTTCTCCACGCGCGACAAGTAGCAGCGCAGCAGCCCGGTGCGGCGCTCAATATCGCCCTGCGACAATCCCCGCTGGCTGCGATAAGTCTTGATCACTTGCCCTATGTTTACTTGTGGTTTTTCCTTCGGCATCTTTCCCTCACTTGCGCCGCATCCGCGGCTTTCGATCTGAGGGGGGTAGCTTAGTCACTAACAGTAGAAGTGGCAAGCCTGAATTCCACTATTTCTGAAGACTGTGCTTCACAAGAAACAAAATGTGCTTGACCAGCACAATTCCTTTCTTGGCACGCGCCTCGTTCCTAAACCCGCTTGCCAGCGTTAGCGCGAAACCGTCGGTGTCACTGTCGCCGACTGTTGCAATCGAAATTCCAGCAGCGTTTCGCTCGGCACCTTCACCTGCTGGCCCTTAGTAAAAATCTGCACTCCGGCACCCGCGCCACCGCCCGCCGCCGCGCCAATCGCCGCGCCTTGGCCGCCACCTGCAATTCCACCAATAATCGCGCCCAGCACCGCTCCTCCACCCACTTTTTTCGCGCTATCCGCTCCCCGGCTTTTTCCTTGCAGGTTGTAATCGCTGCTCACCAGCGGATAATCTCTTCCCTCAAGCACCAGTCTCGTCAGCTCCAATTGCAGCTCGGATTTTCCGGAAAACTTTCCGCCTTCGTCCGCACTGGCTAACCTCCCGTAAACGTCAGTTCCCTTTCGTGCCACCAGCACACCGTTCACATTCAAATCTGTCTCCAGGCTGGCATGGAAAATATCGCCCACATGATTCTTCGACGAGTCCACGCTATCAATCATGCGCACCAGTAGCGGTTGCCCCGCCTGCAAAGTCACGTCGCCGCCAGCATAAGGGGCCGGCGCTCCTTTTGAAGCCGCAGCTGCAGGAGGAGCCGACTGAGGCGGTGGCGACTGAGACGAAGCCGATCCCGGATCCACCGACTGTACCGGAGGTGCACCGCCGTTGGAGTTTCCACCTGACCCTCTCGTGAACGTCAACGCCACAATGTCGTTGGTCGGAAAAGCTTGCACGTCGCCATTCACTTCAAAGCGCAGCACCGCCTGGGTGCCACCCAAATATTTTCCCTGCAGCACGCGACCGTCTTTCAGTTCCAGTGTGTCCGCAAAACCGATTCCAGCAAGAACTAGAACGGCGCCTGCCGTTATCAAGAATCTCCGCCAGTTTTTCAACGTCGTTTCTCCTCGCATTTATCGTTACTATTCACGCGCTTGCAGATTTCCTTCTTCCATTTGCGTTGGATGTGCCAGAACCCGACTATGGTTGTGCGGAACTCACCTTACTGCGTTGCTTCGTAAAACTTTTCGCTAATGTCGGCCATCAGCGCCGCGCTGTCTTTCTTTTCGACCAGTCCGCGCACTAGAATCACCAGCACGAAGGGACGGTCTGCAAACACAATCGCCGCGTCATGATGGATTTTGGTAATCTCGCCGGTTTTGTGCGCGACGCGGATACCCGCTGGGAGACCCGCCGGGATCCCTTCGTTGAATTTTTGCCGCTCCAAAATCGCCAGCATCTCCTGGGAACTTGCGGCGTCAACTGTCTTGCCAGTGGCGATGGCCTGCAACAGTATTCCTAGCCCGCGCGCGGTGGTGGTGTTGTTCAAGCCTTTTTCAAAGGCTTTGCCGTCCTCCACTCCGCGCAGCACTTTCGTTCCGTCGGCTCCCAGATCGTGGACAGTAGCGCGAATATTCTCCACGCCGAGCTTTTCGACCAACAGATTGGTAGCGAAATTACTGCTGACGCTGATCATCAGGTTGGACAGTTCGCGCAGCGTCCGTGTTTGGCCTTCGCCTTTGTATAACTCCGCTTCAGAATCGTCCGCTGCGCTCAGTGTGTACAGCGAGCCGTCTACAATGCTGTGAAATTCATTCTTGATTAGCAGCCGATCGTCGAGTTTCAGCTTGCCCTGTTTGATTTGATGGAACAATTCGATCAGCACCGGAATCTTCATGGTGCTCGCAGCATGAAAACTGTCGTCAGCCTGCGAAGCCCATTCGCAGCTGCCGTCCAGCGTCTTGAAATAGACGCCGACGTCCGCGCCGCTCTGCGCGATGCGCGCAGTAATCGCGGCTTCGGCAGCAGCCAGTTTCTCGCCCTGCGCACGCGCCGGAAGGCTCGTCACGATGCAAGTGAGAAAGAGCGATAACAATAAACGCGAAACAGTTTTCAGGGAAATGACTTTCATGGTGACGAATTGTGCCCGACGCTGCACCGCAATGCAATCGCGAAACCGTCTGATATGGCGCAACGTTAATGTGCAGCACCAACTTCTCCGGCAACAATGTTGAATCCACCAACTTGAATCGCCGGATGTGCGCCGTGCAATTCGGCGGTGTCATAGGAAACGGAAATGACGCGCTCTTCACCGGGTAGCAGTGAAAAATAATTGTCGTCCCAGAAAACCGGCACGACATCCAGGCCGTCCTTTTTGTCGGCGAGCCGCAGACGGACCTGAAACGCGACACTCTGTGACGGATTTTTCACGCGGACCTGGGCCCTGCCGGTTGTCGTGCCTGCACCCTGCTCCAACACTGCACTGGTTTGCAATTTCACTTCCGGCAGCGAATTCAATCCGGTCAGATCAGCAAACTCGGCTTGCGGCGTGTACACCGTGTCCTGTTTGTGCGCCCAGTCCAGCGTGTCCGCTTTCGCCGAGAGCCAGTAAAAATTGCTGCTGACCGCTCTTCCGCGCGCATCACGCAAATCCAGTTGCACGAAAAAGGTCATGGTCAATCCGTCAGGCTTCGGCAGATCGAAGGCTTTTATCGCGGCGTCGGCGGGAACATCGATCGGCGTCTCTTTTTCGGCAAGCAGTTTCGCGTCGAGCGAATAAATTCGCGCGCGTACTTTCATTCCTTTGTGATCAACGTAAGTGTCATTGACTACCGCAACGCTCTGATCGTCATAGCCATATTGCACGTGCAGCGGTTCCATCGCTTTTTTGGTGCCGAAATATCCGCCGCCAGGAACCAGGTAATAGTCATAGAGATGCCAGATCAGAGATGGCCAGGCATTGTTGAGCATCCACTGAATCACGCCGGTGGATGTGTATTTGTTGCGTCCATAGGCTTCGAACATGGCGCGTTCGCCGTCGTAGGCCACGGCCTGTGCTTTGCGTTCGTAATCCTCCAGCGATGCCGCGGCGCCATATCGTTTGTTCAAGCCTTCAGAGAAAACATTCACAGTAGTGAAGCGTTCGCCGCCGGCATGGTAATTCCAGACCTCGTCTATCGGCCACAAATGATCCTGCGGGATAAATCGCTTCACGCTTTCCAGGGTCGGAATCGCCGGACCGGGACTGGTTTCGGTGTTGTAGCCGTAGGCTCCCCCGGCCGTAGTGTCCGCGAGCCAATATACCGGCGGAACGTATTCATAAGGCCCGGTCATTTTCACGCCGGACTTTCCGGTAACCGTAGTGGGCGTTTCGCTGGCGGAAGAAACCGACGGATTCGGCCACTCAGCTTCATTCAACACGGAAAGATACATTCTTTCGACGTCGGCAGGCGGAGGCCCGTCGCTACCGTAGAGCCATACAAAAACACTGGCGTGATTCCGCAACCGCCGCGCCTGATCGGCCATGGAGGCCGAGGCAACTCTTCTTACTTCCGGGGTCCACTTTTCCCAAATTTCCCAGGCATCGCAGCAGGTCCATCCGGGCATGACCAGAATTCCCATTTCGTCGGTCTTAGTGAACAATTCGTCGCGGTCGATGCGGCCTTCCAAGCGGATCGTGTTCAGCCCCATGTGTTTGACATAGCGCAGATCGGCGTCGAGTTTTTTGGACATGGGGCGAAGAAACATATCCGGTGCCCAGGCCGCCCCGCGAATCAGGATTTTGCGGCCATTAATTTTAAAAAGACGATGGCCTTTTTCGGTGAGTTCACTGGTGACCTGTTTGATTCCGAAAGTGATGGTGGTCGAATCAGAAATTTGATTTTGAACCTCCAAGCGAAGAGTCGCTTTGTACAAATTTGGCTTGCCAACGGTGTAGGGCCACCAAAGTTTTGGACTGGCAAATTTGAGCGCACTGAACTGTGCAGGTTCAAAACGAACGGTTTTGGTTTCACCGGCGGCAAGTTCGACTGGTTGCTTCACGGTTTTTCCGTCGACTTCGGCGAGCAGCACGCCATTTATTTTCTCGCCGGAGTCGTTGCGCAAATCCGCGGCGACGGTCAATTCGGCGGCGGTGAAATCCTGGTTCAATTGCGTCTTGACGAAAGGATTGCGGATGGCGACCGGGCCGGTGGCGGTCAGGCTCACTTCTTTCCAAATTCCAAGGTCCTTGTCGGCAGGAGTGGGATTCCAATCGACCCAAGTGATCCCCAGATCTTCCTTGGCGGGCGCGGTAGTTTCCAGAGCGATGACATTTTTTGCACCGACTTTCGCCAGCTTGGTCAAATCAAACTCGAAAATGCGATAGGTCCCGACGATGTCCGCAGAATCGCCGATTTTCTGGCCATTGAACCAGACGTTTGCGCGGTAATTGATGCCGGGAAAATGAATGACGATATGTTTTTCGGCAAACGATTCCGGCACCACAAATTCATTGCGCCACCACCAGGAACATTTGAAGGGACTGCCGTCAGGCATATCCTGCAACGCAAAAAAACTGGCATTGGAATAATTCATGCCAGGGAAATTCTTCAAGTTGGTGCCGACCACGGGATCTGGATAGGTCTTGTCGTCCACCAAAGTTCCGACCACGGTATTGGGAATGGTGGTCTTGTGCCATCCGGTGGTGGTGAAATCTGTTTGCGAGACTCTGTCACCGGTCGTTTTCGCTTCGCAGGAGGACTGAATTTCCCAACCACGCAAAAGCTCAACAGAGGTCGGTGCGGCGGCGAGTGGAGCCGGATCGGCAACCAACAGCGAAATGGCATTCAGCGACAAAAGAAAAAGAACCAGCAGCGGCAACCGGCGGCGAGGCATGAATCCTCTTTCTCGACAAGCTCCCAATACTGCGCGCAAAATCGTTCGAGCCATATTAAACCGATTCAAACGAGCGCAAAACAGTTTTTAGTGGAATGTTTACCAGATTCGGCGATTGAGTATTGGGGATGACAAAGCACAGCAACGCTTCAGGCTGGCGAATGGTAGGAAAGGACTGAACGGACTCTGCCGCTAATTTCTGAGGTAAGTAAAACGCACCAAACGGTTTTTTGCGCGGCAATCGAGGCTATCGCCAAGGCAGGCGGGATACAATTCCCCCCACCCAACCGCCAAGACGATGCGATTTTCCGGAATGCCGCGGCTGATCAGCGCCCGTTTGACCCATTCGGCGCGGCGCTTGGAGAGCGCAAGATTGTAATCGGTGGAACCACGCAGCGAAGCGTACCCGTCAATGTGAAAACGCACGTTGGGGTGTTCCTTGAGCCAGCGAGCATTCTCATCGAGCGCGTCGGGGTTGACGGGCCGGTCGTCATTGTTCGAAGCGAATAGGACGTCCTTGACGTTCTGGTAGAACGCTTCTTCTTCCGGACCATTCAGCATGGGCCGCGGGTTGGCCCAAAAGTTCACCCAGAATGAGCCATCCGATGAATGAGTTTCCATCTGTTGAGCCGCTGCACTGCTGACAATAAATACAGCGGCAAGGAAGACCACCAGGTGGGAGTTCGCAAATTGATGGAATTTCATTTTTTCCCCCGAAGGCGCATTGCAAAAAGCCAGTGTCGATCAGCCGCACCGAAACTTACAACGGAGCTATTTGCAAGGTTACCTTGTCTCGAAAGGCAGCGCGGGTAAACTGTCAAAAGTCATAATCCACGTTCAATAGTGCCAGGCCATGTCGGCCAGACTCGCGCATTGTGAATGGGACTTAACATTGCTATCAACTTCGGGAGGCCCCTAACGCTATCTAGAGGCAGTCTGCTATGGCTCGCGCCAGACGGAGGCACTATACGGACTGCAAAGGGTTAGTGGTTGGTGTGGCTATTTTCGTCATCAGCACGATGTCTTACAGACTGATTCGCCGGAACCACTGAGTTCCATCGACCGGCGCCACGCTTTCTTCGGGTCCAAAGGCGAATTCCAGTCCATCGAAGTCTTACACCGTCGGCTGCTTGGACCTATGCTGATCACAACCACAGGTTAGGCCCCCGGGACAACGACTGTCGGGCTCCACGGAAGTTGAGAATCAGAATCGTAGTAGCGGCCCCACCACGACTTCGCCCTGAGAGCTTAGCGTGCCGCCGACATGAACAATGCAACCCGAGCCGCAAATGAAAGCCACTTGTGAGTGCACAAAAACCGGTAACCATTCTGCTTGGATCTTGAAGCCGAAATGGCGACTCGCATAGAACCTGATCCCGCCTCCAAGCCCAAACGAGAACTGCATGAAATTGAAGTTGGTACTACTGGAAACATGTGTGCCACCGACGCTGCCAATTGCGAACGGTCGCACCCAGCGGCCCCAGCCATACTCTTCCATGAGGTACTCGTGGCTGAAGTCGACATGAAACTGATCAAGAATCACGCGCTGACGGGGAGGTTGGGGTGTGATGCCCTCCGAATGGACATAGGAGTCCTGCCTTGCCCAGCGAATTTCGACCAGGTCATCTTCATCATGGAGGCGCACACCGAAGGAAACTCCATAGCTTGGGCCGGCGTCCAGTACGACGCTAGGGTTCGTCCCTGTGCCATGGGGCTCGCTCGGAAAGCTCATGCTCGTGCGATAACCGATAAATGGAGTGAAATCAAAACGCAGTGGTTTGGGCCCAGGTTGCTGCTGCGCGCTGAGAGCAGGCGAGAGCGCCAGCACAAACAGCATCGTGCCGAAAACCAGCACGCCGATTTTTTTCCTAGTCATTCCTCCGCGTCTCCGATTCCGCTGGATCCGTCCGAGGGCGATGGCGGAAGCAGATCGCCTGGTGTTCGGACTGTGAAGCATTCTTGGAAGAATTGCCTGCAGCAATGGCGGCTTGCGCGAGGTTCTTTGACTTCATGAGCGCCTTTGCGAAACGCGATTGTCGCGGCGTGGGCTGCTCCCTAGCTACACGTTTTTTTGCAGCAGCGGATTTGCGCGGGTACTCCTTGGGCTCGTCTGCCATAGCTCATTTGCTCCAGATCACCATGATCCACTCTGGCCGGGCATAAAGCGAGTTTTTCGCTGTTCTCAGGTGATGGCTTGCTCTTTCCCTGCGCATGTTTATTTGCCACTTGGGCGCAGAATGGGCGCAAAACCTTGGGCAGAAGTGCCCTGTCCCAACTTTTGCAGATCCTGGTTCTTGACTTCATCATAACTAAGATCTAGTGTACCGACTTCGCCTCCAGGAAGGACTCCGCTTATTTCTGCTCAGGGACACGCACCTATACCTGCCTCGAGGATTGCTGATGTATCTCCGGGCCTGAGATCGCGCTTCCTCGATGGACTGACTCCGACTGATCGCCAGACAATGGTGGCAGTTGCGACAAATCGCCGATACTTCTCCAATTCTGTGATCATAAACCAGGGTCACCCTGCGGACCGTCTTTTCCTACTGACGAAAGGACTCGCCAGATTTTTCTTTGTTACTGAAGAGGGCCGGAAGCTTCTGTTTCGGTGGATTGGACCAGGAGATCTATGCGGCGTTGGGGCTATCTTGTCGGGCCCTTCTTCTTATCTCGTCAGTACGGAAACAGTAATAGACAGCTCGGTGTTGGTGTGGGATCGCCCCACAATCCGAGGCTTTGTCGAACGGAATCCCAGATTGCTGGAGAACGCACTGTTAACTGCGTCGGACTACGTGGCTTGGCAACTCACGTCCCACATAGGTTTAGCTTGCCGTACGGTCCGGCAACGAGTTGCTCAAGTACTCGTGACTCTTGCCCGCACTATCGGCCAGGAGACCCCGGGGGGTGTTGAAATCCAGATTACAAATGAGGACTTGGCTAACGCCGCGAACATCACGCCATTCACTGCAAGCCACCTCATGAGCAAGTGGCAACGTGACCTTGCCTTAGTAAAGCGTCGCGGCAAGGTTCTGCTCCGATCACCAGAGCGGCTGTTCTTCCCTACGAAGTGACCGCGACTCAGTTTCCATTGTGGTTTCCCAGTGTCGATTTCCGAATCTTGCCACCATAAGCAGTTAGCGCAACTTGAGGCACGCGTCTCGCGGCAAGCGTGGAATTTCCTTGCTTTCGGATTGGTGGACAGGGACTCCATGATGCTCACCTTCTGGCTTCCGTCGTAGGAGCATGAACGTGTCCCACGAAACCATTTACCGCAGATGTCCGATTTCGAGAAAATTTCGGGTTCGCGACCACTATGCGCCTCGAGCAACGGGACTGTCAGTTCTACCAGACGACATGTAGTCTGGGCCGATCCTATACTTTTGCAGTTGTAACTTCGGCGAAGGAGTGTGTCGTGACACCTTCAACAGCAGCCGAAAAGGCAACGCATTCCATTAGCGCGTACGGCCCAGCGAGAACAACCGTCGCAGGGACACCTCTCAACGCCGAAGATTTGCGAAAGACCCATGCTTACTGGCGGGCTTGCAACTATTTAATGCTTGGGATGATTTACCTGCAGGATAACCCCCTCCTGAAGGAGCCGCTGAAGGCCGAACACATCAAGAATCGGCTTCTAGGACATTGGGGGGCAAGTCCTGGCTTGGCGTTTACGTACATCCATTTAAACCGGCTCATCAAAAAATATGACTTAGACATGATCTTCTTGGCGGGACCGGGCCATGGCGCTCCTGGAGTTCTGGCCCCTGTTTACCTAGAAGGAGCCTATTCGGAAATCTATACCGACAAGAGTGAAGACGAAGAGGGCCTGCGGGGGTTTTTTAAACAGTTTTCGTTTCCAGGGGGGATCGGGAGTCACTGCACACCGGAAACGCCCGGTTCGATCCACGAAGGGGGAGAGCTCGGATATGTGCTCTCGCATGCCTGTGGAGCCGCGTTCGATAATCCGGATGTAATAGTTGCGGCGGTAGTCGGAGACGGCGAAGCGGAGACTGGGCCCCTGGCAACTTCCTGGCACATCAACAAATTCCTTAATCCTGTGCGAGACGGCGTGGTCCTGCCAATTCTTCATCTCAACGGCTACAAAATTAATAATCCCACGCTGCTCGCGCGAATTAGTCACCAGGAGCTAGAAAGCCTCTTCCGCGGCTACGGATGGACGCCGTACTTTGTCGAGGGTTCTGATCCGCAGAGCATGCACCAGGCAATGGCGGCCACGTCTGAGCGCTGTATTTCAGAAATCAGGAAGCATCAGCAAGAAGCTCGAAAGACAGGCGTGGCGGAGCGTCCTCGCTGGCCCATGATTGTGTTGCGGACTCCAAAGGGATGGACTGCGCCAAAAGAGGTTGATGGCCACAGGCTGGAAGGTTTCTGGCGGGCGCATCAAGTTCCCATGGCGGACGTCAAGAAGAATCCAGAACGCCTTCATCAGCTCGAGAGCTGGATGCGCGCTTACAAACCAGAAGAACTCTTCGATCAGAGCGGGAAGCTAATCCCGGAACTAAAAGAACTGGCACCGACTGGCGGGCGGCGCATGGGCGCCAACCCGCACGCAAACGGAGGACGCATGAAGAAAGCCTTGCGCCTTCCGGACTTCCGGCAGTACGCCTTGAAAATCGATAAACCCGGAGCAGTTCAAGCAGAAAACACCCGACCGCTAGGCGCGTTCCTGCGCGATGTAATGAAATTAAACATGAACAACTTTCGTGTCTTCGGTCCAGACGAAAACACTTCCAACAAGCTGAATGATATCTATGCGGTTAGTAAGAAGTTCTGGATTGCTGACTACTTCCAGGAAGACTCTGATGGCGGAGAACTGGCGCCTGATGGTCGAGTGATGGAGATGCTCAGCGAGCATACCGTCGAGGGGATGCTCGAAGGTTATCTGCTCACGGGGCGCCATGGCTTCATTTCATCCTATGAGGCGTTTATTCATGTAATAGATTCAATGTTCAATCAACACGCCAAGTGGCTTTCCATCTGTAATCACCTCACTTGGCGTGAAAAGATCGCCTCGCTCAACATCTTAGTCACCTCGACGGTCTGGCGGCAGGACCACAATGGATTTACGCACCAGGACCCCGGTTTTCTGGATGTAGTGGTCAATAAGAGCTCCGCAGTCACACGCATCTACCTTCCTCCAGACGTCAATTCCCTGCTCTCTGTGGCGAATCATTGTCTAAAGAGCGAAAACTACGTCAACGTGATCGTCTGCGACAAACAGATGCATCTTCAATACATGGACATGGACGCGGCAATAGCGCACTGCACCAAGGGAATTGGCATGTGGGGTCGGGCGTGCAATGACGAAGGGAGCGAACCAGATGTGGTGATGGCGTCTGCCGGGGATATACCTACACAGGAAACTCTGGCGGCCATTGTGCTGTTGAGGAAGGAGTTCCCTGATCTCAAGATCCGCTACATCAACGTGGTTGATCTATTCAAATTACAGCCGAGCTCGGAGCATCCTCACGGTTTGTCCGACCGAGACTTTGATACGCTCTTCACAGTCGACAAGCCGATTATTTTTAATTTCCACGGATATCCATGGCTCATCCATCGATTGGCATACCGTCGCACAAACCACAAAAACATGCACGTCCGCGGGTACAAGGAGCAAGGAAACATCAATACACCTTTGGAGCTAGCGATTGAAAATGAAATCGATCGTTTCAGTCTCGCGATGGACGTCATCAAACGTGTCCCCAGACTACAGCGAATCGGCGCGCACGCCATGGAGAAATTCCTCAATGAGCAGATTGCGTGCCGGAAC
>Ga0157376_10000512_pt1 | contig 24987 bp, 22 predicted proteins | sample M45metaG_FD_121801 | JGI IMG/M metagenome (GOLD analysis project Ga0157376, IMG submission 121801) | Miscanthus rhizosphere microbial communities from Kellogg Biological Station, Michigan, USA - M4-5 metaG | ecosystem: Host-associated > Plants > Roots > Rhizosphere > Soil | place: USA: Michigan...
AAAGTCAATTGAGTTTGTCTGGAGAGTTACATAGAGGGAAGCTGATCCTCAGCCAGTTAGCGAAGAGAGGATCATCAAATAGCATTCTACCTTTTTCCGATTCCTCTTCATATATAATTGCTTTTTGAGCAGAGCATTTTTCATTTGCAGTAGCAATGCTCATTACTAGGCCAATGAAAGAGTATTGATCAGCCTTTTGATAAGCATAAGCATTTTGCCGGGTACCTCCTCAAGCATCAATATCTACAGAAGCATGAGCTTGATTCCATCTTTTTTAAACCGAGAGGTGATCCACTCTGAAGCTGAGAGAGCTGCTGGAACTCATCTATAGCGATCTCTAATTTCTTTCCGTCGATTGAGGAAGATGTTTTTTTGATCCTTATGGACACAAGATGAGAAAATTGGTGTTACTTAATTTTTTTTAAATAGGACAGGGTCTACTTCAGGTTCATCATTTCATTGTTGATTTCTCTAATAGTAATCTCTCTTTTTTTTATTAATTCTTGTAGCAAAGAGAGGCGCTCCTTTAAAGCGGGGAGAGAGCTTTCTAAATCATAAAAGATCAGTTCATTGGCAATTTGTGTGAAGGGTATATTATTAATCAACTCTCTGCTTGATTCGGATAAACTTTTTTCGGCATTGGGAAAAAGAGACAGGCAATTGAGAAGATCTCTATTTTTTTCGGGAAAAGTTAAATTATTATCAATTTTTTTTAAACCAAAGAGACCAGTTGATTTTTTAAAGGAGCGAAAGTTGCCTACATGGGCATCATTATCAAAACAGAGCCAAATAAATAGGTTGGCTTCTTCAAAATCTTGTTGATCAATTAATTCTCCAATAGCGCTGTCAGATAAACCCTCTTTTATCCACTCTTGAAGCTGATCGTAGAGTTCTTGAGAATGAGGAAGGTATTCTTGCACGGAACACAATTTTTCTTTCTCTTGTAACTCTATGTTAGAAAGATCGTAAAAGTGGTGACTTTTAATAATGGCGATATAAGTGTTAGGAGTGACTTCAGGTAGGTTGATTAATCGAGCTAAAGACGCTGCAGCAGCACTATTTTGGCAAGAGCGATAGAGAGGAATTTCTGCGCGGACGCGCATCTCTTTATTATTAAAAGGAGTGGCAAAATCTTTGTAGTTATTTAGACATAAAATATCTTCATCCATAGGTTTTATGACAAAACAGATCTCTTTTTTTTCATTTAAGAGAAAGTAGGTACCTCCTAATCCCTCACTCACTTGGATGAGCTCTCCCTTTTTTAAGATGCTTTCTAACTGATTGTAGAAGGCAGGATATTTATCTATTAATCGAGATTGAATGATACTTCTCCATTCTTCTTTTAAAGCCTTTAATTCTACACGTCTTTGTTGAATTAAATAGGGTAAGTTTTTTTCTTCAGGTTGAGAAAAAAAATAGTTAGTTGGGAGTTCGTGCATGCAATTCTATCCGAGTGAAATCGGGGTTACCCGTACTAAATGTGTGGACATTTTTTAGATAAGGCTTTGCTAAAACAGCTGAACTCCAGTGATAAATAGGAGTAATCGGCATCTCCTCTATTAATAGGCGCTCTGCTTCTTCTAAAATCTCTTCTCTTGTTTTTAAGGAGGTGGTAGAGGAAGCTTCTAGAAGTTGGTGAAAGATGGGGTTTTCCCATCCTGAATAATTTTTAATATTTTGGCTAAATTTAAAACGCTCTAAGAAGCTCATAGGATCATTATATTGCGCAAACCATTGCGATTGTGCAAATTGAAAGTTTTTTCTAGATAGTTTATCCAAGTGCGTTTTGAGTTCAAAGGTTTGTAATTGTATGGTAATTCCTAATACTTGATACCATTGTTGTTGTAGCACTTGAGCAATGCGGTGGTTGCGTTCTGAAAAGCAGTAGGTATACTGCAGATGGTCTAATTGTTTTTTCTCGATACCTAGTTCTTGTAGACCCAATGAGAGTTCCTGTAGGGCACTTTCTCTATCATTGTCTTTAAAAAAGGGAGTTATTTTACCATTTTTTAGAACAGAAGGGATGGCTTGTAAAGAGAGCTCCTCTTCCATTTGAGTAATATTGGTAACAATCGAATGCCTATCTATGGCCAATCCAAAAGCCCTTCGTATATGCACATTATTAAAGGGGAATAAGGTGGTATTGAATACACAGAGAGTGCTGCCGCTAATAGGCCTAATTTTTAATATTCCCTTTTTAGCCAAATGAAGTTGGGCTTCAATAGGAATAGGCGAGACCCACATATCGAGTAGATCTAATTCCCCCTTTTCATACATATGTAAAATAGTCATATCATGACCGATCATGCTAATGTGAATGCCTGGTAACGGGATCTCTTCTGCTGCCCAATAATAGGGGTTTTTAGTAACGATAATCTCCTTGTGATGGAGCCATTTTGTTAATTGAAAGGGTCCATTGCCAATAAAATGAGAAGGGTGACTTGCCCAATTGGGATAAGTAGTATCTAAATCATGTTTGGTGGGAAAAAAGAGGCTGAAGGAAATGAGTTCTAGAAAATAGGGAGCGGGTTGGGTTAATTCCACTAATAGAGTTTTATGATCTATCGAATGAATGGCTAGTTGATCTAAAGAAAGTTCTCCTTTTTTTACTTTTTCTGCATTTTTAATAGGATATAATAAGTGCGCATTGGGGGCGAAAAAATGAGGATTTAAAATTGCTTTCCACGCCTTTTCAAAATCATAGGCAGTGACTGGGGATCCATCTGACCAAAAGGTGTTTTTTAAATGAAAAATATATCTTGTGCCATCTGGGGAGAGCTCTATGGAGTCCGCTTGAGCGAGTCTAATAGAGCCATCGGTATCTAATCGGGTTAACCCTTCAAATAGGAGAAAGTGCATCATAGAAGAAACTACATCTCCGCCTTTCCTTGGGTCTAAGGTAGCGGGTTCTCCCTTAATATTAGTTCGGAGAAAAGAGGGAGATAGGAGCGATTCTTTATTGCACGAGAAGAGTAATAGAAGGAAGAGCAGTAGAAGAGCCATTTATAGCAAGTAACACTAATTGAAGATTCTGTCGATTTTTAAGGCTTTTAGAAAGAGATCTCGCTCTTGTTGGTCGTTGGAATGGTATATAAAGCCAATATAACGTACGCCATTATTTAACAAAGTGCTAGTAGTCAGATCTGAGGGAGAAATACTTAGTTGATCTATTTTGGAGAGTGCTTCATTCATATAAAAGGGAGTGGTTTCTTTAATGAGTACTAGTAAATAGTCAGGACTCTGATCAATAGAGGTTTCGTTTTTTATATCTTCGATAGATTTTATTAATAAATAAAAAAAAGATTTAAGAACTTCTAAGGGCAAAATATTTTGCATAAAAGGGGGGGAGAGAGAGAAAAAGAAGTTTTCTAATAAAAAATCATCTTTGTAAGAAAATTCACCGCAAGCGCATTGTAATGCTAAATATATTTCATATTGCTTAGATAAAATACCGCCATTAAAGTCCCTAAATTCTCCAAAAAGACGTTTGAGTTCGGAGGCTACAAAATGGCGAGCTTTAAAAAGGTCGACTGTATAATCTTTTCGCAAAAAATCGGCTTTAGCCACAGATACTTTAAAAATAGTTCCTTCCTTCAGCCGCTGTTTTCGTAATGTCCCCATCGGCTTGATATTCCACTCATCAAATTTTAAGCGGCTTTCTAGGAGTAAAGAGAGCTCTTGTAGAGAATCTCCCTTATCAATGCGTATGAACATAATGACAAAAGCAAGATCTAGGTTACTCTGAGCTTCAAAAGAGATGATGCACTGAGGCAGATCTCTAGGGTATTTCAATTGTTGGCTAAGCAGAATGAGAGAGCGCATAATTTCTTCTTCATTACGAGGCATAAATACAGGATGAAGAATTTGTTCAAAGCGATTTTTGAGTTCGCAAGGTAGATCTTTTTTAAGCTGTTTTATCTCTTCATGAGTAAAGTGAATGGGTGCTGTTTTTTCTACTTCTAAATAAAATAGTCTGATTTTATCTTGCGTACGATAATCTGAAACAAATGAATCGCTGATTTCTTTCATTGCTACATTGGGTAAACATGTTTCTAATGCTTTTATAATATGTCTCTTAGAGAAAAGTTCATTTTCATTTAGAATGTTAATCCCAAGTACCATAGCAAGGCGGTTACCCTTTATTTTAAATAGTTTGAGATGAAAGTGGCGCTGAGTAGGGTCATGCCTTATTTGCTGGGTCAAATATTTTTGAAAGATAAAATGAGAAGATAGAATACGTATTATTGTATTTATATCATCATTATCGGCAAACTTTCCCTTAAATAAAAGTAAAATACGTTGAACTTCATTGTAGATATCTCGATTGTCTACACTAGGGTATTTTTCTAAATGTTTGAAAAGCTTTTCATTTATCTCTTTAGTTTTTTCTTCTGCTGTTAATTCTAAAATTAGATGATGCATTTTATCAAATATATTAATATCAAATTCTTTTGCTGGTCTATTTAAAATGGAGTCAATATTTTCTTGTAAAATGATTTTTCTTTCATATTGAGTCAATTCTTTATTAAAAATAAGTTGACGCGTTTTTTTTACAGCTAATATATTTATTTTTAGATCTTTGATAACTGTAGGTATGTTATTTTTAACGATAGCTAATTCTTTTTCATTAGGTATGTCTAAGGCTATTTGAGATATAAAATAAGAATCTGTTTCTGAAGCAGTGAATCGAAAATCTAGATTATGCATGTAGCTGATATTTAAAAATTTTCCAGGATTTAGCCAACGATTTAAGACGTCAGAAAAATACCTACCGATACCTTGTGTGTATTTTGCATCAGCTAACAAGGTAGCATGGATCGTTTCAGGATATTGCTCCCACATAATGAGGGGTAGTTTTTTATTTAATCCATTTAAATAGTTTATAACTACCTCCTTTTTATCGCTTTTTAATTGTGCGATATGAGAAGGAGGCAGCAATTTTTTCAATATTTTTTCAAAAAAGGGTATACATAGTGCTAAATCTTCTTTATTTATATAGGACAAAGGGGTGATAAAGCTCTTTTGTTTCATTTACTTAAAATAAGCATGCGTAAAATAAATATCTCCAATAGGGGAGATAAAAATACCTTCTAGTTTTGCATTTTTTAAATACCCATATTTCCAATGATGAATGACAGAAATGGGCATTTCTTCAATTAAAAGCTGTTCTGCTTTTTCGAAAGTCATCATTCTTTCCTCCATGGACTCTTCAAAAGAGCGTGTTATCAAATGCTTATAAGAGGGATGTTCCCAACCGGAGTAATTTTTAGAATTTTCTTTTAATTTAAATCTTTCCAAAATGTTTATTGGGTCAGTGTAAAAAGCGAGCCAGGAGGCTTGGCCTATCTGATATTTTTTATTATCCAAATGAAAGAGTAGATTTTTGGATTCCATTTTTTCTATTTGTACATTAGCTCCTAATACTGAACGCCATTCTTCTTGCAATAGTTCCGCCATTTTTGTATTTACTTCACCTTTTAGATAGATATAAGTAATGAGGGGGAGTGCCTCTAGATCTAGTTCTTTTAATCCTAGCTTTAAATGACGTCTAGCATTTTCTTGATCATGGTCTTTAAACAAGAGAGCCTGTTTATCATTTTTTAATAGAGGAGGAAGTACTGCAGTAGCAATCTCTTCACCTATCTGTGTAATGGAATCGACAATTTTTTGTCGGTCAATGGCTAAGGCGAATGCTTTACGAATATGTACATTTGAAAAGGGAGCTTCTTGAGTATTAAATACACAGAGGGTGCTGCCTGCGACCGATTGTGTATGAAGTTTTCCTTCCTTGTATAAAATGGGCAAAGAATCTACGGGCAGAGGAGCCAAAGGGACTCCTACTATGTCTAGTTCTCCTTTTTCATACATATGTAAGTTAGTCATTTCATGATCGATAATATGCACCGTAATGCGGTCTAGGTGCACCTCAGAGGATGCCCAATAACGAGGATTTTTTTCTACACTGATTTGAAAATTGGGTTGCCAGTCAGTTAGTATAAAGGGACCGTTATAGAGAAAATCGGTTTCGTTTTTTCCGAATTTTATAGGGAAAAAAGTAAAAAATGCCGTTAATTCAAGAAAATAAGGAGTAGGGTGTTCGAGTGTGACTACAAGAGTTTTGCTGTCTATAGCTTTTACTCCTACAGAATCTAGGGAGACTTCTCCTCTTTTTGCTTGTTCAGCATTTTGAATAGAGTAGAGCAAATGAGCAAACGAGGCGGGGAAAGAAGGAGAAAGGATATCTTTCCAAGCGCGTTCGTAGTGAATAGCTTCTACAGGCGTCCCATCTGACCAGACATTATCCTTTAAAATAAAGGTGTAGGTTTTTTGATCAAGTGAGATATGAATAGCCTCTGCTCCTGCAAATTCTATAATACCTTCTTTGCTAAAGCGTGTTAATCCTTCAAACAGCATAAATTCAATAATTGTCTTAGAGACATCTCCTCCTCGACGTGGGTCCAAAGAACCTGGGTCAGAATTGAAACTAATGTTTAAATTCTGCGTTTTTTTAGAGCAGTCTATATTTTGACCACAAGAAGCTAGTAAAGTCATGATAAATCCTAAAGCAAGAAAAAATTTTTTGTTCATAGTTTTTGATAAAAAAATAAGAGGTTAATTCGATGTTGTTAAAAAGTCAATACTTAGTTTCTCTACTAAAAAATAATTCATTTTGAAGTAGAGAAAAAGTATTTTACCTTTTTAATCTTTTAAAGAAAGAAGAAATTCGACATTGCTGTTAGTTTTACTTAGGTGACTCAAGAGAAGCTTCATCGCGTCGACAGAGGATAGATCTGCCAAATTTTGACGTAAAGAGTAGACTTTTTCTAATTCACTTGGATGATAAAGTAACTCCTCCTTACGAGTGCCGCTTTTCATAATCTCAATAGCGGGCCATATGCGTCGTTCAGCTAGCCGCCTCTCTAAAACGAGTTCTTGGTTACCAGTTCCTTTAAATTCCTCAAAAATCACCTCATCCATTCGAGAGCCCGTATCTATCAGGGCTGTGGCAATAATAGTGAGGGATCCTCCCTCTTCTATATTACGAGCAGAGCCAAAAAAGCGTTTGGGTTTATTTAAAGCATTGGCATCGACACCCCCAGATAAAATTTTACCTGAGTGGGGTTGTACTGTATTATAGGCTCTGGCAAGACGAGTTAAGTTATCTAATAAGATGACTACATCATGGCCATATTCTACTAGACGACGCGCTTTTTCAATGGCCATTTCTGCAACCTGGACATGCCTTTCAGGAGGTTCATCGAAAGTGGAGGAGACGACTTCTCCTTTCACTATTCGAATCATGTCGGTTACTTCTTCGGGGCGTTCATCTATTAAAAGCACAATAAGGATCACTTCTGGATTGTTTGTAGCAATGGAGTTGGCTATATTTTGTAAAAGAATCGTTTTTCCCGATCGAGGAGGAGCCACAATGAGCGAGCGTTGTCCTTTTCCGATTGGAGCTACAAGATCAATCACGCGAGTGGTCATTTTGTCTTTTGTGGTCTCCATTACCAAGCGTTGGTTGGGATAGAGAGGAGTTAAATTTTCAAAGAGCACCCTCTCACGCGCTTTTTCAGGAGCTTTATTATTAATTCTATCCACTTTGAGTAGGGCAAAGAATTTTTCTTTTTCTTTAGGGGAGCGAATAGTTCCATAAACAGTATCTCCCTTTTTAAGATCGAATCGTCGAATTTGAGCAGGAGAGACATAAATATCTTCTGCCGAGGGGAGGTAGTTGTAAAAGGGAGATCTCAAAAATCCAAAACCGTCGGGCAATACTTCTAATACGCCTTCACCTACCAGAGTTTCTTCTTGTCTTTCTGATTTAAATTTAACAATTTCAAAGACGAATTGAGATTTTGTAATCGCTCCTAAACTTTTTAGGCCGATATTTTTAGCAAAACGCGCTAGTTGATCCACATTCATGCGTTGTAATTCTGAGATGCGTGTAACTTCCAATCCAGAGGACTGAGTCGAAGCCTCTAAGGTGGGAGTGTTTTGATTTTCGTTTTGAATTGTACCTTCTTGATTCATTTAGAACGAAGCTCCTCTAATAGTAAATAAACTTGTTTTTTTAGTTCTGTTAAATCGCCATTATTGACAATGGTAAAATTTGATTTAGCTGCTTTTTCTGATAGCGGCATTTGAAATTTCATACGGTTTTCATATTCTGCTTGAGAGGTGTTAGTTTTTTGCATAAAGCGTTGAGAGCATAAGCGTGGATCTGCAACCACACAGAGAACATAATCGAAGTAATTGGCAAAGTTGCTTTCATAAACAAGGGGCATTTCCACAACGAAAAAGGGGATCTCTTTTTTTTCTTTAATTTTTCTATACTGGCTTTCAATTTCTTCTATAATTACAGGATGAATAATTGCTTCTAAAGCTTTGAGTTTATTTGGTTGAGAAAAAACCTTTTCGGCGACTTTTTTTCGATCAATGAATCCATCTTCTAAAATGTCTGAACCTAATAAACGTACAACCTTTTTTCCTACATGAGTATTCAAGGATAATAATTGGTGAACTATTTCATCAGCGCTTAGGACATAAGCACCTAGTTCTGCGAATATGTGACAAACAGAGGATTTTCCACAAGCTATTCCGCCTGTAACAGCTATTTTAGTTAATTTTAACATTCCCCCCAATTTTTTCCTATAGAAATATCCACTACAAGAGGGACTTTTAATGCAAAAACCCCTTCCATAATGTTTTTAACGTGGTGGGTGAGAGGCTCTTTTTTATCATCCGGCACTTCAAATAAAAGTTCGTCATGAATTTGTAAATTCATAATTCCCAACTCCTTATTTTTTTCTAACAAATCATCTATCTTTATCATAGCTATTTTTATTAAGTCAGCAGCACTGCCTTGCAGAGGGGTATTCATAGCGAGTCTTTCTGCTTGTGCGCGAATGACTGGGTTTTTATTATTTATATCTGGTATTGGCCGCTTTCTTCCGAATAAAGTTAGGGAATAGCCCCTTTTTTTTACGCTTTCCTTGCAGAATTCAAAAAATTCTTTTACTTTTTTATAGCGTTGAAAATAAGTGTCGATAAATGTTGCCGCTTCATTAAAAGAAATATCTAAGCCCTGAGAGAGTCCAAATGCCTGTTGTCCGTAGACAATGCCAAAATTAACTGCCTTGGCTTGATGTCGCATGTGAGGGGTCACTTCGTCTAAGGGGATATTAAAAATTAAAGAGGCGGTAAAAGCATGTATATCTTCTCCTTTTTCAAAGGCTTTAATCAGTGTAGGATCTTCGCTAAAATGGGCAAGCAATCGCAGTTCCATTTGCGAATAATCGGCAGATAAATAACTCCAATCAGGCTTTTCTGGTTTAAAAGCAGTGCGAATTTTACGTCCCTCTTCTGAACGGATAGGAATATTTTGTAGGTTAGGATTTTGGCAAGAGAGTCGACCGGTAGCAGTAGCTGTTTGATTAAAGGTAGCATGAACGCGTCCAGTAGAAGGGACTATTTGTAGAGGTAGGGTGTCTACATAAGTGGAGCGTAATTTTTCTAAACTGCGATAGGTTAATAGGAGTTTAATAATGGGATGTGCTTCTATTAATGATTCTAATACAGGTGCAGAGGTAGAAAAGCCTGTGTTGGTTTTTTTTGGAGGAGAAATACCTAAAGTATCAAATAAGATAGTGCTTAATTGCTTAGGGGAATTGAGGTTGAAATGTTGTCCTGCTAACTTGAAAATTTCCAGCTCAAGAGAGTGAATTTTTTGCATTAAATCATAAGACATATTTTTAAGCGCTTCTCTATCGAGATAGATACCCGATCTTTCTAAGTGAAAAAGAACTGAGATAAGAGGCAATTCGATATGATAAAAGAGATCAGAAAGTTCCTCATTTTCCATTTCTTGTTTGAAAAGCGCCATAAGCTGCCATATATAGTCCACATTTTCACAGCCATATTGATAGAGCTGATTTAAGGGAACCTCGTTTAAAATAATTTGGTTCTTTCCCTTGCCTAGGAGACTCTCTAGAGAAGTTTTTGCTGTTCCCATTTTGAGTAAAACCAATTCATCTAAAAAGTCATGCATTTTTTGAGGAGCCAATAAATGAGAGGCAATCATGGTATCAAAGAGGATCTTTTTTAAGACAATTCCCTCATTTAAAAGGACGTGTTTATCATATTTAATGTTATGTCCGCAAAAACCAATCTCTTCATTTTCTAGAAGAGGTTGAATGATTGATATGACTTGTGTCTTCTCTATTTTTCCATTGCAGGGTACGTACCAAGCTTGGTGAGGTTCGACACTAAAGCTAATGCCGAGAAGAGTAGCAAACAAAGAATGTGTGTCTGTAGCAACTGTATGGATACCTATTTCTTTCTTATGGCTTAGTCTTATCACTAACTCTTTAAGTGCCTGAAGATCTTCTACTAAAGTATACTTTCTCTTTTCTTGGTTTATATTAGAAGGAATTTCCCTCTCTTTTAGGAGAGAAAGAAAATGCATTTCTTGAAAAAATTTTTGCAACTCCCTCTCTTGAGGCTCTTTTAATTTAAAAAAATCTTGGCTTTGAGGAATAACTACTTCTGTATCAATAGTTGCCAGACGCTTGCTTAATAGGGCTATCTCTTGATCGCGAATGAAGACCTCTTTTTTTTTCCCTTTTATAACCTCTGGATGTTCTAAAAGGTAGTCGAGAGAATCAAATTGGCTCAGCAGGTCAGCAGCTGTTTTGGAACCAAATCCTTCTAATCCTGGAATGTTATCAGAAACGTCTCCGACAATAGCTAGGTAGTCTACCATTTTCTCAGGAGTCACTCCAAAGAGTTCTTTTACTTTAGCTCTATCAATCAATAAGTTATCCTTATGTGTATTGATAACCAAAATATGATCTGTAATCAGTTGACATAGATCTTTATCGCTCGAACAAAGAAAGACATCAGATCCACTTTTTCCAGCCCATTTGGCAATACTGCCCATGGTATCATCAGCTTTTACTCCTGGAAGGATAAGTAGAGGAATACCGGCTAATGCACAATACTCGAGAGCTCTGTGCAATTGTGTGAGGAGATCTGCAGGCATTTTTTGGCGATGCTCTTTATATCCGCTATAGATTTTTGTACGAGCCAGTTTATTATCAGGCCCATCAAAAACAGCGACTAAGTGAGTGGGGGAAAAGTCTTTGATAATCTTATTTAAAGAACGAATAAATCCAAATAGTCCACCAGTAGACTCTCCTTGAGGGTTTGTCATAGGTCCAATAGCAAAATAAGAGCGAAAAATAAAATTGACTGCATCAATAATGTAGATTTTTTCCATTCAATGATGATAGAGATAGAGAAACTTGCCCTGTAATTTAGAATCTATCTGAGTGGAATTGAGCTCAAGATGATGAGTTATTTTTCCTGAGCAAAGAGGAGATTTTCCATTTGCAAAGTCAAGAAATATATTATGGGGTAAGGTAAGTTCTACTACTTGATAGGGAGTTCCTTCAGCAATTTGAGCGGCATGAGTTAAATCTGATAAGGCCACTTTGTAATTTACATCGGCTACATCAATATACCCTAATTTTTGTGCCTCATCTGCTAAAAAAACATTGGCCCCATATTCATTAATCAGTTTTTCTTTGTCTAAAGCGGGCCTAGCTTCTGTCACAATATGGACAAATCTCTCGTAAAGGCGACCGGCAATTACTTTAAGAGCATTTTCTTCTCCAGGCTTCCAGGGTCTAAATGGATTTAAGAAATCTTTGTTTTTTCCATCTGCAACAACGAGCGACTCTACGCCTATTTTATCCATGGTGCCTGAAAAATTAAAAAAAGGGCCTATAGTGACTCCTATAGAGCCAATAATGCTAGGAGGGCTTGCATAAATTTTATCGGCAGCCGCTGCTATATACATACCTCCTGATGCACATAACCCATTGACATAAGCATAGACCGGCACATGAAACTCTTGTTTATAGGCTAAAAGAGCGCGATAAATAGTATCTGCATCATCGACAGTGCCACCAGGTGTATTTATATGTAATAAAATCGCTTTAACACGATCATTTTTTAAAAAGTTCTCTCTTGAATCCATAAGGATTTGTTCAAATGACTGCCCAGTGATTTTATCCGCTCCAATCACACCTTCTATCGATATTTGTAAAATGACAGGCGTTGATTCGGGCAGAAGCAGGTGGTTACCTTTGGCATCTGGAAGAATAGTAATGTCTGTTCCTTTTGGAGATAGAGAAGGGGGGGTGGCAAGGATCACTATCACTATAATGCACACAAGAGCAAATAGTAGACCAAACAGGCCAGCAAAACATTTGAAAAAAGAGCGTATTCCGGAAACAAAGATTGATTCTTGCTTAAATTCCATATGATTTTTTCTGTCCTAACTTTAAGATTTAAGTCTGCATCTTAAAAGGTTTTTCTTTTTTTGACCAGTTTCTTATATCCAATCACACTGATAAGAATAAGGCCGAAAGTGCTAAATAGGACGATATTAATTATTTTTAGATGCTCCAATAACGTCTGGTAATTTTGACCCAATGTATAAAAGAAATAAAAGGCAGTTGAGCTCCATAAGAGACAAGCTATAGCATCTTGCCATATAAATTTTTTAAAAGAAGTGTGACTCATACCTGTAGTCATAAAAATACAATTTCTGACTCCAAAGGGAATAAATCGACCGATAATAAGAGTGAGTAATCCATACTTTGCATAAAAAGATTGAATTTTTAGCAATCTCTCCTGGCTTAACAATTTGGCAAAATAGGACCATTTGGATAACTGAGTGCCTAAAAGACGACCCATCCAATAAGCGATCCAGGCAGAGAGCATCGATCCTAAAAAAATGCTCAAAAATAAATGAGGTGTCTTTTCAGGAATAATTTGAGAAGCGAGTAAGGCCGCTATAATTACCATGACATCTATACTGATGGGGACGTTCGCTCCTGCTAAAAGAATGCCGGCAAAAAGATACCAGTGAGCATGAGGAGCCTGCTCTGTAATAAATTCTATTAAGTTTTCCATAATTTACTTATATATAATTGAGGAAATTAAAAACAGAGTATAGCACAAATACAGAAATAGAGCAGTGTTCATGCAACATATTCTTAGTTTAAAAATCAATTTGTGCTATACAACTATATGCAATTTAATTTATCCTAGAAAAATTCAATTTATAATGAATATTAATGCGACAAAGAGGAGTTAATGTGTTACCAATAGATAGTTTAAAGGTTGAGAGATGATAGAATTTTGCATCGGCATTATCTTACTGCTGGGGGCGAATTACGCTCTCCACTGGGGAGTCAAACATTTAAATAAAGGTTTTTTGCATCAAAGTAGTTGGAGGACATCTATTGAAAGGATCGCTTATCTACCAATGAAATCTATTTTATGGGTAGTGGGTGTTACTTATTTACTCACTATTATCAGTAGCTATTTTAGCTGGTCTGATCCTCTCTTTTATTTAAAGCCCTTGCGTAATGCCTCTATTGTGATTTGTCTGGCTTGGGGCTTGATGCGTTGGAAAAGAGAATTAAAGCTTCAAGTGAAAGGGATGGATGTAGGGACTCTGCATATTTTAAGTAGATTGGCTTCCTTTATTATTATCCTACTTACCTCTCTTTTGATTTTACAAATTTTTGATATTAATATCCTGCCTCTTGTGGCTTTTGGAGGAGTAGGAGCTGCAGCTATCGGTTTTGCGGCGAAAGATGTACTGGCTAATTTTTTTGGTGGCTTGATGTTGCATCTCACTAGACCCTTTAATATAGGAGATTGGGTTATATTGCCGGATCGTCAAGTAGAGGGAAGTGTAGAGCAGGTAGGTTGGTATTTTACCTCTATTAGAGATAAGCAAATGTGTCCTCTTTATTTGCCAAATGCTTTTTTTTCTAGTTTTTTAGTGATAAATACTTCTCGTAGATCGCATCGTCGTCTCGTGGAATCGATTAAAATTCGTTATCAAGATATGGAAAAAGCAGCAGCTATTATACAAGAGATCAAGAGTTATCTTGCGGGACATTCTTCTATAGATAAAAATTTATCTATTATGGTGAATGTGGAGGCTTTGCAAGAGTATGCTATAGCGATTCAAGTAGATGCCTTTTGTTTAACCACTCGTTTAGATGCATTTTCTGCACTGAAGCATGAGATTTTGACTCATATCTATTCTATTATTCGTAATCATGAGGCAGATATCGCTCTCTCTAATATGATTTATAAAAGTTGAGACATTTTGGTTTGGCATAATTCTATAAAAACTAGTATGCCAAATAAAATGAAAAGAGGGAAAATAAACAAGGAGATTGAGTAGCTTAGAGTGACTGCTATCAGTATAAAGAATTGTAATGCCGTTGTAATTTTCCCCCAACGAATAGATTTAAATTGAAAGTTGTTCCAATTTTTCGAAAGGCCCAGATAAAGCGCAAATAGGCAGAGAGAGAAATCTCGAGAAAGCATAGAGCATGCTTGCCAAGGAGCTAGTTTTTTTTCTACCAAAAAGACACCTAATACGAAAAAGACAAAAAATTTGTCCATAATAGGATCTAAGATAGCGCCCAATTGCGAGGTGTTACGCAGTTTTCTAGCTAAATAACCATCCATGCTATCGGTTAACATAGCTAGTGCAATGGCAAGGATGCGTACAGCAGGGCTTTCTAATAAAAATAAAAAAGCTAAAGGAGCTCGTAAAAGGGTCAGTCCATTGGATAGGCTAAGCATAATTTATTTAAATTTGATACCTGCAGTAGTTCATTAATTAAGATCTATTAGACCTCTTGCGTAATTAAGGGTTCGTCGATTTTACGGTTTTTTTTGAGCCAAATTTAACCATAAAATCGACGAACCCTTAATTACGCAAGAGGTCGATTCTTTTTTATACCAAATTTTACCAATTCCAGTCACACGTAAAGCGATAAATGGGCGCAATTAAAAGTTTTATTAGATCTATTGATGAAAAAATCGGTAAAACCTGAACAAGAAACATCTAGATAATTTTTTAAAATTTAGTTAGAAAGAAGAGATGGTTTTAAAACATAGAGTGGCTTTTTGTTCTGCTATTATTATAGCAGTAGTGCTGATGGCAGCAGCGATGGGAAAAATTTTCTTTCCTCCAGAAGAAATAGAATGGTTCTATTTTTCGATTGGGATGTTAGAGATAGGTTTAATTGCTTGTTTACTTATTTTTTTTAAAAAATGGATCACTTGGATTTTGCTCGCTTTGATCTTTGCCTCTTGGGGGGGATATGCTTTCTTTTGGATGAGTGCGCATCTTCCGTGTAGCTGTATGGGAAGTAGAGTAGAGTTTCCCCCTCAATTTTCTTTTTATGTAGATGTTGTTTTTTGGGGCTTAACTACCTGTATGGGTTATTTATTAGGAGCTAGCAGGATTATCGTTAGAATGATATTGATAGCTTCTTTTTTTTTAGGGTGGGGCGGTTATGAGTTAGCTAGTTTCGTTTTTAAAAGAATAGATCTCTTGGGTAATTAAGGGTTCGTCGATTTTATGGGTAAATTTAGACTTAAGTAGGGGCGGGGGTCTGAATAGGGGCTTCTTCAGATAGAGTGATCACTTCTTGGTTTTCTGTGAGCGCTTTAAAGTTGAATCCTAAAGATCGAACCGCCCACATCCAGGCTCCTATCACAAAAATCAACAGTCCACCTACATAGGGAGTACTTGCAGAAATAGTCCCAAAAGACATAAGTAAGGTTTGATGAATGAGAGCCCCTCCCGATTTTCCAAGACGCGAACCTACACCATCAATAGCTGCTTTTCCTTTTAATTTACACTCTTCACTGAGAGGAACGAAGGAAATTTCTTTGGTGGCATCGAAAAGGGTATACTTAGAGGCTCTGGAAAAACAATTTTGTAGGGTGCCAAAAAAGACACCCATAGCCAAAGGAGTGCTGCCAAATAAAGCAGCAAAACCCGATAGTCCTGTATCTTTTAAGAGGAGAAAGAGAAAAAATCCCAACCCTGTAGTAATAATAATAACAGGTGAGATCATGGCAATAGAGGTCCAACTATATCGACGAATAAGATTGCCTGATAAAAAGATAGAGGTGAAAGTGGCTAAAACACCAATAGCTGTGAGTACTTGCCCCATATAAGCACTAAATTCACCGGGATTAGGATAGAGTACTTTGACTTGGTCTTTCCATACTACTTCAAGTAAATTAATAGCTATATTATACATCACTACAATAACAGCAATAGAAATGAGGTATTTGGATTTGGTTAGGTAAGCAAAATTTTTTCGCAGGCCCATTTTAACGCTGGAGGGTTGTTTATTATCTGCGCTGGTAGTTCGATAACCAAATCCTTGAGAGTGTAAATATCTAAAAAGCGCCATGCATCCAACACCTGAAAGAATAATGAAGGAGTTGAGGTAGAGTACAGATTGATCCCAAGCAGTTGTGCCAAAAGAGATGGTCGTATCAAAATGAATATTTTGAGAAAGACAAGAAGCGACTAATCCTGCAACGATGCCAGAGCTATTACAGCTAATACCTAGTAATCCATAAAAACGTTTTGCATCTTTTACCGAGGTGACGTCATTGGCAAAGCCCCAAAATAATACCGACATAATCATGGTGCTCCACATCTCAGACATGATATAAAATGCGGTATAAGTCCAATTTCTAAAAATAGCAATGAATCCTTTGCACCCTCTAGGTAGATAGGATTCTAGAGTGTCGGCTAATTCATTTGGATGTAAATAGTCTTTAAGAGGATAAAGAATAAAGGTAAAAACAATAAAAAAGCCTATAAAGATAGTCATCATCGCATAGAAGACGCGTTCTTTAGAGAGTTTATTAGATAATCTAGTAAATATAAATGTCATTAAAACAGCACAAGGCAAGATAGCCCAGACTTTAATAAAAGGGAGAACCTCTGCTCCGGAGGAGGGGGCCGTTATCACCAAAGCATCTTTAGCGGCTCTTAATAAATTGTAATTAAAACTAATAAGAAAAAATATGAGAAGCATTGGAACAAATTGTTTAAATTCGCTCCTGTGAACCGGCCATAACAAGGATCTAATGGGTCCAAACGTCTCAGAAGACAAGATTTCCTCCCTGCTTATCTAGTTATTATAATGGTTTAAGATTATTTATCAATCTATTATTAACTTAAAATATCTATACCTGGTAAATGACCTGATTTTAAAAATTCTAAACAGGCTCCTCCTCCGGTAGAAAGATGTGAAAAAAAAGGGTCTAAATGCAACGAGTGAATGGCTGCAAGGGAATCTCCCCCGCCTATTACTGTGGTAGCAGAGAGAGAACTTACTATTTTTGCAATTTCATGGGTTCCTTTGGCAAAAGAAGGAATTTCAAATAAGCCTAATGGACCATTCCAAAAGAGTGTAGAGGCTGTAGAGAGAGAGTGGCTCCACTGTTGGATTGTTTGTGGGCCTATATCCATTCCTTTCCAGCCTAGAGGGATGCCTTCTTTCATAGAGATAATTTTTATTTGAGAAGGCTCAGCGGGTGAGTTAGAAATAACACTATCTATTGGAAGGAAAATTTTAATTTTTGATGTTTGTAGAAGTGAGCGAGCCTCTTCTAATAGATCATTTTCACAAATAGAATCACCTATGGAAAAACCTTCTGCTTTAAGTAGGGTAAAGGCCATGGCACCGCCTATAAAAAGAGCATCTACTTTAGCAATAAGGGCTTTTAAAAGATCAAATTTAGAAGAAATTTTAGATCCTCCCAGAATAGCAAAGAAGGGGTGTTTTGGATGAAAAAAGAGAGTATTGAGATAACTATATTCTTTTTCCATAAGGAGCCCTGCTGCCTTTTTATTTGGGAATAATTTAGGAACTTCATAAGTAGAACTATGGATTCTATGAGCGCTGCCAAAAGCATCATTGACATAAACCTCTCCCAATTTTGCTAAATTTTGAGCAAAGGAGGGATCTAGATCAGGCTTTTCTTCTGCAGGATAAAAACGGAGATTTTCTAATAATAGAACCTCACCACTCTGAAGGGAGGCTACTTTTTTTTCTACTTCTGGACCGATACAATCTTTAATAAATAAGACAGGCTGATTAAGGAATTTGGAAAGTCGTTCTACACAAGGAAAGAGAGTCAGTGAGGGATTTTTTTCCCCTTTAGGTCTTCCCATATGACTCATGAGTATAAGAGTCCCTCCTCTTTGTAAAATAGTTTTAATGGTAGGCAAGCTTTCGCGGATGCGTGTATCATCTACGATCTGACCCTCTTTATCTAAAGGAAGATTAAAATCTACTCGTAGCAACACTTTTTTATTTGTAAAATTTAAATCGTTCAATGTTTTCATAAGTTTGAAAAAGGGCTGCCTGCTATTCCAAAAGGCTTAGATTTTTTACGTTTTTTTAGTTCGTTCTGTATAGAAAAGAGAAGATCTTGGTCAAAATTGGCCCGAGAAGCCCAGAGTAAATATTCCAAAGGAATTTCAGAGAAGGGGCGTCCTTTATGTTTGCCTAGAGGCATTGTTTTTAGTTGTATGGGTCGTTTTAACCGCTCAAAAAGCTCTTCAGTAGTTTTAAATTTTGTCGTTAGAAATTTAAATACCTCAATATTAACTGTGACGTCACTGAGCGCTCGGTGAGCTCCTTCCGAGGCAATATTAAAATGAGCTCGAAGCATTTCTAAAGAATTAGTAGGGCTTTCCCCATAAAGGCGCGCTAAGCGCAAGGTGTCTATGTAGGGCATAGAGGCCAGGTTGCAAGGAATGCAAAAACGTTTTGCAGCTGCATATAAAAACGAAATATCTGTTGCTATGCCATGCCCGACAATAATATTTTTCCCAATGAGAGATAAAATCTTAGGCATCACTTCTTGAATTTTGGGTTTTCCCTCTACCATTTGTTCAGTAATATGATGAATTTCCATAGAGACGGCTGAGATAGGCCCTTCTGGATCAATTAAGGTCTCATAAGAATCTATGATAGTATCAAATGTAAAGCGCACTACTGCTGCCTCTATAATACGATCATTCTCTGCGTCGAGCCCTGTTGTTTCTAAGTCAAAACAGACAAAAACATCTTGATTAATTTGACCCATGGTTATATTAGCTTAGTTAGGGTTTCTATGAGATGAATACGAGATTTTGGATCTTTGATAGAATACAAACAGTGTTGAACTCTATAGGGGATTAAATCGAGATTCATTTGCACGTTCTTTTTTTGTTCTTCTAATTTTACTTTATCGCACTTTGTGAAAATCAGAAGGAGCGGTTTTTGATGGGTGATGATCCAATTGATAAATTGGATATCTTCTTTAGTTAAGGTGCGCCTTACATCTAATAAAAGTAAGATTAAGGAAATTTGTTTGCGTTTTTTTAGATATAAGTCGAGATATTGAGACCAATTCTCTTTTACCTCTTTTGAGACTTTTGCATAGCCGTAACCAGGTAGGTCGACAAGGACTATTTCTTCATCTACTATAAAAAAATTTAGAGTATTTGTTTTTCCAGGTGTAGAAGAGACTTTAGCTAGTGTTGTTTTAAGAAATAGGTTGTTTAACAGGGAAGATTTTCCTACATTGGATCTGCCTGTGATAGCGATTTCTTTCATCTCCAAGCCAGCTGCATTTTTCAAAATGGGCCATGACTCAAGAGTGAGCGCAGATTGTGCAAATTCCGCTTTAGTAAATTTCAGCTGTTTCAAAAACAAATCCTCCTAGTTCCTTCCTCAAGATGTGATAAAACCAGTTCAATAGTATTAGGGGGAAGTAGTGTAGAAATACATTCTGGCCATTCTATGCAACAAAAATGGTCGGTTGTAAAGTAGTCTTGAAACCCCAGGGCTAAAAAATCTTCCGTTTTCTTTAATCTATAGAAATCAAAATGATAGAGAGAATGCAATTTTCCATGATAAATATGCAGGTAAGTAAAAGTAGGACTAGTCACTTCTCTAGGATCAATACCTATAATACCATGGGCGATTCCCTTCATTAAACTTGTTTTTCCGGACCCTAAATCGCCTTTTAATGCAAGAGTGGTACCAGTAGTTAGAGATTTACCGAATGCAACCCCCCAAGCAAAGGTTTCTTCTAAAGATCGGGAAATAAATTCCCCAAATTTATCCTTCCTCATCAACGGCTTTGTCCTCTTCCATCCACTGATCTACATAGGGGGTAAATTCATCGTAAGCAGATAGGGCTTCCACAAAATGGGCAATTTTAGATTCTTCCAATTGATTTTGAATGAAGCTTAAAAAATGTTCTTCAATCTGATATCGATTTTGACTTGGGACTTCTATAAGAGAGAGATATTTTAATTGGTTTTTTATAAAATCATCAATCACTGCCGGTTTGCTATTAAATAATTTACCAGTGACAACAGAAGAGAATACAATTTTTGTAATGGGTTCTTTTTGTTTAACAATATAATTTTTTATAATCTCTGGATCTTCAGATACAAAAAATCTCTTTACTTTCAATCCTCCGATCCGCTCTTTGTTTTCCGGGCAATGAGAGACCCAATCATAGATAGCATCTTGTGGATTAGGGTGAGTATTATCTCCAAAGGACTTGCCAGTAAAAGGACAGATATAAATTTTTTTTGTCTGATCATTGACGCTTTGTTGTCCAAATTGTATTTTAATTTCTGTTTCGCGCCATAATTTGCTCTGATCTTCCAATTTTTTGATAAGTTCTTCTTGACTTTGGTAAATCATTTTTTCTCTGAGAAAAAGAACTGGTTTAATGTTAAATTTTTTTTCTAGAAAAAATAAATAAGCGGTTACCAGATCGACTTTGCGATTTTTGGATAAAAACTTTTCCATCTCTTCTTTTAGCGTCTCTGTAATGACAAGTGAAGTCATTTGTGAACCTCAATAAAATTATGCTTCACATAAGGGTAGCTGACGAGCTTATTAATGTTCAAGTTGATTTGAGAGAACCAAAGTGTTACAATCGAAAACGTTTAATATTTTTTTAAAGGAGTTGGCTGTGATACAGAATTTAAAAGAAAGTTTAACTACAGAAGAAATAGATATATTGGGATATGACAGAGTCATTAAAGTAAGTGATGCCCTATCAGGACTAGTAGGTATTATTTGTTTGCATGACCTATCTCTCGGCCCCGCCTTAGGAGGAATACGTATTCATCCCTATCCCAGTTTTGAGGCTGCCTTGAATGATGTAATGCGCTTAGCTAAGGGCATGACTTATAAATCTGCTTTAGCTGAAACCGGATACGGCGGTGGAAAAGCGGTCATTATTGCCGATCCAAAAAAAAATAAGACAGAAGAAAAATTAAAACAATTTGCTGAAGTTATTAACCAGTTAAAGGGAACTTACATTGCGGCCGAGGATGTGGGATGTTCTATAGAAGATGTGGATATAATGAGCAGGGTGACTCCATATGTAGTGGGGCTGACTCATCATAAAAGTAGTGGAGATCCTGGCCCTTTTACCGCTTGGGGTGTTTTTCGGGCTATTCAGTCCGTTTTAAAGCATCTTTATGGAGATGAAAAAGTGCAAGGACGCACCATAGCTATTCAGGGTGTCGGTAATGTAGGGCAACCTCTTATGGAACAGCTTTTTTGGCAGGGAGCTAAGTTAATTATTAGTGATATTAACAGAGAAAAGGTAGAAGCGTTAGCTAGAAGATATGGAGCTCAAGTCTGTTTGCCTGAAGAAATTATGAAAGTCCCTTGCGATGTTTTTGCTCCTTGTGCTATGGGGGGGATTTTAAATACAGATACGATACCTCAGCTGCGTTGTCGAGCGATTGCGGGTTCTGCTAACAATCAATTATTGAGAGATAGTGATGCGGATGAACTGATGCAATTGGGCATTCTTTATGCCCCCGATTTTATTGCCAATGCAGGAGGTTTGATTAATGTGGCGCAAGAACTGGATAGCTTAGGCTATAGCTCTTCTACCGCTCGCGATAAAATTCATAGTCTCTATGATCAACTTCTTTTAATTTATAGTATAGCTGCAGAGAATAATATATCAACCCATGCAGCGGCTGTATCCTTAGGGGATTATCGTTTGAAATATAAAATTGGAAAGAGAACAATCGCGCCTTGCTTTCATCATGCTAATAGATTTCTTATGTAATTCAAGGTTCTCATGCAAAATATTGTCGATTTTTTAAAAGAGAAATTTAATCAGGCTCTTCACACTGTTTTTAAAGAAGCGTGTATTACAGATGTCCATTTATTGGAAGCAGATATTGTCCCCAGTTCTCATCTTCAATTTGGCCATTATCAACTTAATAATGCCTTAAAATTGGGTAAATATTTAAAAAAAAATCCTAAAGAGCTAGCTCAAAAGATCATTGACTCTTTAGAGGGTTTAGATCGCGCTGTACTGAAGATGGAAGTGGCAGGCCCAGGATTTATTAATATCACTCTCTCTGATCTTTTTTTATCAGAAGAGGTGAATCAGCTTTTACGAGATCCACGGCTCGGTATCGATCTTCCAAAGCAGGTACAGAAAATAATTGTAGAATTTTCTTCTCCCAATGTAGCTAAAGAGTTGCATGTGGGGCATTTGCGATCTACTATTATTGGAGATAGCTTAGCGCGCCTTTTTGAATTCTTAGGCCACTCTGTTTTAAGATTAAACCATATTGGAGATTGGGGAACTCAATTTGGTATGTTAATCGCTTACATTGAACAAAAGGCGCCTGATATTCTTTTAGGAAAGGGTGAAACCGATCTTTCGCAACTGATGCACTGCTATCGAGAATCTAAAAAGTGGTTTGATAGCGATCCTCTATTTAAACAACAAGCTCAATTAAAAGTGATCGATTTACAGGCAGGGGATCCAGAGACTTTAAAGGCTTGGCGTCTTATCTGTGATATTTCAAGAAAGGGATTTGGTCAGATCTATGATCTTCTGGATGTCAAATTAGTAGAACGGGGTGAATCTTTTTATAATCCTTATCTTCAAGAAACAGTGGAGGCTCTAGATAAGAAGGGTTTGATCACTCTTTCTGATGGAGCTAAATGCATCTTTTTAGAAGGATTTGAAACTAGGGAAGGAGAACCTCTACCTCTCATCGTGCAAAAAAGAGATGGAGGCTATAATTATTCCAGCACAGATTTAGCCTCTCTTCGTTATCGTGTAGAGGTAGAGAAAGCAGATCGTCTTATTTATGTAGTTGATTCTGGACAAAGCCTTCATTTTCAAATGTTTTTTAAAGCGGCTGAAATAGCCGGTTTTTACGATTCTAAAAAAATAGAAGTGGATCATGTTCCCTTTGGGGTGGTTTTAGGAGCGGATGGTAAAAAATTTAAAACACGCTCTGGTGAGACAGAAAAATTAATAGATCTTTTATATGAAGCGATAAGACAAGCTAAAGCAATTCTCATAGAGAGATTGCCAGACTCTTCAGAAAAAGAGATAGATCACCTATCTCATATATTAGGTTTGGATGCGGTCAAATATGCCGATCTCTCCTGTCATCGCGTAAAAGATTATCTTTTTAGCTACGAGCGCATGTTAAAATTTGAAGGTAATACTGCCGCCTTTTTGCTCTACGCCTATGTACGCATTCAAAGTATCAAACGCAAAGTGGGTAAAGAGATCTCTCCTCTTATTCAGAATAATCAAATAAAACTCTCTCACCCTTCTGAAAAAGCTCTGGGTTTACACCTGCGTCGTTTTGGAGAGGTACTCCATATTATCGAACGCGATCTTACCCCAAATCGTCTTTCAGAATATCTTTATGATTTAGCTGAAAGATTTCATGCCTTTTTTCGCGATTGTAGAGTAGAGGGCTCTTCAGAAGAAGCCAGCCGCCTCCTACTCTGTGAAGTAACTGGACGGATTATGGAAAAGGGTCTCGATATTCTTGGGTTAAAAACTATGGATAAGATGTGAAAGAGAGAAATAAGTATGGAATTCAAAAGAGAAAAAATCATTGCTTGCCAGCCTAAACCCAATTACCGCGTTTGGATGCGTTTTGATGATGGCTTAGAAGGAGAAGTCGATTTAACCGATTTGGTCGGGAAGGGCATTTTTCAGGCTTGGAATTCTGTTGAGTTCTTCAATAAGGTGCGAATTGATCCCAAAACAGATACTCTAAGTTGGGGAGAGGATATTGATCTAGATCCTTATGTTCTTAAAGAAAAAATTTCAAAAAATAAGCACTGAAATCTCAAAAAATAATTGTTTTAGAGGGCTGATTCGGAACTTCTTTGATATACCGAGGAACGGCATAGCCCGAGAGATGATGGCGTAATTTTTGCATCAATTCCAGCCCTCTATTTTCCTCTACTTCAAAGTGAGCTGTTCCCTGTACTCGGTCGAGTTGGTTGAGATAATAGGGAAGAATACCGTGATTGACTAAGGTTTCATAGAGCTCTTTTAAAATCTCAAAATCATCATTGATCCCTTTTAGAAGTACAGAATGAGTGAGAAGGGGGATGCCTAATTTTTGTATTTTTTTCATTGCATTGAAAATATCTGAATCTAGTTCTTTAGGGTGATTGCAATGGAGTACAAAAAAAAGTTGTAGCGAAGAGGTTTCTAAAATATTCAAAAATTCTTCGTCGATGCGTTCGGGTATTCCAATAGGAAATCGGCTATGAAATCGCAATCTTTTTAGATGAGGGATGGCAGAAAGCGCGTCTATTAGCTGTTTCAAGCTCTTATTACTTAGAGAAAGGGGGTCTCCTCCGCTTAAGATAATTTCCTGTAGAGAGCTGTTTTCAGAGATGATTTTAAGTTCCTCTGTAAACCCTTTTGTCTCTATTTCGTAGTTAAAGTTTTTACGAAAACAGAAGCGGCAGTGCATAGCGCAAGCGCCCGATGCGAGGATAAGCGCTCTACCTACATATTTTTGTAATAATTTTTTTTCTATGCAAAAGGCGCTATCTGATACAGGATCTTCTAAAAAGTTTTCAGTTTTTATTTCTTCTTCAACACTAGGCAAAAATTGTTTTAATATGGGATCTTGCCAGTTGTTTTTCTCTATTTTTTCAGCTAAACGTCTGGGTAAATTGAGAGGAAAGGAGCTTGTTTTAAGAATCTGGGGCCAACTTTTTTCCTCTAGTTGCAAAAAGAGGGCTAACTCTT
>Ga0157376_10000513_pt1 | contig 24987 bp, 41 predicted proteins | sample M45metaG_FD_121801 | JGI IMG/M metagenome (GOLD analysis project Ga0157376, IMG submission 121801) | Miscanthus rhizosphere microbial communities from Kellogg Biological Station, Michigan, USA - M4-5 metaG | ecosystem: Host-associated > Plants > Roots > Rhizosphere > Soil | place: USA: Michigan...
ACCATCGAGAGCGTGTGGTTGCGGATTCCAATGGCTCGCGCGAAAGCCGAGCGCGACTCGTAGCCAGCTTTGAGCGAAGCTGCCCACAGCCGGCGCGCGGGCGTGGGTTCGCTGAGTGGATCCAAACGGTTAGGCTCGATGCGGGTGCGCGGTGACATGGGCAGGCCAGTACCAGCCAGTTCTACAGAGTGCAATAGTAGTTGTCCACGTGAGCAATAGCCCTTGTGCTGAATAGTCAGTCGGCTGTATAACAAGGGCATGCACCTGGACGCGTGGATCCGAGAGCAGGGCTATGGCGCGATCAGCCGACTTTCGAGGATGACGGGACTTGCGTACGGGACGGTGTTCGCCGCCACCAAGCGCCGGACGCGCATCACGTACGCAAGCGCCGCACTGATCGCCAAGGCCACCAAGGGCCAGGTGAGCATCGACGAGCTCTGCACCGCGCAGCGCATGGTAGCGCGTCAAAAACGCAAGAGGGCGGCATGAACCGACGACCGGGTCGAAAGCGGGGCGATGGCAAATGCTCTCGCCCTGGGTTTATTGGAGCCACGGTCGATCCGGCCATCATTGCGCGCCTGGACACGTTTTGCAGCAAACACTCCTTCATGCCGCTGACGCGCTCTTGCATGGTCGAGCTCGCCATCGTGCGCTTTCTCGACCAGCTCCAAGACGATCCGTCAAAACTCTTTCACAAGTAAGGCGGTGGCTGCATGGACTGGGCCAGCGAGCGGCACGTGCGTTTGTACTGTCGCGACACGGCGACCTGGCAGTGCCTTGGGTTTGCCGGCCAGTGCATGGTCATGCAGCTATTGCGGGTGCTCGACGAGCAGGGCTGCCTTGACCTCGGCGACCTCGAGCCCTGGGAGTTTGCAACGCAGCTCTTTGGCGCTCCGCCCGACTTCGCCAGGGACGGGATTGGCCAAGCGCTCCGGCTGGGGGTGGTCGCGCTGCGTGGGCGCCAACTTGTGATGCCCAATTTTGTCATGGCTCAAGGAGCCAGTAAGAGCGGCGCTCAGCGCATGCGGGAGCTTCGAGCACGCAAGCGTGACGCCGCGTTACGAAACGTCACGCCATTTCAAAGTGAGCCTGTTTTGCCATCCAACGGAATTCGTGACGTGACAAATCGTAACCGCGCGTCACGTGATGTGACGCGCGGTGACGCGCGGTTACAAAACGTCACGTCACATACTGGCCTCAATGGTAGTTCATTACCGGCCCCCTACGAAGATGACCCTAACCAAGTTCTGCCGGGCGCGAACGTGCCCTGGGTCCAGATGCTCAAGCTCTGGGAGCGGGCGGCGCTCAATGGTTTGCCGTGCGGCGAGCCGCGCGCCCACCGCGTGCGCCTAGAAGCCCTCTGGGTGGCGTGCCTGGCCCGGGACGCAGCCGATCCCCTGAGCGTCTTCAAGCGGGCTGCCGAGGCGTATTGCGCCGTCCAGCAGGGCAGGCGCCGCACGCCGCAGCTGCGTTGGTTTGCCAGCGACTTCGAGAGCTACGCCGACAACCACGCCAAGGGGCGGCGTAGTTCGCCGCTCATCAAGGAGCTGCAAGCCGCCCAGAAGCTCCGCGCCGAAGCGGTGCGCGCCAAAGATGCCGATGCCGTGGCGCGGCTGGACCTCGAGCTTGCCGGCATCGGCAAGAGGATGACAGGTCATGTCTAGTCCAAGGGGCCTTGCCAAGATGAAGGTGTCCGATCGCGACAGTCACAAGCTCGTCGTGGATACGACGGCGATGCTGCAAGAGGCGTGCGGGTGGCGTGACATCCCGCCAAGGTCGGCGGTGATTAGCCACCTGACGCCAGCGGCCGTGGAAGAGCTGCGTGCGACCGACGACGTAACCGCCGCTCACGTATTGAGCGCTTGGAATGAAAGCGCGATCGCACGCAGCTTTGCCATTGCCGACAACATCGGCCGCATGCGTTCGGTGCTGTACCTGCTCAAGTACTGGCGAAACCGCCAGCGCGGCGATCCAAGCGACCAACAAGCCGCTGATGCCGTGCTGAAGGTCTGGGCCTTTGCCCGAGACCACTGGGGCATCGTGACCCCACCCATGAATGCCGGAGAGTGGGATGGGTATTGCGAGGGCCACGTGCTTTTGATGGCGCGCAAGAAAGAGCGTCGGTGATGAAGCTCGAAATCGAGTTCGCCTGGCGTCTTCGGCACTTTGCCAATACGACCGGTCGAAGCTGGAAGCCCCGGGCTGGCGATGCCAAGCGCTTGCGCAGCAAGGTCGGCTGGCACCTTTTGACCCTGGGTCGCCGCCGACCTGCGTTGCCGTGCCAGGTGACCATCACGCGCCTGGCGCCGCGCCGCTACGACAGCGACAACATGGTCCACGCTGGCAAACACGTGCGCGACGAAATCGCCGAATGGCTCGGTGTCGATGACCGCCACGACGATCGGGTGCTGTACCTCTATCGCCAGGAGTTTAGCCGCGAGTATCGGGTGCGCATCACGTTCGAAGATCGAAAACCAGGAGAGTGACTCGTGAACACGTTTCGTCCGCAGGATTACGCGATCGCGGTGCTGTTCATCATCGCGATGATCGGGCCCGCAGTGGCCGGGCTCGCGTGTCACCTCGCGTGGGTGGGCATAGAAGCCGCGTGGAGGTCTATCCATGGATAGCGCCCTGCTCGCAAGCGAGCGCCACGATTGGCAAACCCCCGAGCTGGTGCTCGAGCTCGTGCGCAAGCTTGGCCCGATTCTCCTCGACCCATGCACGACCGATGACAACCCCTGCGGCGCGGTTGCGCGCTACGTGACCCAAGGACTTGATTTGGGCTGGAGCTGCTGGGCAGATACGGGACAATCGGGGCTGGTATTTGTGAACCCGCCCTATGGGCGCCAGTTGGGCGCCTGGGTTGAAAAGGCAACATCCGAGGCGGTCTATGGGGTGGAAATCGTTTTGCTCACGCCGTGCCGACCCGACACGCGCTGGTATGACCACGCGCGCAGCACCTGCAACGCGTACTGCGAAATCCGGGGTCGCCTTACGTTCAAGGGTGCGCCGCATCCAGCGCCGTTTCCGAGCGCGCTGCACTACTGGGGTCCCAAGCCCTGGCTCTTTGCACATGTCTTCAGCGTTCTAGGAAGGGTGGGTGTGCGATCATGACGACAACAACCAAGAACCAGAAAGCCAAAAAGCAAACGATGTTCGATTTCGATTTCGGAACACGAGACCCGGTGACGACTTACCACGAAACCGACTTCACGCCGATGAGCATCGGCACCATAGTCGGGCCGACGCAACGCGTGATCGCATGCCCGAAATGCTCAGGACACTGCATCGCCCAGCATCTCGCGCGCAACTGGCGATTCATTCACAGTGCCAGGATCGTCAGCACGGCGGCGCGCGTGAAGTTCGAGCCCTTTGCGTTCTGCACCGTCGATTTCGACTCGATGGCGAAGCTGCGTGCGCAAGGAGTCGTGGTGTGTAATCGCGCGGGGCAAATCTTCGAAGTGGTCAAGTGATTCCAATCGGCTCGCTCTTCACGGGTATTGGGGGTCTTGATCTCGGGCTCGAACGAGCGGGCCTTGGGCCGGTGAGATGGCAAGTCGAGTGCAACCCCCACGCGCGTACGGTGCTCGCGCAACACTGGCCAGGTGTGCCGTGTTATGAAAAGATCGAAGACGTCGGACGCGCAAACTTGTCTCCCGTGGGGCTCCTCTGCGGAGGCTTTCCGTGTCAGGACGTCAGCAGTGCTGGCGCGCGAGCTGGCCTTGCGGGTGCTCGGAGCGGCCTTTGGTACCAGTTCGAGCGCGTTGCCGCCGAGCTCATGCCCGAGTGGATCGTGGTCGAAAACGTGGCAAGCGGCGCCGCGTTCTGGGTGGACGCTGTATGCCGCGGCCTGGAACGGCTCGGCTATGCGTGCCTTCCGATCCCGCTTGCGGCAAGCGATGTCGGCGCCCCGCACCGACGCGCCCGAGTCTTTGTCGTTGCCCAGCGCATTGCCGACCCTGACGGCCAAGGGCAACCTGCTGGCGCCCTCGATGCAAAAATGGAGAGCGCACCGCACCTTGCGCGCGATGCTGCCGACCCTTTGCCGGCCCGATGCCAAGGGCATCGGGCCCAAGCACACGCAGGGCGGTGCCGACTTGCCCCGCACGCTGGGTGGGAACCTGAGCGCGGATTGGTGCCGTTGGTTCATGGGGTTTCCTCGCGGGTGGCTGGCCGTGCTCGACGTGAGCAAATCCGATTGCTCGGCAACGCGGTCGTCCCGCAGTGCGCGGAAGTTATCGGCTGGGTGATACGCGAGCTTGCGGGGTTCACGTAGCCCAGTGGATCTTTTCGTTGCTCGCTCCGGGCTCGACCATACCCACTCGTGCACAATGACGGCACTGCACGAGCTCACGGCCAGACCATCGCGAGAAGGGGACCACTAGAACCGTTGCGTGCCCACAGTCGGGCATCGATGGCGCCGGCGGAGTGGGCGGGATGGTCTGGGCGCGGATGTAGTCGCTGACCTGGAGGCCAGCGTTGAATGCCGCCTTTTGGACCAGCACCCACTCCTCGTCGGTGTAGCGGATGCCGCGTGTGGGGCGCTGGGGTTTCTTGGGTTTTTTGATGCGTTGGATCAAGGTTTCTCCTAGCTTTGTTGGTCTGGTGGGCTCGGAGGGTTCACCACTGCAAGCCACTCGTGAATCACGTTGACCATGTCTTCTCGCTTGGCGGTGGAAGCGTAGGCCAGGTTGCCGCGCTCGCCGAAGTCGAACAGAAAGATTGCGATCCCGAGCTTCTTTGTTGCGAGCAAATCTTGCAGCGGCCTGACGATCGACAGCAAAATGCCGTGACACATCTCTTCCAGTTCCATTCGAGTCGTCATCGTTTCCCCCTGTAGGTAAAAGCGACTCCCTACCAGGTTACCAGCCCAGTTTTCGGTGGGGAGTCAGCACCGCTAGCGACCAGGAGAAACGCGCAGTCGCAGAGGGGTTGGTATATCACGACTTGGCTTGCCGGCGCGCGATCGCTTGCTCGGCCAGCATGTTGGTTTCGCGCGTGACATAGCCGAGGTCTTTGTAGATTTCGCCTTGGCGATCGAGAAAGATGGGGTCGCCCGTGATCTTGGCGAGCTCATACATTTGAGGGCTGTAGTCATCGCAGTGTGCGCAGTCGAAGCCGAGCCAGTAGACGTCATCGGCTTCGCCTGGGAGCGGCTCGTGGCAGATGCCGAGCTCTTTGTCGCAGCCAGCGCCATACGTGATGCCGCCATGCACGTCGGCGTCCTGCTCCGCAGCGCGGTATCCGGGATCGGGTACCGTGTCGGCCGGATCGTCGCTCCACCGGTCGGCGCGTGGGTGCATGCGAGCGTCCCATGGATGCCCAGCTTCCACGCCCACATACCCGCACCAATGCCCGCCGCGCGGATGGCGATGGGCGATGCAGGGCATACCTTCGTGGCGCCACTCGACGTGATCGGGCTCGCTCACCCAGGGCCCCGGACCCCAACTTGCGAGCTTTTCTTCAGGCGTTTTCATCTTCGGCAGCATGGTCATCTCCTGGTTGTAGTTCGTGTCAGACGGGCCCCTTGTCGGGCGCGGAATGCAAACAGGACTTCTCGAGCCTCTGCTCGCGAGAGTCGCTCTTTGGGAAGCTGCATCGCCTGGCAAAGAGCGCGAATCTGGCTTGTGGGTGTTCGGACATAGCGGGCGATCGCCTGAATTGAAATCCCTGGACTTTTGCACGCGGGCTGAATTACCGTGTTCCTGCTCGGTTTTGCTCAACAGACACCACGAGACCCGACCTGCAATGGTGCAGGCCGGGTTTCTGGTTTCAGGCCAGACACGTCGCACAACAGGCCAGCACCGTGGCGCCGAGCCAGAGCACGAAAATGAGTTTCATCAGCGCGATAATCATGGGACCTCCTGGACATAGTGGGGCCAGAGCGCGATCGATTCGTGAAGGGTTTGCAGTTCGGTCAATACCTTTTGCAGCGCAGTGACGCGCGCGTTGTGCTCGTTTTGCGCACGCTGAAACGCATCGGGACCTTGCGGATAGTAATCGCGTCCATTGGGTTGTGCCTCGACGACCGCATCTACCGCGACTCGCAGCGCGATCCCTGCGATTTCCAATTGCTCGGCAAGTGCTTGCTGGCTGGTACCGTTGAGATGGATCGTAGGTAGGGTCAAACGTGCAGACATTTTGTGTTTCTCCTGGATGCGTTTGGTTGAATCGCTCCATGCTGGCCACGCCTTGGAAGCGTGGCCAGCCAGCAGAGATCAACCCACGAGCGAATAGTTGTTCGTGGCGATTCGGCATTCGCCATCGGCGTTCATGGCTGGAACCGGCTTGCCTGGGGCTAGCGTCGCATTGGTACTCCACCACTCGCCATCGAACTTGGCACGGTAGAAGGGCTTGGCGTGGAGCTTCCCCAGCGCTGTGAGGGTTGGCGCTGGGCTTCGGAATGGCGCGTATTTGTAATCCTGCGTGCGCAGAATTGCCTTTTCAACCAACTGGAAAAGCTCCATCGATCGCTTGAGACCTCGCACGCTATCGTCTACGGCGATTCGTGCTTCGCAATATTCAAGCGGAGCATCTGCCGATGCATCTTCGGGCTTGTAGGCATTCTCGGGCTTGTAGTGCTGCCACACGAGTTCGATCCATGGCGACCATGACCATTCGACTTCATGCGAGAATCCAGCCTCATGCAGTTGCGAGTACCGGCGGAGCATTTCACGAGCCGTGTTTGGGTCGCTATAGCCCACGCGATTGTCGATGCACTTGGCCATGAGATCGGCGATGGACGACTCCTTAGCGTCGCGCACGATTCGCACGGCTGTTTTCGAGTATCCGCTTTCGGTGGTCCAGCTGTAGGTGCGGAAGTGCAGCTGGGGTTTGGACTTCGTATTGCGTGACATTCGTTTCTCCTGGTTGGCGACTTGGTTGGAATCGCCGTTGGTAGTGGGCAGTCGAGGATCGATAGGCGGGTTGTGCAACGTAGTGTAGAACAAATTCGCGCGATCGCGAGCTGTTACGAGCTACAGTTCGCGATCGTGGAGCCATTCGGGGGGTAGGGCGCTGGCTTGCGCCAGTGTGAGCACGCCCAGCCCTGCGCACAGCTGGCACGCTGGGTCCGCTGCGAAGCACTGGGGGCAGACCGTGGTGGGCATGAGCGCCCGCAGGAGGTCATTGCAGCCGCCGATGGCACTCAGGCATCGGCGGACGTCGCGACGGCTTACAGCACCCGCTGGGGTGCCTTGCTGGCCTTGCAGGGCGGTCAGTGCTCGCAGGGCTGTGCTCATGCACGCTTGCGCTGTGCGAAGTCGTGCTTGCGCGAACGCGACCTGTGCCAGCCACTCGAGCGGGGGCTCGGATCCGAGTAGTTCCAAGGTGGGGACAAGCTTCGCCTGGCGGCGAGCCATCCGTCGCTTTGCATCCCGCCGGCGCTCGCGCTCACGTTTGCGCGCCAAGCGAGCGGCGGCTTGGATCTCAAGCTGGGTGCGAGTGCTTGGCATCCCTTAGCGTGCGCATTCCGCGAGAGTCACGCGATGGATCGCGATGGCGACGTTGCGATCGCCGCTCTGAATATGCAGGCAATAGTGGGGAAACGCATACGAGGTGGAGCCCTCGGGGAACGCCTGAGCGACCCGCGCCTTGACCGTGCGATCGATCAGAACCTTTGTGCCGACGGGGAATATTTCCATGCTGGTTTCTCCTAGTTGATCATTCCGTACTACCCCCATGGTTGCCCATGGGGGTAGACCGCAACCATCAAGCGCCTAGACCGCCATGGCTAGCGCTTCACTCAGCGCCCGATCGGCCAGCTTGGCGCCATCGCCTAGCCATAGGCTTGACAGTCGGGTGTCCTGAGTACGGCCGCGCTCCCAGCTGAGGTATTGAGTGATTCCGTTGTAAGCATCCCACCACGTTTGACCGCCATTGCCGATACCAGCCTGGAATAGCGGTTCAATGCGACCAAAGAGCCGATCACTCTCGGTTGCGGATTCCGATTCCGACTTGACCAAGTCAGAATCCTTGGTCCGGAACACCCGATGGACGTATTTGCGCAAATCGTCGGTGTTGCAGCCGTACTGAGTCAAACGACGCATGGTTTCAATGTCCGCTGAGAATCTCCCATGCAGGGTATCGATCGTTGCTTGAATCTCGCGCAATGCCAGTGGCGCGCTCCGCGTATGGCGGACACGTAGCAGCTTACTGTCACTGGCGGTATGAGCCGCTCCCAGCGTATTGGCGCAAACCACGCGAATAGGCGTGAAACCAACTCGCGCATTCGAGCTTCCGTCATGCGAATTGGATAACAGGAGGTAGGCGCTTACCGCATCACCGGGCGCGACTTCAAGCGGATCGCGGTTGATCCGAGCAAGTACCCAGATTTGCCGGCCATTGTGAAGCGAGCCTGCGGTCTCAAGCACAACTTGCCCACTGCGCACGAAAGGATCGAACCAGTCGAATGCAGTTACATTTTGAATCACGTTATATCGCGAGCCAACGATTCCTATCTTGGCGCCATCGGTGGAACGAACCACGGCGAATGCGTCCACAGTTTCTTGGTTGTCAGTCCGGCAAAGCGGTACGAGCTGCGCTTCCCAATCCAAGCTGGAATGAATCATTGCGTCACGTACGCTCGGCGGGGAATCCAGCTTGACGCCTAGTCCGTGCCACGGAACCTCGCCTACATACATCATGTTTTCGACTGCGTGTGACATTTTGTGTTTCTCCGATTGTGAGCATGACTGGTTAGGTCATGGGAACGAATCGTTCCGTACTGCGCACGAGAGACTAGTCTCGTGCGCAGCGCGCAGCGATCAGCCCTTGGGACCGCTCCATGTGAGCATGTGATCGGCGCGTTGCTGGACGTACCCAGAGTCAACCAGTGCGCCGATCAGTAGCTCATACTGCGCGAGATCCATGTGGTCCATGACTTGCGCGTACAGGTGGCCAGACGGTACCTCACCTAGCGCTTTGATCGCGCACGCGATCGCCATAGCTTGTTGCTTGAGACTTGCGACTGCTTTCGCGGTATCCATGTTGGTTTCTCCCGGTTGTGATGCCAGTGGTTGGCTGGCATGAGCGGTGATCGCTCCATTCTGCTCGCGAGGTTGCCATCGCGAGCATGAGCAGAGATCACCACATACCGATCGCCATCGATACAAGCTTGATGGTGTAGCGATCGGGGTCCGCTTTGACGCCCTGCTTCGCCATGTACTCGCCAATATCAGTGAGAAATAGGGGTTGGTTGTGAGCACTCGTTGCCCATTCACGAATCGATTGCGACTCGACCTTAGCGAGCACTGCGTTGAAAAATTCTTCGGGTGTCATGCGTTACTCCTTAGCACTCGGAATGATGATGTTCACTTGCACTTTTCCAGGTTGCCTACCGCAATGTGTCTCCACTGAACTGCCTCGTAATCTGGCGTACCGATAACATCAGCGTATGCCTCGGGTGTGAAGCTCGCGCTGCGTTCATTGGTGCGTACACGTTCGCCAGTCAGACACGCTTCACAAGGACATACCTGGACAATCCACTTGTCGAGTCCCGCGCTACCGCGTATCTGACCAGTGTTCCGTAGGTGCTTGCCAGTGAGTCGCACCTTGTCTCCTACGTTGAATCTCTTTTCCACGTTCATTCTCCTGACAAAGAGCAATCTAGCGCTGATATGCAGACTGTCAAACACAAAGCATAACAAAAGTGCGTAAGCGAGTGCTCGCTTGGGTTGCCGGCACTGCTCGAGCGCTTGCTCACAACCGCCGGCGGCTCGAGCGGTGGCTCACGTGAGCTGGCACTCACTCACCTGGCATCGAGTCACAGCTCGCATCTGCACATTTGTTATGCAGATCGATTGACACGTTGCATCACACTGCTAGATTGACCCTTGACCGGCGCATAACCAGCGCTGGAAAGGAGAAACGACCGATGATTGCGTACTTCAGCATGACGCTCGCGCTGGCCAGCCTAGCGGTCACTGTGTGGACTGCTTGCAAAGGGGGCGTGTGATGACCGCCCTGCGCCACGATGACGACTTGTGCCTAGACTCCAGCGTCAAGGGTTGGGAGCGAGCATGGGCAGCCCTGATTGACCAATATGGGTCTGCGGATGGTTGGGAGTACATGGCTTCCGAATCGGGTAATCACGTGTTTCGCAATCGCTACCTCACCCCGGACCGGAACACTTGGTTCCGGGTGCAGTGGCGTCCCACGGACGACTACGATGCGGTAGCCGCTGCAAAGCAGCAAGTCTAGGCTCACTGTCAGAATACAGGGTAGATCTCGAATATCGGGATCTACTCGCATTATGGCCGAAAAGTCTATTGACAGCCATATGTGACAGTATGTATAATCCCCTTTGCCCGATCCTCGTGCTATGCCTTCGGCTCGCATCCTAGGGTGGGCATCGGTGCATCGTCGGCGGGCCAGTTGCTCAATCGGTCGGCCCCGTCGTGGCGTCGCCACCCCTCCGCCACCCCGCCTTTCACCTTCGGTGTTTCTCGGGGGGTAGGACAGCCTGACCCCATGGCCCGATCCTAGGGCCATGCCTGCAAGGGGCATGCAATCAAGGGGTGGCATGTACCTTCTACGTATGTGCGTGTAAGCTCGCTTGCATCTGTACGTATGTGAGCGTAGTACGATCGCTCACGGCTCGCATACAATCTGAAGCAGAGCCAAGGCTCGGACCTACCCCCTTCCAGGGGGAAGGCCCCCCCTTCGGATGGGGCGGGCCACACCCCGCTGAAAATTGCGTATGCACAGCCAATGTGGTTACCTTGTCTACATGTCACCTTATCTCAGAGGCTCGGGCCTCGGATTTTGGTGTGAGTTGCGTCTGATGTCATGTCCTACCGATGCGTACATCTAAGATGCGTGACGGGCTCTTCTGTTCTGCGATAAGGTGCTGGCCATGCTGAACCGACGGGACTTCCTCAAGGCCCTGGGCCTAAGCGCTCTGGGCGTGGCTGCGCCGGTCATTCTCGAGCCTGCACGCAAGATGTGGTTTGTGCCGAGCTCGGCGCCGGTGGGCAGCAGGGTGGAGCGGCTGACGGCCGAGCGCACGTTTGCCGGGCTCGTGCCGCGTGATGGGGAGACTTGGTCCAACGTGGCCGGCCCGCCGGTTGCCCCCTCTAGAGCGCGACCGCGCGAGGCTGATGAGCCGCTTTGGTGTCAGCAGATCGATGGCTCGGGGTACGCCATCGACAGTCTCGATGAAGCTCCGGTGGGGACCACCGCGTACGTGGAGCCGCTCGACCTGGACATCCAGCAAGCCATGCGCGCTCAGTGGCAGCGCGCTTACGACGCTTACAAGCGCCAGAAGGAACGCGACGCGATGTACGCCGGACTTCGTGGGGGCGGCAAGTCTGCCCTGATGCGCGCCGAGTACGAACGCGCCGTGATGCAACAGATGTACGATGCGCAGACGGCCGAGATGAAGCTCGAGATGGACAGGACCATCCGCCAGCTCCGCGAGTCTGGGCGCAGCGGCCTCATCCGCTCGGCTCAGCGTTGGGAGCCCGGTACCCACGTGGGTCCGCTGTACACGATCATCGAGGATTGCGGCACCGGGTGACGAAAGGTAACGGACATGCCTAGCTGGTTATGGCTTTTGCTGGTCATCGTGGTGCTCGTCATCGTCGGCACCTACATCGAAGAGCGCCTCATCAAGCTGATGTTCTACGTGCTGGCGCTGGTCTGCGCCGTGGTCATGGTGCTCAAGCTCACCGGGCATCTATGATGCGAGAGTGCTCCGCTCGCTCCTGACCCTTTGCCTCTGCGGCTGCCTTGCAGCGCACCGTCAAGATCGGTTCCACGTGCAACTCATCGCCCGCTGGCCTCACCAGCATTCTCCCTGCGGTGCCCCGCCCGAGGTCCATCGTCACCGCTGGCTCTGTCACGTCTGCGGCCTGGTCACGCCCTCGAGCTTCATCGCGTGCCTCTGCACCATCGACGTGCGCGAACCCGTTTGGAGGGCAGCCTATGACCAATGACGAAGCCCTCGAGATCGTACGCGGCTGGTGGCTGAGGTCGGTCCCGCTGCTCAACAGCACCGCCGACCGAGGCTTTCGCCCCAACCTCGAGCCCACCCGCTTTGGCTGGGCGCTCTGGCTCCGGGGCTCGCTGCATCGCTTCGTGGAAGGCCAGAACCTGTTTTCAGGGCACACCGTCGCCGAGGTCGTACAGGCCGCGACCGAGCAAGTCGAGTTCCTGCTGAAAGACGACCCTTAGCGGCTCCGTGCTACGCTCTGCCCCGTTGAGCTCCTCACCGAGCCCGCCGAGGCTCCATGAAACGCAACGCCGCTCTGCTCGCTCTCCTGCTGGTTGGCTGCACCCACGTCAACGTCACCCTGCGCGACCGCATCAAAGAGCCGCCCCCGCCGGTCGCCATCCCCCACGGCGTGCTCTGGACCGATGGCATCCAGAGCGCCTGCGAAGCGCCCTGGGGTTTTTCGCAAATCCAGCTGGAGCGGCCCATCGGGCAGGCCGTGCAGGGCAACGCCGAAGTCAACATGACCCGCGTGCCCGCTCCCGGCGGCGATGGTTTCGCGCTCAAACAGATCGCCACCTTCGACAACAACGGCGGCTCGCGCTCGCAGGCCGGCATCTACAGCTTTGCCAACAGCACCTTTAGCCAGCTGGTCCAGAGCCCTAACGGCGTCTACATCGCCCAGGAGTGGTTCTTCCCGGAAGCCATCACCGCCAATAGCGGCCTGGACACCAACCCGTGGGTCAACCTCTGGGACTTTCATTCGGTGGGCCCGGGCTCGCGCTGGGATACCCAGCCTGGCCTCATGCTCGCCGAAGACGGTTCGATGCGCGTCAAATGGTCCTGGCACGAGCACAATCATGAGACCGATTGGTCCAGCGTCAGCTTGCCCGTCGGCGAGTGGTTCGACGTCGAGATGCATTACGTATGGAGCGAGAGCGCCAATGGCGGCTCATCGTGTGAGCCGGGCGGCGGCACCACCGTCACGCTCTGGGTCAACGGGCAGAAGGTTCTCGAGCAAAGCGGCGTCATCACCAAGGGCAGCGGCCATGACAGCGTCGAGACGTACATGAAGTTCTACGGTTCAGCCAGTGGCGGCAACGACTGGCACCCGATGCCGTCGGTGAAGTATTTCCGGAACGTGCGCATGGCCGGCGAACGCATCTGGCGCTAGCCTTTGAGTAGGGCAACGTATCCATGGCGCGGGCAGCCAAAGATGTCGCACCTATTGTACACCGCGCTGCATAACACCGTTGCGGGCGCGATCGGGCGCGTGCATTCTGCCGCTCTATGAACAACCGAGCGAGCAGCAAAAAAACCGATCCTCTGGAGACCTCCATGGCAACCCAGATCGACCACATCATGGTCGGCGTGCTGGGGCCCGATGCTGAGATCTCCGACTTCACCGAACAGATGACCGACGGCCGCTATCAAGAGCCGGGGTTACTCTTTTCGATTGCCATCGCTCCCGGTGCACTCAAAGACGGCCGAGCGGGGCTCTTGCTGTGTTCCGAGCGCAGGACCCTCACCGGGCCCGAGGTCTCTATCATGAAGGTGTCGTATGCCGACCTTGGCGCCTGCATGGTGGCCATCATGGCGCAGATGACCATGCTCGGCATCCTCGATCGCGAGCTCGGCGACCCGGACTTCGCCGCCAAGATCAACGCCCTTCGGGGCTGTAAACCCACGCTTCAGTGAGGGCGCGTCATGACCGATCCCCCGCCCGATAGCCCGCCCGATCCCCGGCCCGATAACCCAACCGAAAAGCCCGAGGGCGACAAGCTTGTCGTCAATGGCGTCTTGGTAGGCGTCATCCCCAAGGGGACTCCGCCGCTCTTGTTCGTGCACGAAATCACCCACGGCCAGCACGTCGTGCCGCTCGAGCTCGCAACGATTGCCATCTTGCCCGATTCCGAGGTCGAGCCCAACCATCGCGCCGGGCTCATGCTCGGCTTGCGTAGGGATGGCCCGGCTGGTGAGCGCGAGGTGGATGTCGCCTACGTTCCCTATGCCGTGATGCTCACCTGCCTTGCGGCCGTGGTGCACGTGATGAATGCCGAAGACCTGCTCAAGCACGAGGTCGGCGGCGGCAACATGGTGGACCTGGTCGCCCGCGTCGCCGCAGAGACAGAGCGGCGTCTCAAAAAGTACGAGGCGTAACCCATGGCCGGCGTCAAGACCGCAGTGTACAAGTACCCGTTTGACATCGAGCCGAGCTTTCAGATCGAGATGCTCGCGCCCGCTGAAATCCTGCACGTCGATGTCCAGTATGGCCGGCCCTGCATGTGGGTGATGGTCTGGCCCGAGGCCGAGAGCTCCATCCTCCGCGAGTTCGTCGTCTACGGCACCGGCCAAACCTGGCAGCAGACCGACAACATCGTCCACCACGGCACGGTGCTCTTGCCCGGCGCCAGCGTCACGTACGTGTGGCACGTGTTCGAGATCCAGCCCTGGCGCGCCATCAAGCGCCTGCTTACCAAGTCGCGCAAGCCCGAGCCCGAGCCCGAAGAGGTCGCATGACCCTCTCGCCCCGCCTGTACAAGGCATTGCTCGACACGCTCGAAGCGGCTGTCGCGGTGCTGGCCGAGCGCAACGTGCTTGCGCAGGAGCGCGACGAGGCTCGCGCCGTGGCCAAGATGCTCGCCGGCCCGGCCAAGTTCGCGCCGCTCAGCGTCGATGAGGCCGACGCGCTGGCCAAGGCCCAAGCCTATCCGGATACGCCGGTCGTGCCATGAAGCTCGACACCTGCCAGTACTTCTCGCTGCCGCTCTGCCTCTGGCTCAACGTCGGGTTGGCGCTCTTGGCGTTCTTCATCGTGCTCGGTATCGCGTCGTGGCTCTTGATGAGGCGACGCTGAGCCATGCCCAATCCCCTGCCGGGCTGGGTGCGCATCCACGGCGGCGTCGAACGCTACCGCTACCCGCTCGGCAACGGGCGCATGCTCATGGTCATCGGGCATACCGCCCGCAAGTGGTACTTTGGCGAGTGCGCCGAAGTGCGTTTTACGCGATTCCGACCCGCTGGCCGGGCCACCTCCATGCGCAAGGCCATGGAGGCCGCGCTTTTGCTCCACGACATCTTACAGGAAGACTCCGATGGACATCACTCGACACGAACAGATCTTGCTGGCTCAGAGCCTCATCGATGAACTGACCCGCAGCGAGCTCTCGTCATGAACGCCGTCATCAGCTGGCTTCGCCGGGTGCACCCGCCGTGGCTCTTGCCCGCGGTGGTGTTCATCTGGACCGCCGGGCTCGGGCTCTTTCAGCGCGCCGTCACCTGGCCGGTGGTTCTTGCGCTCGCCATCCTCAGCGTCTGCGCCTACTACATGGGCCGCGTGGTGGAGATGCGGGCCTCGGTGCTATGGACCCGTCGCCTCATGGAGCGCGAACAAGAGTTTATCGGGCAATACGTCCAGCTGCTCAGCAAGTACAGGGCCGTGCGCGATCGGCACTTCGAGATGACCGGCGAGTACTTCGAAGGAGGGCCCGACGTCGATCCCGACAAGCGCTACCAGGCGTGACGTTGTGATGGACGCTTTGTGATGGATGCCAGTTTGGCAGTCTGCTATCTAAGTTCAGGCACGGGTCGGGGGCGTACTGTGGGGGACACCAACCCATGCCCGAGGCTCGGTGACCGTGCGCCCAGGCCCGTGCTGCTTTTGTCCGCTTCGGGGTTGAGCTAGGCTCTGCGGCATGCCCACGTCCGTGCCCGAGCCTGGCTCAACCCCGCCTGCTGTTACGCCGACTGTCATGGCCAGGGCGATCGCGGAGCCGGTGCCCGGGCCGGCCATCCCCGCGTCCTTGGCGCGCGAGCGCTGGGAGCACGCGCAGCTGCGAGCGCTCGAAGATGAGATCTACCTCGAGAGCATGGGCATGCTGCGCGACGCGCTGCGATTTCCCGAGCTCGGGCAAGAGGGCACCCTCGAGCGCTGGAGCGCCGAGCTTGGCGATCGCGACCGTGCGCTGCGGCGCCAGGCGATCGCGGTGGCCGGCGGCATGCCGGCCAAGGATGCGCCGATTGCGCTGCAACTTGCCAAGAGCGTCGTGGTCGCCGTACACAAGGGGCGTAAGGACGCGGGGCTGGACGCCGCGCCGCTTGGGATCTCAGTTCAGATTGTGGTCACACCACCCACATATCCCCGCCAAAGGCTGTCTGAGTGAACCCCGACAAGAGCCCGCTGCATGTCCCGCCCGAGCGCGTCTGGTACCGCTCGCGCACCACCAGCGATCGCGGCTACCTCTACCAAGAGGGCAACGCCACGCGGATTCGCCTCGACCGCCCCAACGACGAGGTGACCCGGCCGTTTGTGATGGGCGAGTGGATCGAAGAGGTCGAGGTCCGCAATTTCAGCCCCATGCAGATGGCGCAAGTGGCGTTCGTCGCCGACCGGCTTCTTTGCATGTTCCTTGGCGACCACGTGCAGAGCAAACAGCCCTGGCTCAATCTGCGCGAAGAAAAGCGCATCGAGTTCATGAAGAAGGGGCCTCTTGGCGACGGCATCCGGGCCGAGCTCTACGACGCCATCATGGGCGTTTTGCGAAAGTACTGCTAGCATGCCCGCCCGCTCGCTCAGTCACCTTCCCGTGGCCAAGGGCCAAGAAGCCGAGACGCTCAACCGCGAAGTGATCCCCTACCTGCGAGAGCTCGGCCGGCAAGTCGCCGAGCTCGCCCAGGCCCTCGAAGACCTGGAAGCGCGCGTCGCCGCGCTCGAGGCACTGTGAAGTCATGACCCAAGCTCTGTCGATCATCACCGGGAGAAATCACGCGATGTAGCGTTGCTCGAGTTTCACTACAAACCTTCGCCGTGGGGGGCGAAGTTTCACGGGTTACAGGCGCCGCAGCGCGACGGCTCGGGCGTGCGCGAGGCGCTTGGAGCCGGGTCGGCCGGGCCCGGCAAGTCCATCGTGCTCTTGATGGACCCGTTCGATCAGATCTTGGTCGAGCACGAGCGGTGCCTGGACAAAGAGCATCCCCACCACCAGCGCTGGGGCGAGTCGGTCGGCTGGGCGCTGCACCTGCGCAGACAGTTCCCGATGCTCGAGCTCAGCGTGGGCCGGGCCCACAAGATCTTTCCCAAGATCGATCCCAGGGTCCGCTGGGACGCGCAGAAGCACACGTTCTTCTTCCGCAGCGGGTACCGATACCAGTTTGGTCATTGCAGCAACAATGACGACTGGATGATTTACGACAGCTTCGAGTTCACCTACATCGGCTACGACGAGCTCGTCCAGTTCGAGCCCGAGCAGTACTTCAACATCAACACCCGTCGCCGCACGAGCGATCCCGTGCTCGCGCAGATGCTCAAGATCCGCGCGATGAGTAACCCGGTGCGCCGGCGCGAGGGCAGCTACAACCCCGCCCCCGGCAGCGATCCGCACTGGGTGCGCAAGCGCTTTGTCGATCCCAACCCCGACGGCAACGTCATCCTCGAAGAAGAAAAAGCCGTCAACGGCCGCGCGATCATTTACACGCGGCTGTATCTGCCGGCGCGCTTGTCTGACAACCCCGACCCCGAGTTCATCCGCCAGTATGAAGAACAGCTGGGCGATAAGCCCGCCCACATCCGCCAAGCCCTTGTCGAGGGCAACTGGTACAACGTTCCTGATAGCTACTACGGCGAAGACTGGATAGACGCCGTTCACGTCTGTCCGCCCCAGCGCATCCCGCCCACCTGGAAGCGCTTTCGGTCGCTGGACTGGGGCCATCGCATGCCCGGCTGCTGCTTGTGGTTTGCGATGGACGACGATGAAAATCTGTACGTCGAGCGCGAACTGACCTTCAAGGGCCTGGATGCTACCGCCGTTGCCAAGCGCATCCGCGACATCGAACAAGACGCCGAGCTCTGGGTCGGTGGGCGCTCGGCCATCACCGGGCCTGCCGATACGCAATTGTGGGAAGAGCGCGGCGGTAGCGGCATCACCATGGCCGAGGAGATGGCCAAGGTGGGCGTGCACTGGGTGCCTGCCGACAAGAAGAACCGCGCTCGCAACGCGCAGCGGTTTCTTTCGCGCCTGAAGAGCCACGAGAACAAGAGCCGGCAACCGGGCATCGTGTTCTTTGCCAACTGTAAGCAGTGCCGGCGCACCATCCCTTCGATTCAGGTCGATCCCGACGATTCCGAGAGCCCGCTCGATGGCGGCGACGATCACTGGCACGACGCGGTGCTGTACGGTTGCGCGTATGCGAGCCGAGGCCGCGCGGGCATCGCGCGCACGCGCCAGCGCGACGAAGACAAAGACCCCGACGTTCACTACAGCGGCAAGCGCGACCGTCACGACCGGCGCGATCGCCGGCAACTTCTCAGCCGCCACGCCGGCTATGGCACGAGGGCTTGATCATGGCTGCTCCCTATGACGACGACACCCCGAGCTACGAGATGGGCGGCCCGGGCGAACTGCCCCCCGAAGGCAGTGAGTTTGACCCGCTCGCCGAGCTCTACGACGCGCCGGCCCCGCCGCCACTGAGCTACGACCAGAATTCGCCAAACCTCGTGCCCGAGTTCATGGCGAGCGAAGAGGGGGCGGCGTTTGTGCGCAAGGTGACGCGCAAGGTGCTCAAAGAGCACCGCAGTAGCTGGGAATCGACCGAAGAGTACCGCGCCAAGATGAACGCCAACTGGGAGATCTTTCGCGGCACCCTCGAGCCCAAAAAGCCACCGTTCACGAACATGGCCAACGCGCACGTGCCCATCATGTTCGAGGCCATCACGCGCCTGTACTTTCGTGCGCGCAGCGAGCTCTTTGGCGACTGGCAGAACGTGATGGGTGTGCAGCCGGTCGGGCCCGACGACAAGGAGATCGCGCGCATCTTGACGCTGCATGGCAACTGGCAAATCCGAAATCAGATCCCGGACTTCAAGCGCCAGATGCACCGCGGGCTCTTGACCTATCTGGTCGTGGGCGATGTCACGACCCACAGCTATTACGACAAGTCCAAGCGCCGCAACTGCCATGAAATCCTGACGCCAAGCGACTTCACGGTTCCGTTTTTGTACACGTCCGTTGAGCCCGATTACTCGGACTGCCCCTTCAAGAGCAAGATCTGCAAGATGCACCGCCACGAAGTCCAGCGCATGCGGGAAGACTGGTGGGGTCTTGATAAGGTGCTCAAGCGCGACCCGCCCTCGGTCAATGATGACCCGGTTGATGAGGGGCGCCTGGAGCTCGCGTCCATCCAAGGCGAAGACGTCCCCGACGACGTCAAAAACCTGCCCTACAAGTTCATTTGGCACGAAGGCTACTGCGAGTTTCCCGGCGATGACTACGACCGCCAGTACATGGCCATCGTCGATATGACGACCGAGACCTGCGTCAAGCTCATGATCTTGGAAGAAGAAGACTGGCAAGACCGCGAGCGCTTTGATCAAGAGGCCATGGAGCTCGAGCAGTACCAGCTGGCCAACGCGAATTACCAGCAGATGGTCCCCGCGTTGCAGGCGCAAGAACAGCAGCTGCGCATGATGATGCAGGACCCAAGCCATGACCCGGCCGAGGTCGCGCACATGCAAGAAGCGCTACAAGCCCAGCCCCTTCCGCCGCCGCCCCCTTATCCGCGCTGGACCGAGGAGCAGGGCCTAGACCCCGACGATCCGATGACCGCGCCCCGGCCCGTGCGCTGGGTGCCGATCCAGATGTTCACGCACACGGTCAACGTCGAGCCGATCTTCGGGTCGCTGGGCCTGGGCCTGGGGATGCTCGAAGCCGACTTGAACCGCGCCGCCAACATCGCGCTGTCGCAGTTCACCGACTCGGCCACCTTGGCCAACATCTGGTCGATCATCACGACGGATATTGAATTTGAAGACGAGTTTGAGATTTCGCCTGGCCATCACAACAAGGCCATCGGCGTCTCGGCCGAGCAACTTCACAAATCGATTTACGAGCTCAAGCCCAGCCAAGCCAATCCGCAGTTGATGGATTTGGTCAGCTTCATGACCGAGTTCGGGCAATCGGCAGCCCAAGCCCCGCAGGTGCTCTCGGGCGAGCCTGGCAAGTCCGGCGAGACCTATCGGGGCATCGCGACCCGCATCGAGCAGGCGACCAAGCAATTGTCAGAAAGCACGCGCGGCTATGGTGACGGCACCGTGCTCGGCGTTCTGAAGAACAACGCCAAGCTCAACGCGATTTACTTGCCCGACGAAGAGATCATCCAGATCAACAACCACAAGTACGGCACCGTCGAGAGCGTCACTGTGGGCAAGGCGCTCTACCAACGCGACTACCGGGTCGAGCTCAGAAGTGACCTGCGCTTCACCAGCGACGCCCAACGGGTGCAAGAGGCCGACGAAGCGCTGAGCCTCGCGACCACCGTCCCAGCGCTGCAAAACAACCTGAGCTACTGGTGGCAAGCGTGTAAAAACTGCCTTGAAGCGCGCAATCAGTGGGAGCTCTTGCAGCGCCTGGGGCCCGAGCCCCCGGCCCCGGCCTTCTTCGGCGGCCCGACGCCGATGGGCCCCATGGGCATGCTGCCTGCGGCGCCGCTGGCCGGACAGCAACCGGGGCAACAACCGGGGCAACCACCCGGACAACCACAACCCGAAGAGGGTGGCGGTCAGGGCGGCGAGCCGCGCCCGCCGCCGCAGGGCGCAGGGCCTCCGACCAACTCGCCGCCCGGGCCGGGAGGCCCGGCGCCTAACACCAACGGAGCTTCGCCATGAGCTTTGATCGAGACGAGATGTGGATGAACTTCGCGGCGCATCCGTGCACCGAGATGTTGCGCACGGCGCTCGCGAAACAAAAGGCCCACGCGCTCACCAACCTTCGCGGGGCCGCGCAAGTGAGTCTGGATCCCGAGGTCCGAGGCTTTGCCGAGGCGCTCAAAAAAATCGAGCAGTTTGAATCCATGATCAAGGGCAAGACGAAATGACCATCAATGAGACGGCCGCTGAGTTCCTGAGCAAAGGCGATCCGAGGGCGCTCCAGAAAAAGCAAGCCCTCGCCCCGCCGGGCGCGTTCGGGCTACCGCCATTGCTTGAAGAGCGACGCCTGCACTACGCCATCCCCAATGGCGCCTTCGCGCAGCGGGCGCTCTATGACCGGATGCTGGTCTACCAAATCCCGTACTACATCGAGCGCTACGGCGACACGCGCATCTTGATGAGCGATGAGGGCAAGAGCCGCAACCGAAATGAAGCGCCTCGCGGCATCATTGTCAGCGCGGGGCTGCAAGCGCTCGACGTGCTCCATGACCATGGCTCGGGCCTTGGGCACATCGTCAAATTCATCCGCTTGGCGCCCTGGCGGCTGCCCTGCGACATGATCGGCGGCAAAGAAGAAGAGCTCTTGATCTTGCGCTGCGGCGACCTCATCGCCGACGAAGACTTGGAAGACAAGCTCCGCAGCCGGCAGTGGGCCGTGCGCTGCGAGCGTCGCACCGACAAAGAAGGTCGGCCCATCACCGCGCACGTGCTCGTGACCGAGTCGGGCGCCGCGCGCAATCCCCAGGTCCCTTTCATCGCAGAGGAATACTAAGCCATGCCCCCACTTTTGGATGACGACGACGACGCGAGTGTAGAGAGCCCCTCTGGCAAACCCTCGGCCAAGGAGCGCTTGGCCGAGCGCATCGGCAAGACCAAGACCGCCCCTACCTCCCAGAGCGCGCTCGAGGTCGATGAAGAGGGTCCGGTCATCGACCTCTCTGAACGCGACGACGACGAGGGCGACGACGATCGCCCCGCCGCCGCTGCCGAAGAAGAGAGACCCAGGGGCCAAAGCCGCCTTGAGAAGAAGCGAAATCGCTATCGCGAAATGCAAGAGCGAATGAGCGCCGCCGAGCAGGCCCGGCGCGAGAGCGACGAGCGTTTTTCGAAGATGATGAGCCTCTACGAGCGCACGCTGGCCTCACGCGAGCCCGCGCAAGCGCCTGGTAAGGATGAGTTTGATGCGCGCCTTGAGGGCATCTACCACGAGCAAGAGGTGCTGTACTCAGAGCTCCAGCAAAAGGCCCGGACCCTCACCCAGCAGGACAAGGACCGGATCGAGAAGCGCGCCAAGGAGCTCGACGCCGAGAAGATCGCCGTCTCGGTTCAAAAGCACATCCGCGCCCAGGGCATGCAGCCCAACCGCGGCCCGGCCGAGACGATGCAGGCCATGCTCAGCATGGAGTTTCCCGAGGTCGTCGCGCACGACGACGCGCTTGGTTGGGCGCAGGGCTACTACCAGATGGCGCGCCGCGAGGGCCGCGCCGGGTCGATTGATCTGGCGCGCGAGAGCATGCAGAAGGCTCGCCAGCGCTTTCGCATCGGCGGAGTCACCCCAGCGCGTCGGCCGCCCGCCACCTCGGCTCAGGCCGAAAAGTATGCGGGCGTGGGGCGCGGAGGTGGCGGCGGCGGCCACGAAGACGAGCCCGAGCGCATCGTGATGAACAAGGACTTTCGCAAGCTCGCCAACGGCAAGTACGGCCACATCAAGGACGAGAAGAAGCGCTATGAGATGTGGGCGCGTGGGCCGGGCCGGCGGCTCTTGCAAAGTCAGCGCGCCGGCAAACACAGCATGTAAGGCGCCGTAAGACACATTTTGGGGCAAGTGCATTGACAGCGGATTTGCGCTCTGGCTACGTATGTGCATCGGCGATGCTTGCCTTGCCAGGGTAAGCCCGCCTGACGGTCTCCTCGCTTCACCCAGCGTCGCGGCCTGTATCTCGAGGGGTGGGAACCACGCCGGTCCCGGCAGATGACGGCGGAGTGTTACGCCTGCTGACCTTGGGATCGATATGCCACGACAGGACCCGCAGGGTTCCGATCCGTCGCTGCAAACGCGTCGGGCTCCGCCCGACGCAGCACAAGAAGCCCGCAAAGACCCCCATCCACGCTGGACCGATGGGGCGGCGCCCTTCACGCGGCTACTTCAAACTCGGCCCGATCGCCAGTACGTGCTGCTCAGCAAGAGCGACCAGCTGACGATCGGCAAGTACCTCGCGCTTGGCTACGAGCGCGAGACCAACCGCCCTGACGGCCCGAAGTTCGTCTATGGCGAGTCGGCGGGCATGGGCGACTTCGTCGAGACGATGGATCTCATCTTGATGAGCGTCAGCAAAGAGCGCTGGCTCGACCACTACAAGTACGGCGGCATCGATGGCGCCGAAGGTCAAGAGTACTACGACCGGGTCGAGTCCAAGATCTTGGATCGAGCTGGACAAGACAGCACGCGCGGCATCCATGCCCGGCGCGGCTGGACCATCGTCAACGAAACCGAAAACGCCTACGAGCGCGCACCGGGGTGAGGATCTGATATGGATAACATGGCCAAGTACGGCTTTCGCTACAGCATGAGCAACGGCGAGCCGTGCCCCAATCCGGTACGGCGTTATGTCGCCGATGGCTACCAAGCCAAAGCCGACGACACCACCACCAACGTCGATCTCAACATCGGCGACCCCGTCAAGCGCCTGGGCGATGGCACCGTCGCGCTGGCCAACGGCGGCGACCCGATCTACGGCATCATCGTCGGCATCGAGCCGTACTGGAACGGCTCGGTGATGCAGCCGACCAGCCGCTTGCCCGGTGGCACGACCTCGGGCGGCATCTTCGAGCGGCAAAGCGCGGTGCTCATGGTCCCCGCCAAAGGCATCTATTGGGAAGCGGACGTCAACGACAACACCACGGCCACGACCGAGGTGGCCTATCGCCAGTTTGCCGGCGAGAACGTCGATCACGCCTGCGTCGCCGATCTCAGTAACCCAAGCCAGCCCAAGGCCAACCCGCGCCTGGCCATCGCAGGGCACGGCACGCCTACTGCGCAGTGGCGCTGCGAGCACCTGAGCTCGTCGCTGAACAATCAAGACTTCGCCGGAGCGAACGTCAAGTACGTCGTCAGTGTCAACGAGAGTCAAGAAACCCCGGCAATGTCGCCGGTTGGGATCTGAGAGAAGGGTCTAAACCGTCATGGCCGGAACAGTACTGACCTCGGTAATCGCGCACGGGCTCAAAGAGACGCTCGAAGAGATCGTCGATGACGACACCGACGGCGTCGAAGCCAAAGCCGTATTTACGCAGTGGTGCGACATCCGCACCATGGAAGACAACTACGAAGACGATCAGGAGATGGCCGGGCCCGGCTTTGCGTCGGAAAAACCCGAGTCGCAAGAGACCCAGGTCGGCACGATCAAAGAGGGCGCGACGTATCGGTACAGCGCCCGCACCTTCGCGCTCAAGCTCATCATCTCCGAAGAGGCCATCGAAGACTGCAAGTACGACAAGATCTTGGACGCCGCTGGCCGCCTCAAGCGCTCGCTCTGGAAGACAGCCGACACCGACGCCACCAACATGCTCGTGCGCGCCACCAACCCGAGCTACGTCTTTGGTGATGGTCAACCGCTGGCGAGCGCCACCCATCCGCTGCCCCAGGGCGGGAGCTTCAGCAACATCCTCGCAACCGGCATCGCGCCCTCGCGCCAGGCCGTGATCATCGCGACCAGCACCTTGCGCAAGTACCCGGGCCATGACGGCACGACCGAGGGCTACGAGCCCAAGACCATCCTGAGCCCAACCGAGCAGTGGGCGGTCTGGGACGGGGTGCTGCTCTCGGAGAAGGCGCCCGAGGCGGGCAACTTCGCGCTCATCAACGTGGCCCAGCGCCTGCGTTTGAAGAACATCTCGATCAAATACTGGAACAACACCACGACCAACTGGTGCATGACCAGCGACGCCGACAACGGCTTCAATTTCAGGTGGAAGCGCCGGCCGCGTAACCGCAGCTGGGTCGATAACGACCACCAGGTCATGAAGTACTCGATTGACGCGCGGTGGTCGCGCGGCACCTCCGAGCCCAGAGCCATCATCTTCAGCGCCGCCTGATAGGAAGGGCTTTTGCCATGAGTGCATACGGATCTCTGGGCTACGAAGACCTGCCGATGTACAGCCTCGGCGCCGGCATCCGCTCTGATTACGGCGCCATGATCCCGCCCGGCGGCCGGGTCTACTACGTCAGGAACCCGGTCAACGTCAACGGCGACTCGGAAGATGTCGCCAGTCGCTGCATCAGCTCGCTCAACGGCGCGCTCACCCAGTGCCGCCCCAATGGCGGCGACACGATCTTCGTGCTCCCCGGCCACAC
>Ga0157376_10000525_pt1 | contig 24679 bp, 28 predicted proteins | sample M45metaG_FD_121801 | JGI IMG/M metagenome (GOLD analysis project Ga0157376, IMG submission 121801) | Miscanthus rhizosphere microbial communities from Kellogg Biological Station, Michigan, USA - M4-5 metaG | ecosystem: Host-associated > Plants > Roots > Rhizosphere > Soil | place: USA: Michigan...
AAGCTCTGCTCCAAATCTAAGCAAGCGATCTTTATGCGTTAAAATCAAAGGCCTTTTGACTTGTGATGAGGTATCAAATATCCTTCTTCTTCCTATCTGCGGAGAGTTTGGATACTCACTCCTGATATCTTTGCTGCTTGGCTTATCTTGAAAAATCTACTCCTTTGAATAGATATTAACAGATATGTACAGGTTTTAGCGAACTGCTTCTAACCCTTATCAAAGTAAGCGTATGCCATCTGGACTATAAACGAATCCCTGGTTTTCCTATCATTAAAAAGTCTCTTGATGGTACTTAGAGCTTTTTCTTTGTCGCCCCTAGCTAGGTAGGCTTGGGCTAGTAGAGCAAATCGCTTCTCTTGTTCGTTATCAGTCGATCGCCCTTTTGACAACGCTCTTATGGCTTCAAGCTCTGCATCTAGATCACGTAATGGAGGAAGTTGCTGAGAAGGTGGAGGGACTGACTGAAGAGGTGGAGAAGATCCATTTAACTGGGTAGAAGGATCATCACTTTTATCCCTCCCTTGGACTGTTTCTGTGTCTGGCTTCAGGTTCAAATCAATGACATCACGTGAATCTGGTTGCCCTACATTGGCTAAAAAATTATCGTAACATGTCTTGTGAAATTCACTTCCTTGAATGTGGAACTGTCCCAATCTATCATTGAATAAAGAAAGGAGCCATCCAAATGATTCTTGAAAATCTCTTCCTATATAGAAAATGTGTGCTTGAAAGTATTTTCCTTTATCAGAGAATGCTTTGAAAAGATCCAATCATAATGGCTTTAGCTAGATGATAAATAGTTTTGAGAATCCCAGAACAAAGGGCTTCAGGTAGAGCGATCACTTTGCGTCCAAACCAGCCGCTATCTGAGTATTTTTTGGCAAATTGCTTAGCATTGACATCTACATAGGTAAATTGAAGATTCGCTTTAGTATGCTTAAAAAGTTTACTTTCTGTATTAAGATTGTCTCGTTCTTGTACAGCACTTAAATAAGAGGTTTTTTCAAAAAAAACAATACTCATTATTATTACCTATGTTAGATTTTTGGGTTGAATCTATCACAATATTTATTAAAAAAACCATGAAATATAACCCAGTTTTCAATAGACTCATTGTTACTTAAAAGCAACCTGGTGGATACAAATAACTCAGAATATAATAAATAATTTAATTTTAAAAAGGATATCCAAATAATAACCTAAGACCATAAATATTTTCTCGCTCGGAGAAATTTAGTTTTAGAAAATAGGGTTCTAATTGAACATCCCATCTTTTTGCTGTACCTAAACGCCAAATAAAAGGCACCCCTAGCTCACCACCATAAGCATTATCATGATTGTTCAGTGTGATGTTGCAGTTTGATTTGTATATAAATTTCTGTTCATGGTCAAAGGTTCTAAATATTTTCCAATTTAATCCATATGTAAATAATGGGTTTACCTCGAAAAAGCAGCGCATGCCCGCAGCAATATAAAGCATGATCTCACGAAAATGAAAATAATCTCCATAATCTCCAAAGTAATAACCCCCAAAGCCTAAGAATGGGGTAAGCGAGTATTTTTTATGGATAGATGGGGTATACCCAAGACGTAATTCAAAATTACTGAAACCTGTTAAATGGTTGTTACTTGGAAAGCTAAAGTTATCTAGTTTGGCCTTAAAATTTTGAGTGCTTACTGCAGAAAAAAGATCCAGTCCTGCATAAATAGCTTTTGGTTGGAGATATTCATATCTAAGTCTTAAACCTTCGAATAGATTGAGCCCATAAATGTTTATATTTTTAATATGAGTATTTAAATTAAATGCGAATGCTTCTGGACCAAAGTAAATATGGTGAGGTCTTATAGGAGCAGGCTGCTTGTTATCTTCTCCATAAACAACAGACCAGAAAAAAAGTAAGATTAGTACCTTGTGCATAGATTTTATCATATCAACAACGAATACGTTTACCTCTTGCATGTTCCTCGCGTATATCATTAAATCTTCTATATCCTTGATGGACTATACCTAAAAATGTTAGGACTTCTTTGGCCCATTTTTTACACTTGCTCCACCATGATTTACAAGGTAGCATGTAGATTGCATAACTTCCATAATCAAAATCCCAATCTTTGTCAGGTGCTAAAAATCCAGATAGGTGGCAATTAGGACAAGCATTTTCTTCTATTTCTGAAACAAGTGAAAGCAAAAAATTGCGTACTTGTAAAGAAGGTGTAAATTGGGCCAAGCTTTGTAAAAACTCTACAGATTGCTCGTTTTCTTGAAATGAGAAAGAGTTTTCATTTATAGCATCTTCACATTCTTCATTCTCCTGGTAATCATTCATTGCTAGTACTAAAGATCCCAATGTTTGATTGCAGTGTTCTTGAAAACCTAGCGAATCATAAGCTACTATTTGTCCATAGAAGATTAAAAAGCTAATAATGCTTGCTGAAGAATCATTTTTATCGATCAGAGATAAGGCCAGTTGAAAATCTTTCAGTGCCCCCCAAGGTTCATTCGACAAGATTTTAGCACTTCCATTGCCAAAATATTGTAAACTTTCTAATTGCCAGGGTTTTATGTCTTGATGTAATTCTTCGGAAAAGCATGCAAACGTTGTCAATAAAAAACATGTTACAGTTGCTAGCCAATTGAACATTTAAACTCCTGAAAGCAGTTGCAAAATAAAAATAATAAAACCAGATGGAAATGTATTTATAAATAAAAATTTGCAATTAGTCTATATGAAAAAGTAGGTTAGCATCAGGATCTTATATTATTCACTCCGTAAAGCGGAATTTCACGAAGGTGGTCGTGTTTGCCAAACATCTCTTCCGAAATTTTTATGCCATAAGGACTTTTTGGATGCTTCCTTAGGAATACATTTAAACTTTTCATCCCCCCTTTAATTTTTGATTTTACTTCAATAGGGATGATTCTTTTGTTATGGATAGTAACAAAGTCCACTTCGGCGTTGCTTGTGGCCGATTCGCTGTGCCAATAATAAAGTTCTCCTTTTTTGGAAACCTCAGAATAGGCAATCAATTCCTGAGCTACTAATTGTTCTGCACTGAACCTAAATAATTCAACTTCCAAAGGATTGGTCACCCATTCAGCTAAGTCGAGCCCAAGAATTCTATGTGCTATTCCAATATCAAAGAAAAAAACTTTAAATTTTTTTTGATCCACTTCAGTAGCTAAAGGATAGGATTGCGCGGCGGTGTGAAAACATTGATAGGTAATGCCTGCTTTGTTAAGAAGATGAAGAGCTTGTTTAATGGGATAAGTTTTGGCGTCGGAGTCAACGTAGTTGTTCTAGCGTTTTTTCAAGCGAAATATGAGAGGGAAAAAGAGCGTGAACTCTCTTATCTTTTTCAAAATTTATCTCGAGATAGGAGGAGAATTCTTTTCCAAATAGACTCACTAGCCATGATTTTCCTACCTGATGAGCTCCTCTAATCAATAAAGGAACCCGAATGGGATCATGGCGCCAATTTTTCAAAAAATTTATATCATCTCTTTGCATATTTCTCATTTTAGAGAAAATAGGGGGATAAATTTTATAATTTTAGAAAAATTGCCCATTTAGTAATATTATCCTTGTATAAAAGGATAGTATAATATATTCTTATACTTATAAGAAGGGATAAGTAATTGGAGTCCATTTTACAAACACTGCAGGAAGAATTTCACAAAGCGCTTTCTTTCACGGAAAAAAGCATACCTCGCTTTTATAAGTTTCCTGAAGCAGATAAGGTTATTAAGGTAGCTGTAGGAATGAGGCGTTCTGGAAAAACCTACTTTCTATTTCAAACCATCCGAGGATTATTATTAGAAAATATACCTCTAGAGCGTATTTTATATTTAAATTTTGAGGATGATAGAATTTTGCCTATGGATCATAAGGCTATGGGAAGATTGATTGATGCATGGTATACGCTATATCCTCAACATCATAACCAGGAGTGTTATCTATTTTTAGATGAAGTTCAAAACATAGAGGGGTGGCCCCTTGTTTTAAGGAGAATGCTCGATACAAAAAATATTAAAATGTATGTCACTGGCTCTTCGGCAAAATTGTTAAGCAAAGAAATTGCTACCTCATTACGGGGTCGTTCTCTATCTATAGAGATTTTTCCTTTTAGCTATCTGGAATATCTAACAGCTCATGGTCGAGAGCTACCATTAAAACCATTTGGGCAACAAGCTCTTGATTATCATCGCAGTTATTTATTGGAATATTTTCGTTCAGGTGGTTTTCCAGGAGTTCAATTAATGCTACAAAATGAAAAACTAGAAGCGTTACAAGGCTACGTAGACACGGTTATATTTAGAGATATCATTGAGCGGTATCAAATTAGCAATACAGCTTTAATGAAATATTTTATTGGGTTTTTGTTAAAAAATATCGCCGCTCCATTTTCTATTAACAAATTTTATAATGATATCAAAAGCCAAGGACATAAAGCTGGTAAAGATACTCTATATTCCTATCTAGACTATCTTGAGGATGCGTTTCTTATTTTTACCGTTCCCATTTTTACCGAATCCCTTCGTCATAGGCAAACCACACCAAAAAAAATATATGCGATTGATAATGGTTTAATTCTTGCTAATACTTTTAACTTATCTGATAACTTAGGAAAGCTTTTAGAAAATCAGGTTTATCTAGATTTGCGTCGGGAAGGAAAAAAAATTTTCTACTACCATACTTGAGATGGCTATGAAATAGATTTTATTACTCAAGACGCTCAAGGGAACTACGAAATGATCCAGGTGGTATGGGATATTAATGATCCAAAGACATTAGAGCGAGAAGAGAGAGCTTTACATCAGGCTGAGAAAGAATTAGGCTTTCCAGGTAAGCTTTTGGATTATACCCATTATCTACGAAGCTTTCTAACTTCTGACACGGTCAGACTATATAGTAAACCTTGACTCTAGCTTGCCTGTTACGAGGTTTTGATCAATGTCTACATCTTTCCCTATGCGTTATTGTCTCCTATTGAGCAACAAGATTTTCAAATTTTTCTAGCTAAAATTGCTGACCTGCCATTATGATGCATCCTCAAAAAAATAGGAGAAAAAGGATGAGCGTTGCATTGAGACCAGTCTGTTGTGGAAATAGAAATCAGGTAAGAGCCCCGCGACCACGTGAACCTGAAGGTCGTATAAAACAGCTTACTGCAGCAGCTAGTATATTTTTATGTTTATCTATGATTGCATCGATCGGGACCAAGATAATACAAAAGGGAAGATGCGATCAATGGAACTGGGAGGTAGAAGATGCAGAGCTAGAGGTAGTGAGCGCTAACCTCACTCTTGGTGATATACAAGAACGTTATAAAAAGAGAGAAGAAATGATGGTACAGAGCGAGCGAGAGCACTGTCGTCATCTTAATAAGATCAATTCTAAGATGCTAAAAAACTTAGACGCTTTTCCTACAGGGAGGGCTTCTTATATACGAGATATAGAGATAGAGTGTGCCAGTTTGGCGATGAATCGAGTTGAGTTAGTACGGAGCCTCGATCCTAATCTCTGCGAAATGTTTCAGGCTAAATTATCATTTCCAGAAGAACATACGCCTCTTGTCTGTTATGCCAAACAAGAGAGAGATGCTCAGGCTCAACTTAAAAAAAGGCAAGATCGATTAGCAGCTCAACTAGCACAAAAACCGCACTTTTGCAGCAAGCGGAAGCAAAAAAGAATGTATTAGACGCAATCGCTTCATCGAAAGAGAGAAGATCTCGACCATGATCGTTTACTGATCAATGGCATCATCCGAGAGTTAGAGGTCCTAGGAGAAGCAGTCTTTAAAAACCCTATCTGGCAATTACTCTAGATGATCTAAAATTACCTTACATTGCAGGATCATACAGGGAAAACGGATTATTTTCGAGAAAAGTCTGTCAAACAAGAGTAATCGATTTCAAGCTCAGGAAATCGGCTACTCCGGATAGATTCCGGATCAAAATGAGAGGCAAAGAATTTCCTTATCAGCTAATATGTAGCCACCATATTTATTTTTTGCATCCAGGACGGACATGGATAATGAACTAGAACAACAGTCCTCAAAGATAGCGATCTTTAAGGGCAAACAAATCCGAAAGACTATCCACCAAGGCGAATGGTACTTTTCGATCATTGATATCATAGCAGTTTTGACGGAAAGTCAGAACCCTCGGCGATATTGGTCTGATCTTAAAATACAACTCTCTGAAAATGAGGGATTTGGTCAACTGTACGGAAAAATCGTACAGTTGAAATTAGTAGCTCCTGATGGGAAAATGCGCGAGACCGATACAGCCAATACGGAGACGATTTTTCGGATCATTCAATCCATACCTTCTTCCAAAGCAGAACCCTTCAAGCGATGGCTTGCTAAGATCGGTTACGAACGAATTCAAGAGATAGAAGACCCTGAGTTAGCTGCAAAACGAGGTCGAGCAATCTACAAAGCTAAGGGATACCCAGATGATTGGATTGAGAAACGGATGCGTGGAATCGCTATCCGGGAGCAATTGACAAACGAATGGGAAAAGCGAGGGGTTAAAGAGGAAAAAGAATATGCAATCCTCACATCAGAAATCGCTGATGCAACTTTCGGCCTCAAACCCTCCGAACATAAAAAACTAAAGGGTCTCAAAAATCAAAATCTCCGCGACCATATGACCGATTTAGAATTGATTTTTACCATGTTGGGAGAGGCGTCTACAACAGAAATTGCTGTTCAGAATGATACTCAAGGATTTCATCAAAATAAAAAAGCAGCTCGAGATGGTGGAGAAGTTGCAGGTAATGCAAGAAAAGAACTGGAGCAAAAAAGTGGCCGCAAAGTTGTTAGCAAATCCAACTTTCTAGATGTTAACCCCATAGAAATTAATCTAATCTATGAAAAATAGAAATTAGCCAATCCTGCCAACGCCTATAGCAGAATCACTTTAGATAGTCTCTCATCTGATCTCGCAATTCTGCACATGCATTTTGAAACTCTTCTATGGCTGCAGGCATTGATAAAGAGGATTGAGAGGCAACTTCCGTTTCCAAAAAATGCAAACCATCGTGAGTTATTTGATCTGCTAACCGGTAAAGCCTCAAAATCGCCATAGCTGCTGTCAAGCGACATCAGAAAGTGACCCACCGACGACATTGAAAAGTGACCCACCCCCCAGTCTTTTATTTAATAAATATAGCTACCAAATGGCACTATACTAGTGCTTCAGTAGTAATCAAAAGTATATAGGAACCTCTGAGTTGTATCTGAAGCATAACATCTCTTTTTCAGTAAAGGAAAAGAGGAAGCCCCCTCCCCCAATGGGGGAGGGGCGGAAACTAAATTTTTTATTTTCCTGCCGAGACCTCCGATTGAACAGTTGTTGTTTTAACTAAGCCTGATTTACGTTTCTCTTTCAGTCGGTAACTCTCTCCGCGAATGGTCACCACATGGCTGTGATGCAAGAGGCGATCTAAAATGGCTGTTGCTACCACCGCATCTCCAAAAACCTCTCCCCATTCGCTAACTGAACGATTACTTGTAATCAAAGTACTTCCTTTTTCATACCGTCGAGAGACCAACTGAAAAAATAGATGAGCAGCCTTGGGTTCAAATGGAAGATATCCAAGTTCATCTATAATTAGTAGTTTAGGTTTGGAATACCAAATAATTTTATCTTCAAGGCGACCTTCTTGATGAGCTCGAGCAAGCTGCGTCAAAAGAATGGTCGCTGAGATAAAAAGAACTGTATATCCCAAGCAAATGGCTTCACGGCCCAGCGCAACAGCTAAATGAGTTTTTCCAACTCCAGGAGGGCCTAACAACAAAAGAGCATCTCCATTGGCAATCCAACGGCAAGTTCCCAATTCTATTATTTGACCGGCATCTATTGATGGCTGTGCATTAAAATCAAATTGTTCAAGATTTCTGATGTAGGGAAACTTAGCCATCGAGAACCCCCGTCGATAGCGAGTGCGTTCTCTCTGCTGGATCTCTTGTTCGCAAAAAAAAGCGAGAGCTTCCCGTAAATTCATTGCTCTACGAGAGGCTTCATCGAGAAGATTGTCGAGTTTATCTCGGATAGTTGTGAGCTTCAATCGATTGAGTGTAGCTATAAGATCTTCATGATTAATGGTCATTACCAACCTCCTCCGATAATAGCTTCATACTCAGTAAGAGGACGTAGCAATTCAGCTGGCTTGATGGGCTCCTTGGGAATTTCTGTTTTAGCGTACCAATTGGCCCCTACAATTCCCTTTAAATGATGAGGATTGATGGAACGTTGTCTTTCTCCAATACAGATGGGATGCCGAGCTACCTCATCAATACCATAAAGAATTTTGACTTCAGTTTCAGTTAATTGTACCGTAACCTCTTTTTTAATGAGATGCCATGGGACACTGTAAAAATTTGTATCTACTTCAACACAAGCATCAGTATGGACTGATCTTTGTATTTCTCTTCCCAAATAGAAAGGTGGTTTTCCGTTTAACTTCTGAAGAGTGGACTTTTCTTCTTGCTCAAAGCTATCGATGGGTTTTTTTCCAGTAGTTCCATGGATTCTAAGATCGGAAATCTCTCTCATCCACCAAATGATATGTTCGTGAAGAGCTTCCCAACTTGAAAACTCTCTACCGGCAATGCCATTGTATTTAAAATATTTTACTGTATTTTCGTCCTTTCCTTTGGTTCTTGCTCTATAAGGAGCACAGGCTTTAGGTTTGAATTTCCAATAATTGGCAAATGAACGTAAGCGTTCATTGAACAACACCTCGCGTGTTATCGGATTATGAGTAATAACAAGAGGCTTTGGATTGTCCATTAAGACTTCTGTTGGGATCCCTCCAAAATGGTTAAAAGCTCCTTCGAGTCCTTCAAACCAGGCTGATTGTCGTTCATGAGTAAAGGCTTGTATAAATTGGCGGCGTGAAAAGCCAAGAACTGCAGCGAAAAAATAGATCTTTTTGGGCTCTCCTGCGATCTTTATAGTTATCGATCCAAAATCAATTTGCATCTGCTTACCTGGTGGTGTTTCAAATCGCACCGTCGCCTTTGCTTCAGCAAAGACCCTTTGTCTAAAGGGGTTTCACTGCTCTTTCAATAGTGCGTAGATTGGCTTGTATATTGTGCTGACGCACTAATTCTTGACGAATGACCTCCGCATTACCTTTATGGAGATAAAACATTTCTTCGAGCCAGACCTCTAATGCGTCTAGCCTCTTAATTCTTTTTTGAATGCTGTATGGGAGCCATTTACCTTGTCGCCGATAGCGTTTAACGGTATTCGGACTGATTCCAAGCTCTTTGGCAATTCGTCTTTTACCCCAACCTTCTGATGATAAATACAAGATTTTTTCTATAATGTCTGGCGATTCCATTTTCTCTTTGCTGTCTCCTGTTAAAACAGCAGAGATTTTATTAAGTTGCATGCTTACTCTCACTCTAAATATGGGGGTGGGTCACTTTTCAATGTCGAAAGGGGGTCATTTTACGCTGTCGTCTGACAGCTCTCTTTGCAAGCTTTTAGGAGATCCTGCCTTTCCTTAGGACTCAAGAAGCGCGTACGCTCATATGACTCTTTTTCTCTGGAAATCTTTTTGACAGGATTGCCCTCAATCCATTCCCACTGTTTCTCGCAAATGCTTCTTAAAACATGGCTGAGGGTAGCAAGGTGCCTGTTACAGGTGCTACCGCTGCGCACCACGCCCTTGTCAGTGGTTTCAGTTAACAGCTTCTGTTTCTTTTCTGCGATTAATGATGGACGAATGTCTTTGAGGAAGTAATGTCCTAGCTCCTTTTCCCACCACTGTAAATGACCTCTTTTAACTACCGAGATCTTTTGCTCTTTGGAATATCGTTGCACGGCATCTTTGAAGACGTACTTTCTTGATTCAGCGATAAGCTGGTTTCTTCCACAGCGCATCTCGCTTTCAGTTTTTTGAATCCAAAGCTTTGCGTCTGTCTTTCGATATAATTTTGAAACACTCGTTTGAGTGATTTAAGGAAATCTAGAACTCCGGATATATTCCGGATTTTTTACGCCGGCAAGAGCGTAAAACGAATGGCTAGGAATGGAATCGAACCAGCGACACAAGGATTTTCAGTCCTTAAGCCAGATAACTTACTATTAATCGTGCGATATCTGCTTGATGTGAATGACTTTCCTTTTTTTCTTGATATTGTAAAGGTAGCAAAAAGTGTTGCCTAATAATTGAGGCGAAGATCTCTCTTTGCACATTTGGAAGACACTGTTCAATTTGTAAGGACTTTACTGAGGCGCCTTTTTGTAAGAGAAATCTTACCGCTTGCACGTTGTGTATTCGAGCTGCAATTGCAAGAGCGGTATGACCATAAATATCTTTCTCATTTACATTTGCACCGGCATCTAGAATATTTTCTATTAGATTTATTTTAGAAGATGAATCCATAGAATAAATTGCTACTATCAATGCGGGAGGTGAAGAACCAACATAAGAGGGTAGTAGGTCCCTTTTCTCTTTATAATCTTTTTCTCTGAGACCTGCTTGTTCCATAACTTTGGAAATTTTATGCATCCTCCGAAGGTATTTTGTAAATACAACAGAACTAATCACAAAGGTGCATAATAGGCAAGGAGCGCCTACATCGGATATGTTTTTCCTATTGATATCGCTAACAATTAAATTTAAAGCGCTGACTCCGGCCCCTACAATAAATGGTGTGGCAAAAAGTGCGCTACCTATTGCATTCAATATCACACCGCATTCTCTTATAGGTGCAAAAGAGGTAGAAGTTTTAATCTCATTTAGCATTGAATTTCCTTTTCCAGTTCTGCCTCAATTTCTTACCATACTAGGTAAGCGAGGTTTCACTGATTTAATATTTTAACATAACATGTATATAATCCCAAAAATTAAGATTGGGCAAGTACTTAAAATTACCGATGGGCGTGTTAAGGAAATGAATGAAGAGTATACAAAAGATAGCAGAGTTAGTGGAGATCCCAAAAGATTAGATATAGGAACAGTGGGATGGACTGGTTTCTCTTTTGCATGTCTTTTACTTGAATGTGCTAAAAATCAAATTGTAGTATGTGGAAGTTTAGAAAGTCTTAGACACCAAGGATACCCAATTGAATCTTTTATCGAGACACCCTTATATCTGGATCGGAATTTTCTAGAATTTGATGTTACAACGGATAAAGGTCCTTTACGTTGCATTTTAGATACAGGGGGTACATTGAACGCTCTTAATAAAGATCTTGAAGGTAAGGATAACTTTCATATGCAGCTAAATCTAAGTGATTCAACTAATGTTAATGAACAATTTGATTTAGTTAATCCTGACAATGTCGATCAACTCGAATTTGAAATGGAAAATGATTACGAAGTTAGTTCGTTTAAAATTGCAAATAGAGAATTCGGTGCCACATGTTTTAAAAAAATCAAAATGCCATTTCAAGTGGATGCAATTATAGGCATGGAATTTATACATTCGAAGCTCATCTTTATCGACTTTCCCAATAAGAAGCTATACTTTTATGAACTGCCAGCTGAGCTCAGAGCTACTGAATTAGAATAAGTTTGTAGAAATAGCGGCAGTCGGACTTGAACCAACGACCCACGGATTATGATTCCGTTGCTCTAACCACTGAGCTATGCCGCCGCTGAAACAGATCAAGAATAAAAATAGCGGGGGAAGGATTCGAACCTCCGGCCTTTGGGTTATGAGCCCAACGAGCTAACCACTGCTCCACCCCGCGATAACTCTTTTTCAAGAAGAAGCAACAGTCTAGTTTATTTCTGATTTAAAATAAAAGGAAAAATCGCATCCCATGTTTTTTGGGTGATGTTAAGGGAGGTTTGAGAGAGTTTTTTTGCATTTTTTCGCAGAGTATCAAGAGAGGGTGTTTGAAGTAGTTGGATGAGTGTTTCAGAAAGGGTTTCTAGAGTAACTTCTCTCCCTGCTTCTTGGCTCAAGATCCATTCGCGTAGGTCTATTTGGGCGAAGGTATGAGGTCCAAATAGGACAGGAACTCCATAGGCTACGGGTTCAAATAAATTGTGCCCTCCTACCTTATCGGTAAAACTACCCGCAACTATTGCTATATCGGCTAATTGGTAGCAGATGTTTAAAATGCCCATAGTGTCAATGAGGATCACTCTGGTGTCAGAGGGTTTCTCTTTATCAGAATAGCTGAAGTAGGGGATCTGTTTTTGTTTAAGAAGGTTGGCGACAGTGGTAAAGCGTTCAGGATGGCGAGGGACTATGAATACTTTAAGATGAGGGATTTTCTTCCAAACGAGTTCTAGTGTATTTAATAATGCTTTTTCCTCTCCTTCATGAGTAGAGCCTATGACTAAGATGGGCTCTTGATTTAGGCCAAACTCTTGTTTGTATTGAAAAATTTGAGAGTGGGTAAGAGGGGTTGTGGGGATATCGAGCTTAAGATTGCCAGTTACTGTGATTTTTTTAAGGGGGATGCCAAGTGAGATGAAGCGTTCTTGAAGAGGGTTATTTTGTACACAAAATCGATCGATAGATGAGAAAAGTTTTTTGGAGAAAGAGGGGACTTTAGAAAAACGATGAGCCGATCTTTCAGAAATTTTACCATTTACTAAAACTATTTGCCCTCCCTCTTTTTTCATCTCAGAGACTAAATGGTACCAGAATTCTCCCTCTACTAAAACAAGAAGGTCAGGACGATATTTTTGAATCACTTTTCGGATAAGCCAAGAAAAATCAAGAGGTAGAAAAAAATAGAGTTGTGCCTTAGTTAAGGTGCGTTTAGCTTCCATATGACCCGTTTCTGTGATAGAAGAGATGATAAAAGTGGCATTTGGCAATTCATGTTGCATCTTTGTATATAGAGGGAGGATAGCTCGTGTTTCACCGACAGAAACCGCGTGAATCCAGATGGTGGGACCTTGACCCTCTTTTGTAAAAGAGGGTAATTGAAGGCCTAGTCGGTTTTTGAAACTCTTTCGATATTTGTTCAAGAAGAGGCATTGAAAAATGAGTTTTGGAAGGGCTACAACGGCTAAAATAGATAAGCAAATGTGGTAAAAAAAGCTAATCATGGATCACGATATTGATCAGTTTATTAGGAATAAAAATCACTTTTTCAACGGTGCCATTAAGGTGATGGGCAAGTGAGGCCTCTTTTTTTATAAAGTCAAGGAGCTCTTCTTTGGTCTTATTTTTAGGTAAGGAATACCTCCCGCGTAATTTGCCATTTACTTGGATGATATAAAGAGTGGTCTCATCTTCTAAGTAGAGGGGGTTTACAAAGGGAAAAGGAGTGAAAGCAAGGGTGGTTTCACCGCCTAAGTGTTCCCAGGCTTCTTCCGCAATATGGGGGGCAAAAGGGGCTAAAATAAGGGTGAGCATTTTGAGTACTGTTTTAGGATAAGAGGGGAGTTGAGTAAACTCATTCATAAATTCCATCATCTTGGCAATGGCGGTGTTAAACTGCATTGATTCAATATCTTTTTCCACATTATGTACTAAACGGTGTCCTAATTTTAAGGCTTCTAGAGACTCTTCTTCGCTTACCTTTTCAGAGTGAATAAGATCATAGAAACGGTTTAAAAAACGATGACAACCGCTTACAGCGTCCGTGTTCCAGAGTTTTTCTTTGTCAAAAGGACCCATAAACATCTCATAGAGGCGTAAAGAGTCTGCTCCAAACTCTTCTACCATTTCATCGGGGGTCACTCCATTGAGTTTGGATTTTGACATTTTTTCAATTTGGCTTTTGATAGGTTCTTGAGTACCTATTTGATAAAAATGGCCATTTTTATCAAATACTTCTTCTGGAAGAAGGTAGCCTCCTTTTTGATGTTGATAAGATCTGGCAATAACAAGGCCCTGATTGCGCAGAGTTTGAAAAGGCTCTAAGGTGGATACAAAACCAGAGTCATAAAGCACCTTATGCCAAAAACGAGAGTAGAGCAAATGTAAAACGGCATGTTCTATACCTCCAACATATAGGTCAACAGGCATCCAATATTTTTCTTTTTCTTTATCCCATGCTTGCTCATGATTATTAGCATCGCAAAAACGCAAGTAGTACCAACAAGAGCCAGCCCATTGAGGCATGGTGTTGCTCTCTCTTTTAGCTGGTTGACCTGTTTTAGGATCACTTGTTTCTATCCAGTCTACTACTTTTGCTAAAGGGCTTTCAGCTTCTCCTGTAGGTTTAAAATCCATTAATTCTGGTAAACAAAGAGGGAGTTCGTCAAGATCTAAAGCTCTTTTAGATCCATCTGGAAAATGTAAAATAGGAAAAGGTTCCCCCCAATACCGTTGGCGAGAAAAAAGCCAATCTCTTAATTTGTAATTCACTTTTTTTTCGCCTTTTCCATTTTTTTCAAGCCATTCAGTGATTCTCTTTTTGCCTTCTGTCAAGGAGAGACTATTGAGGTTGAGATCAGAATAGGAAGAATTAATAAGCGTCCCCTCTTCGCTGGTCCAGCATCTCTTACCTGCTAATACCTCTATCTTTATATCTGCTGGAGTTAAACCTTCTGGAGCTTGAGTGACCTCAGGTTCCACAACGGGTTTAATAGCGAGATCGTATTTTTTTGCAAATTCATAATCGCGTTCATCATGAGCTGGCACTCCCATTACCGCACCTGTGCCATAAGACATCAACACATAGTCTGCAATCCAAATAGGGATTTTTTCATGAGTAATAGGGTGATAGGCATAGGCTCCTGTCCAAACGCCTTTTTTATCTTTATTGAGGTCTGTACGATTGAGATCGCTTTTAGTCGCTGTCTCTTTGGAATATTTAACGACGGCTTCTGCTTGGCCATCGGTAGTTATTTCTGCGATAAGAGGATGTTCGGGAGCGAGGACTAAAAAAGTGACGCCAAATAAAGTGTGAGAGCAGGTGGTGAAAATTGAAAGAGTTTTGTGTGTGATGACTTCTTTAAATAAGATTTTTGCGCCTTCACTGCGCCCAATCCAATTTATTTGCAATTTTTTTAGATGCTCTGGCCAGTCGAGTAGGTCTAAATCTTTTAAAAGACGCTCTGCATAAGAAGTGATACGCAGCACCCACTGTTTTAAGGGGCGTCTTTCTATAGGATAGCCTCCCTCTATAGATTTACCATCTTCTACTTCTTCATTGGCTAAGACAGTTCCTAATGCGGGGCAAAAATTCACCATTACTTCTGCTTCATAAGCTAATCCTTTTTTGTAAAGGAGGGTGAAGATCCATTGTGTCCATTTATAATACTTAGGATCAGAAGTAGTTACTTCACGGCTCCAGTCATAGCTAAATCCTAGGGATTTTAATTGTCTCCGATAGGTGTTAATATTAGCTTGTGTACTCTGGGCGGGATGAGTGCCTGTTCGGACAGCATATTGTTCGGCTGCCAGTCCAAAGCTATCCCAGCCCATGGGATGTAAGACATTGAAGCCTTTATGTCTTTTGTAACGAGCTAAAATATCTGTGGCGGTATAACCTGTTACATGACCGACATGAAGGCCTGCTCCAGAAGGGTAGGGAAACATGTCTAGGATATAATATTTAGGTTTAGAGTGATCTACCTCACATCGAAAGATTTGATGATCTTCCCAAAATTTTTGCCATTTTTGTTCGATGTGTTGATGATTGTACTTGGGTTTTCCCATATTTTTTACCTAAATAATTGAAAGTCTCTTGATTATAAAGAGTATATTTCATAAGAATATTTTTTATCTATTTTTAAATTATATATTAAGATTTTATTTAGAAAGCTTGTCGTAAAAGAATAAATAGTCTATTGTAGAAGTCAATGATTGAGATACATCCTATAAAAAAAAATAAAGTTAACTTAGCCGATTACGATTATACTAGGGATATTGCAAATCGTCTTTTTATGGCTCAATTGTCTCTACGAGATATTGAAGTTTTAGAAGAAATTGTCCACAGTTCTTTAAATATCTCTCTTTCAAGATTAATTAAAAATTTAAATATAGAAGAGAGAGAGATCTTACCCATTTTACATAATTTAAGTAAAACGGGTCTTTTGAAGGTGGTTAATGAGACTGTGTTAGTCGATAAAGAGATGCGTAAATATTATGAATCTCAAATTTGTAAATTTGAAGATGATTTTACTCCAGGTATGGAGTTTTTACAGACTATTTTAAAAAAACCTCCTATTCAGGTCTTACCTGGTTGGTATAGCATTCCTAGAGGTTCAAATAATATCTTTGAATCGCTTGTAGAAAAATGTTTATTGACTCCGCAAATTTTTCAACGTTATCTCAATGAAGTAAAGCAGGGAGACCCTCACCTTGCATCTATCATTGATGAATTATTTTCTTCTCAAGATTTTAGACTGTCTTCTGCCTATATTATCGAAAAATACCATCTTCCTCAAGATCAATTTGCAGAATACATGCTCTATTTAGAATTTAATTTTATATGCTGTTTAGGCTATCAGTATGAAGGGGATGATATAAAAGAAATGATCACTCCTTTTTATGAATGGAGAGAGTATTTGCGTTTTTTACGAGATACCGAAACACCTAAGATAACAGAAAATGTATTGATTCAACGAAAGAGAGCTAAAGATTTTTCTTTTATTCAAGATCTCTCTACTTTTTTAACTTTGATAAAGAAAGAACCTATGGCAATTAGTCCTTACAGCAGATCAGAATTTAAGCTCGAGCCAGAGGCTCTTAAATCTGTGGCAGTTAAATGTGAATTAAAAGATGAAAAAGAGGATGTATGGGTGGCTTATATTTATCAAATGCTCTCTAAATTAAAGAGGCTTAAGCTAGTCGATGTGGTAGATGATAGGCTTTATGCTTTAGAGTCAGCCAATGATTGGTTGGATATGCGCTTAGAAAATCGGGCTTTGTTTATTCATCGTCACCCTTTAAATCAATTAATGGCAGAGGGACTTTCTTCTCACTTTTTTAATGACCGATTAATTCGAGAAGCAGAAAAAAGCATTCAGCGTGTTTTAAATAGTGGATGGGTCTATTTTGATGATTTTTTAAAGGGAGTGCTGGTTCCTTTAGCAGAAGAATCTCTTATTATGTTAAAACGTACGGGTAAGAGTTGGAAATATTCTTTGCCTAGGTATACTGATCAAGAGCGCCTATTCATTAAGTCTGTAATTTTTGAGGGGTTATTTGAAGTAGGTGTGGTAGCCACAGGGAATGTAGATGGAAGAGATTGTTTTACAGTTACTCCTTTTGGATCTTCTCTTTTTGGAAAATAAATAGGTCTCATGCAAAAAAACTCAAGTAGCGAACTTGTCTCAAATAAGCGTGCCTTTTATAACTATGAGATCGTTGAAACTTTTGAAGCGGGTCTTATTCTCTTAGGTACAGAAATCAAATCTTTGCGCAATCATGGTGGTACTTTACAAGATGCTTATATTCTAGTAACTGAAGGGAAAGTAATTATGAAAAATTCAGGAATTGCTCCCTATCGATTTGGATCTGCTTTTAACCATCCAGAAAAGAGAGAGAGAGAGCTGCTTTTACATAAACGTGAAATTATTAAGCTACAAGTGTTTAGTCAGCAAAAAGGATTCACGCTTATCCCTTTATCTCTTTATTTAAAAGAGGGTTATGTCAAATGCAAAATAGGGGTTGCAAGGGGTAAAAAAAGTCATGATAAGCGCGCTGCTATAAAAGATCGTCAAGATAAAAAATCTATTGACCGTGCAATAAAAAATCAGGATTGACTCCACCTCTCTAATTTGGTTAAATGGGTTTCTTACCTAATTTTAAGGTGTTTATGAAAGCTATTGTTTCTAGAATTGATCTCTTAACTATCATTGGCAAGGTGCAAAGCGTAGTGCCTAGTCATAAGCCTACTATTCCTATTTTAGTGAATGTGCTCATCGAAGCTATAGATGATCAGCTCATTATTAGTTCTACTGATCTTATTGTAAGTATTCGCTGTTTTATAGAGGCTAAAGTAATGGAAGAGGGCTCTATAACACTGCCTGCTAAGCGCTTTTTTCAACTAGTACGGGAATTGTCGGCTCCACAAGTAGAATTGCACTCTTCCGTTTTAGATATAGCTTTTATTAATTCGGGCTCTTCTCATTTTAAAATTCAGGGTATGCATAAAAATGAATTTCCAGACTTTCCTGATTTAATAGAGGGTAACCATTTTTCACTACCTACTGCTACTTTAAAGGAGATGTTTGTGCGCACCTCTTTCGCGGCAGGGCGAGACGATCAGCGTCAAGTTTTAAATGGAATTCTCTTACAATGCGTTCAAGATAAGGCTGCTTTTATAGCCACTAATGGCAAATGTGTGGCCAGATTAGAAGCTCCTTTAGAAGTTTCATTTGCAGAGCCAGTCTCCTATATTCTTCCTATTAAAGCAGTGGAAGAGGTGATCAAAATTCTCGATGAAAAAAATGAGAAAGTAAAGGTGGGGCTTATGGCTGATAAAATTTCTTTTGAAATTGGCTATACTACTCTTGTTACTAAGTTGCTGGTGGGCCAATATCCAGATGTAATGCGTATTTTTCCTCAAAAAACAGCTAATTCTATTGCACTACATCGAGATGAACTTATCTCCCTTCTTAGACAAGTCTCTCTTTTTACATCAGAAACAGTAACCTCTGTTCGTTTTACTTTTAGTCCAGGTGATCTGCATCTTTCTGTGCTCAATGGAGAAGTAGGCGAGGGCAATGTCAATATGCCGGTGAATTATGAAGGAGCTCAATTAGATGTTGCTTTCAATCCTCATTATTTTCTTGAAATTTTGCGTCATAGCAGAGATGAAACGGTTAATTTTAATATAAGCGATCCTTATAATCCTGCATTGATTACAGATTCCTCAAGCGCTTTATTTGTCCTAATGCCTATGCGTTTGTAAAATAGAGCTATTGTGTATGTATTTGGAAAGGCTGCTGTTACGTAATTTTCGCTGTTTTAAAGAGGTGGAACTTTTTTTTTGCCCCGAATTAAATTTTATTCAAGGAGATAATGCTCAGGGAAAAACGAGTTTATTAGAGGCGATTGTTTTCTTAAGTACCGGGAGATCCTTTCGCACGCTGAATTTAAAAGAATTGATTCAGCATGGGGCTCCTTTTTTTTATCTTGAAGCAAGCTTTTACAATCAGGGGATTTCTCAATCTGTTAAGGTCTATTTTGATGGTGTCAAACGCAATCTACAAATTAATGAGAGCCGTTTTACTACTTTTAATCCTCTGTTAGGGATTCTACCCACAATTCTTTATGCACCAGATCATCTCTCTCTAATAACGGGTCCCCCTGCTGAAAGAAGGCGTTTTTTGGATCTACATTTAGCGCAAACCGATCCTAATTATTTATATCATATTAGACGCTACACAGGGGCTATGCAACAGCGGAATGCCCTGTTGAAGCAGAAAAGTGAGATAGGAATCAATAGTTGGGAAGAGATCATGGCTGATTCGAGTCTTTATATATTAGATAAACGACGAGAAACGCTAGATGGATTGCAAGAGCCTATGAAGGTGGCTTTAGGAGAGCTCTCTTTGAATCAGGATCATCTAGAAATGCATTACCAGGCTTCCTTTGATATAGATACTTCCCTTTTATCCCAATTTCAATCTAGGCGTCCTAAAGAGTTGCTTTATGGAACTTCATTAATAGGTCCACATCGTGATGATTTTATCATCACGCTCAATGGTAAATCGGCTAGACATTATGCTAGCGAGGGACAAAAACGCTCTCTTTTAGCCTCCTTGAGATTAGGACAATGGCAGCGAGTACGTGAAATAATCTCTGAGCCCCCCCTTTTAAGTATTGACGATTTTGGAGCACATTTAGATAGCCAGCGTCGACTTTTATTACAAAAACAGATGGATAATCGAGGACAAGTCTTTGTCACCGCCCCTCAATTCGATGAAAGAAGCTTCTCTCTTTCTCAAAAAAGCACTTTTACTATTAGTTCTGGTAAAATTATTTCATAATTTTTTTTTACGTGCACAATGAAAAAAATTGATACTGCCGTGAAACAAATAAATTTTTACTAGACAAAAATCACGATTAAAAATAACTTTGATTTTGCATGTTTTGAGGTAGAATGATTTTTTATTGCATTATGTTAAATTTCTTGTTTACAATCGCCTGCATTGGAATGGAGTATAGTGATTGTAATACCTTTGAAGAAGTCATTGCTTATGAAACATCGATCATTGATAAAATTGCAGAAAACGAATATGAGTTACTAACAGATGCATATCTTTCACGAGGAGAAAGCTATTTATTATCCAGTAGATATCAAGAGGCTATTTTAGATTTATCAACAGGATATGCATTAGCCTTATCATGTACAAGTGATCAACAACCTGTTTTGATGTTAAGAGCATTATTTTGTTTAGCTATTGTTTATGGCAACTTAGATATGTATGAAAAGGTTTATGAATTGAGTAATCATATTAAAATCATGTTAGAATCTTTTAATTGTATGTTGTGTAAAAATCAGAATCAGCAACCCATTAATCAAAAATTAAGACATTTTTTACATTCACCCAAATCATTTGACCAAGTGATTTCTGGTTTCGATAGACAATCATTGAGTTTGGCATACCATCAATCTACAAATTCAGCTCCATATATAACTCAAGTCAATCAACCTATCTTAGGACCAAGTCGTATTTCAATTACAGAATGTGTAGATAGAGTAAATGGAGTACAAAATGCAGCCAAATTATTAATTATAAAAGCAAGAGGTGAAATTCAATATATGCTTCATATGCTCATCGATGACCTATCTGATAAAGCTCGATTTTGTTGTAGAAAGGGGGGGATTTGGAAGGAATGCTTGCAACCCATTATTAACAAATGGCATATCTGGAATGAAAAATGGCAAATTTTTGGAATTCCACCAGATCCAAGTTGGGATTAAAAAAATATGAAACATTATTTCTTGCATACACTCAGCAAGTGTTTATTATTTATAACCAGTCTAACATTTATTTTTTCTCCATGGAGGATATATTCTGAAGATATTCCTGATGCTGTCTCACTAAATGGCTTTTCTAAAGTGATTGTGTTTGCTATGGTTCCTACCTTAGATCGAGTTGTCTCCGAAAAAGTAAATAAGGTAATAGAGCAATCTTTTTCTCAAATAGGAGAAATACATAAAATAAAAACAGATCTTAAAGCACCTGCTGCTGAGGGAGTAGATCTTAGTGGCTTTGATGGAGATGGCACCTTGATTTATGAAATACATCCGATTACACTTTCAGGAAAAGAGTGTGATATTGTAATGGCTACCTTAACTTTTTACACAAATGTAACTATCACTAAAACAAAAAATGAAGGTAACGCTGTTATTTGGTCTAGCAACTATTTTATAAATGCAAACCTACAAAAGGAGACAGAAAAACTAGTCTCTCAATCCCTAAACGCGTTGCTAAAAACATTTGCGATAAAGCATACGAGCGAACAGAAGCTCATTTTTAATTTATACCCTTCTTAGAGGCATCTACTAACCGTCAAAAAGATGAAAAAAATCTTGTGGAACTGTTGATTGATCAATAACACACAAAGTCTCTATTGCTGTTACACATATTTTTCTAAGTATTACCCAGTATAAGAGGCAGAATGGATCGATTGATTGAAAAGATTGAGCTCTCCCATTTTTCTGGAAATAGAGAACTCGTCGTAGTTATTGACGTGATCCGTGTGTTCACGACTGCGGCCTACGCTTTTGCGAAGAAGGCTAAGCAAATCATCTTATTAGAAAAGATGGAGGAGGCATATGCTCTAAAATGCCGCTATCCTGACTGGTGGCTCATAGGAGAAGAAAGAGGCTTTCTAACTCCACCATTTGATTTAGGAAACTCCCCATTCGAGGTGTTCCGCGCTCCTCTTGCTGGAAAAACCCTGATACAGAGAACTTCTTGTGGGACATTAGGGGCTGTTAGGGCTCGCCATTCGCAAAACATTTTAGCAGCCAGTTTTGTAGTCGCCGAGGCTACCTTGCAACGGATCAAGCACTTAGAACTGAAAAAAACAACCTTGCTCATCACAGCTCCCTCTCCACGTGGCCAAGAAGATTGGGCGCTCGCTGACTACTTGGAGGCAAAGCTTCAAGTAGGGGAGGTCGACTCTTGTTATTACTTGGATCAAGTTCGGAACAGTTCTGATGCTAAAGCTTTTGGTACTCCAGGCTTTCCTCAAGAAGACCTTGATGCCATTTGTGATTTGAATAGATTTTCATTTGCCATGGAAATATTCCGAGACGATCCCTGGCTGATTCTTCGTCCGGTTACCTCAACGGGAGAGTTATTTTATCCTTAGGAATCATAGGGGCGTGGATTATCCCAATAGTATCCAAGAAATATATTGACAAGTAAATAATTTAAATATATAAATAAATTATAGTTTACTTGTTTATTACTAAGAGGAAGATCATGAAACAAAAATTACGTAAATTATTTGTCGATGAATTAAAAGAGATGCTGGATGCTGAAGAAATAATGGTGAAAAATTTTTCAAAATGGGTGAAAGTAGTTGATTCACCTCACTTGAAACAATCTTTACAGGGGCATATCAAGGAGTCAAAGGGGCATATAAGTCGATTAAAACAGCTCTTTCGTAAATTAAAGCTTATAGCACATAAAAAACATTGCAGCGCTATTAGAGGATTAATTCGAGAATGTACGAACGTGGTAGCGGACTATCCTAAATCGGCTTTTAGAGATGCGGCACTGATTGCGAAAATTCAGCATATTGAACATTTTGAAATGTCTGCCTATGGCTCCCTTTGCGCTTTTGCTAAAGAGTTAGATTTGCCCAATAAAGCAGTGAGTTTATTACATGATACCTTTGAAGAAGAGCGTGATATGGATAAGATGTTAACTAAAATTGCCAAGGGCAATGCCTTTAAACCGGGAGTTAATCGCGCTGCTAATGGGTGGGTGGGATCTTATAAAATGGCGTTAGGCTGGTAATCGATATAATTTTGTAAGATGGCAGCAGCGGTCACTGCATCAATACAGAGAGAGCGTTTTTTCCGGCTTAATTTGGCCTCTTTCAGCATGCGCTCAGATTGCGCTGTGGTTAGGCGTTCATCCCATAAAATGATGGGTAGGGCAGTGAGCTTTTTTAGCTCTATGACAAAGAGACGTACTTGAGTAGAGAGAGGGCTTTCGCTGCCATTCATATGAATAGGTAACCCTATAACGATAGCTTCTAGGGAATCATGCTTTAATAACTCGGATAAGAGATATTTGGCAGTGGCTTTGAGAGTGTTTTGCGCGGGAATAACGGCATGCGGAGTAGCTAAAAACTGGGTAAGATCGGATAGGGCTAGCCCGATGCGTACGGTGCCAAAATCAATGCCTGCTATTCGTGGCATTGATTTAACAAACAGGCTTTAATAAATTCTCGAAACAAAGGATGGGGATCGGTGGGTTTGGACTTAAATTCAGGGTGATATTGTACCCCTACCATCCAAGGATGGTTTTTTACTTCCGCAATTTCACCTAGCCTTCCATTTTCAATAACTCCAGAAATAATAAATCCTTTTTCCTCACAGGCTTCTTTATATTCATTGTTAAATTCATATCGATGGCGATGACGCTCAGAGATGATTTCTTTGCCATAAGCTGCATAAGCTTTGGATCCTTGCATGACTTTACAGGAGTAAGCTCCAAGGCGCATAGTGCCTCCTAGATTTTCCATTCCTTTTTGTTCATTCAGTAGGGAGATAATGGGGTGGAGAGTATGTGGATCCATTTCTGTAGAGTTGGCCTCTGTTAAACCCAATACATGACGAGCAAATTCCACGCACATCACTTGCATACCTAAACAGAGCCCAAAATAGGGGATATTTTTTTCGCGACAGTATTTAGCAGTCATTATTTTCCCCATCCATCCTCTTTCACCAAAGCCTCCTGGAACTAGATAGCCATCGCATCCGCTGATCATCTCTTCAACACGATGAGCATTTTCAGATACTTTTTCAGATTCAAAAGATTTAATTTCTAAATCTACCTGATTGGCAATGGCTCCATGACGCAGCGCTTCAAAGACAGATTTATAAGCATCTTGATGTTGAATATATTTTCCCACTACTCCAATTACTACCTTTTTCTTAGGATTTATCATTTTATACATGACCTCTTCCCATTTGCTTAAGTTAGCTTGAGAGTGTGGTAGGTTGAGCATGCGGCAAATTTTTGTATCTAACCCCTGTTTATTTAAACTAATAGGGACTTCATAAATACTAAACTCGACATCTGGTTCATCTATAACCGATTCTTTAGGAATACTGCAGAAAAGACTAATTTTGTCTTTGATCTCTTCTGAAAGGCTATTTTCTGAACGGCAAAGGATAAAATCTGCAAAAATGCCGATTTCGCGTAAGACTTGAACAGAGTGTTGGGTGGGTTTGGTTTTTACCTCTCCGGCCGCTTTTAAATAAGGGACATAGGTAAGATGAATATTGATACAGTCTTTGGGTCGTTCATGTCTAAATTGACGAATGGCTTCCAAAAAAGGAAGGGATTCAATATCGCCTACAGTACCGCCAATTTCTATAATGACTACATCTGTGCCCGCTTCTTGTTTAGCGCAAGTTAAAATTCGTTGTTTGATTTCATCGGTAATATGGGGGATGACCTGTACTGTCTTGCCTAAATAATCTGCTTTTCTTTATCTTTTAATAACAGCGTCATAGATTTGAATAGACGTTGTATTAGATACTTTAGATAAATGGACATTGGTATAACGGTAATACAGTCCAATATCT
>Ga0157376_10000526_pt1 | contig 24613 bp, 16 predicted proteins | sample M45metaG_FD_121801 | JGI IMG/M metagenome (GOLD analysis project Ga0157376, IMG submission 121801) | Miscanthus rhizosphere microbial communities from Kellogg Biological Station, Michigan, USA - M4-5 metaG | ecosystem: Host-associated > Plants > Roots > Rhizosphere > Soil | place: USA: Michigan...
AGGTGTGATCGTACCAGACGTTGACGACCCAGGTGGCGCCGCCGTCGAGGCTGAATCGAAAGCCGTCGTCACCTCCTACCGTGAAGGTATAGTTGCCCGAAAAGGCCTGGGTAAGCCGGTATCGAACACTGAATCCATTCGTGGTGATGCTGCAGCCGCTGGTTGGATAGGTAACGGTCTGGCCACCGAAATTCTCGTAGAAATTGGGGCTTGTGCTGGATCCTTCGGTGACATGTCCCTGATAGTTATTGAAATTGGTACCGGTATAAACGTAACCGATCCATACATTGTTTGTGCCGTAAGTGGACTGGTTGTCTGAGGCTGCGGCGGCGCAGGCCTGTGCGGAGAGCCGGTCGTTGGCGAGGAGCAGGATGCCAATGGACAAAAGGATGCTTTTCGAAAGGGCGGTGTAAATAGGCTTCATCGGATATTACAATTAATAGGTATCCGGATGATAACCATAACGGTGCCAATTGATAAGTTGTTGATATGCGTCAATATACGCATTAAACTAACCTATAGGCCGGCTCAAAAAGGGACGAAAGTCCGGAAATTGGAAAAAAATGACCTGCTAGTAAGGATTCGAACCCTTTGGTTTTGACGTGTCCGCTCCACCATAGTCGCTTGCATTACCATTACCCTGATCGTCGCCCTGGGCTCCCGGGTGCGGGAGTTTATCCAATTGGCCGTAGTCAAGATTCGAGTTGGCGCTGAGGCTATCGGGTTTGGTGAAGTGGAGATCACGTCGTAGTCCCAGGGTTTTGTCCGCCAGGGCCTTTGCGAAGAAGGTCTCCCAGATGGGGCGGGTGATGTGACCGCCGTCGGCGGACCTGCTTTCCAGCCGGATAAAACGATCGTCACAACCTACCCAGCCGCCTGCCAGTAATTGCGGGGTATAACCAATAAACCAGCAGTCCGAGTTGTCGTTGGTAGTGCCTGTCTTTCCGCCCATCTCCGCGAGGCCGAGCCGTTCCCGCAGACCCTTGGCGGTGCCGAAATCGACAGGCCCCTGCATCATCCGGGCCATCGTGTAGGCCGTCTGTTGGTTGAGCACTTCTTTTGGCGTGGAGGAGAAATTTGCCAGCACGTTGCCATGCTTGTCTTCGATGCGGGCGATATAGAAGGGCTGGGTGTTGAAGCCACCGGAAGGGAACATCGTATAGCCATCCAGCATCTCGAACAGGGACAGCTCGCAGGCGCCCAGGGCCAGAGAGGGATAAGGCTGTACCGAGGTCGGAATGCCTATCTGCTTGATGAATTCCGCGAAGCGTTGCGGACCTTTCGGTCCCATCTCTTTCATGAGATAGGCCGCGACCTCGTTGATGGACCAGCCCAGGCCAAAGGCCATCGGGTAGGGGCCCGGGCTCCAATGCGAACCGCCGCGCGCCGGGACATAGGCATTGTATTCCGGAAAGAACTGCTGGATCGCGGGACATTCGGTCATCGGGGTGAAATTGAAATCCTCGATGGCCAGCCCGTAGAGGAAGGGTTTGATCGTGCTGCCTACCTGGCGTTTGGTATTGATATTTACGTGGTCGAATTTATAAGTGCGAAAATCGATGCCTCCGACCCAGGCCTTTACGGCGCCGGTGAAGGGGTCCATGACCATAAAGCCCGCCTGCAGCATCTGGCGATGGTATCTTATCGAATCAAGCGGCGTCATCACGGTATCTTTCTCGCGGGTCGGGGTCCAGGCGAAGACCCGCATTTTTACCGGGACGTTGAAGCTGTTGCGGATAGCCGCTTCCGAGAGGCCGTCGTCTTCTTCGTTCTGCCACCTGTCGCTGCTGCGCATCGCCGCGTCCAGGATATTCTTGTGGTCGGCCCAGACGGCGCCATCGCGGATATTCTTCTGGGCGTCCAGTTCTTTTTGGAGGAGGGGCATTTGCCGGGCTACGGCGCTATCCGCGTATCCCTGCATTTTCGGGTTGATGGTCGTATAGATCTTCAGTCCATCGGTGTAGAGATTGTAAGGTTTGCCGGTTGCGGGGTTGGTATGTTCTTTACACCACTTGCGCAGATCGCTGCGCAACTGGTCGCGGAAATAGGGTGCAAGGCCGTTGTTCTCATCCTGCTTGCGGTAGTGGGAGATGTCGATGGGTTTTGCTTTCAGGGCGGTGTATTCTTCCTGGTTCAGCCAATGGTTGGAGAGCATGCGGCTGAGGACGACGTTGCGCCGGTCGGTTGCGGCTTTACTATTCGTCCGGGGGTTAAAGTAGCTGGGGTTGTTGACCATGCCGACGAGGACGGCGGCTTCGTCCACGCTGAGGCTGTCGGGTTCTTTCCGGAAGAAGGTGCGGGCGGCGCCGCGGATGCCGTATACGTTATCGCTGAAGGAGACGTCGTTGAGATAGAGGGTGATGATCTCTTCTTTTGTGAAGTTCCTTTCGAGTTCGATGGCGATGACCCACTCTTTCAGTTTCTGGATGATCCGGCCCATTTTATTGTGCGATCGTTCGCCGTTGAACATATTGAGCGCCAGCTGCTGGGTGATGGTGCTGCCACCGCCGTCGCGGCCAAACTTCAGGACGGCCCGGAGGATGGCCTTGCCGTCGACGCCGGAATGGTCGTAAAAGCGTTCGTCCTCGGTGGAGACCAGGGCATGGATCACGTTGGGGGAAATATCTTTATACTGGACGTCGAGCCGGTTTCCCTTGGAGGTATAATATTTTCCCATCGAACTGCCGTCGTCGGCATAGACTTCCGAAGCCAGGACCAGCGTGGGATTTTCCAGTTCGTGCAGGGAAGGCAGCTGACCAAAGGCGCCAGAGGCGATCAGCGCGATAAAGATGATAAAGGCAAGCAGCCCGCTGAAGAAGAGGATCCAGAAAATGCGAATGACTTTATACGCGGGTTTACGATCGGTTTTCGGCATAGGCGATGGTATTCCTGCAAAGAACGTAAAAAAAGCGCTAAAATTTCGCTAAACTGTTTGCGTGAGCGGGTTAAAAGACCTTTTCTTTTATCCTGTTCATAAAGGCTTCGCGGAACTTCTCGCTGATGGGGATCTGTTTGGTCCCGATAAAGACGTGGTTATCGCGGATGGAGTCGAGCCTTGCAATATTGACAATATATGAGTTGTGCACCCGCGCAAAGGAGGAGGAGAGCTGTTCGCCGATGTCCTTCAGACGCCGGTAGATCAGGAGCCGCTGGGTGGGGGTCACCAGGCGGGCATATTCTTTCTCGCCTTCGAAATACAGGATATCTTTTAGCAGCACCTTGTGCAGCATGCGGCCCGACTTGATAAAAAAATACTCTTCTTCGGGGATGGGGATGCCTTCGGGGGCAGGCGCTTCCGGTTTGGCAAAATGAGCCTCGATCTTTTGCATGGCGGCATAGAAGCGTTTGAGCGTAATGGGCTTCAGCAAATAGTCGATCGTCGGGAAGCCGTAGCTATCCGCAGCGTATTCGGAGTAGGCCGTGGTGAAGACAATGCTGGTCGCAGGAGGCAGCAATGCGGCCATTTCCATCCCCGTGAGATGGGGCATATTGATGTCGAGGAAGATCAGGTCGACGGGGGTGGTCTTCAGAAAGCCGAGGGCTTCGGGAGCGTCGTAGCATTTGCCTGCGAGGTCCCAGGACGTATTTTGCCGGATGAACATTTCCAGAAGACTTACCGCGTTGGGTTCGTCGTCGACGATGAGGCAGCGTAGGTTCATACCAGTGGAATTTTTAAGAAGGCTTTATAATGCGTTTCCGTTCGGGTCGTATTCAGAACAAACCGGCTGCCGTAGAGCAGGTTAAGCCGTCGCTCAAGGTTTTGGAGGCCGAAGCCCGGCTTGATCGGGGTGGGGGCGTTCTCCGGCAGCGCGTTCTCTGTAGTAAAGAGGAGGTGGCCGTCCTGCTGGATCAGCGAAAGACAGATGGTATTGCCGGCAGCGCCGCGATCGATGCCGTGTTTGAAGAGATTCTCCACAAAGGTCATCAGGAGCATGGGCGGCAGCATAGGGTCTCCATCGTATTCCTGGTCGAAGTTGACCGTCACGCCATGGCGGATGCGAATTTCCTCGAGGGCGATATAATTCTCCAGGAATTTTATCTCGGTGGCCAGGGATACTTTTTCTCGCGGGCTTTCGTCGACGAAATAGCGCATGATATCGGAAAGCCGGCCGATCAGCAGGGCCGTCCGGGGGGATTCGCGATAGGCCTCGTAGTAGATATTGTTCAGGGTATTGAAAAGAAAATGCGGCTGGACCTGTGATTTGAGCAGGTTCAGCTCCGCCTGACTTTTTTGCTCCTGCATTTCCTCCGCCTGCCGTTTAATTCGAAAATAAGCCATGGCGATGCGAAAGACGAAGCTCAGGACAAATACAGCGATGCCCGCGACAGAATTATACAGGTAGCGCCAGACATCCATTGTTTCGGGTTGTTTGGCGAAGTAGCGGTTGTAGAGGGTGATCGATACAAAGGTTCGGGTGACCCCTACCGCCAGAAGCAGGGCCACGGATGCAACGATATAGAGTGCGACGCGGCCTTTCTCATAAAGCCGGGGAAAGAGCAGACCGATATTGCCATAAATTATTGCCGCGGTAAATCCCATGTTCAGTACGCCCCAGATCAATGCCTGTAGCGGACCATCCATTGAAAGATAGCTCAGGAATGTGACCAGGAATACGAATACCCATACCATGATCTCCAGTTGCCTGGGACTGGCCTTTTTAAAGGAAATGCGCATGATCAAATGTACTATGCTTTTGGCCTGGGGCGCTTTCTTTTCAATAAGCCGGGGTATTCCTTCAATCGATGAGGAATTGAAAGCGCCGGGGGCCCGGCTGAAAAGCCGTGGGGGCTGGTTGAATCCGTTTGTCATCCCGGTGGGGGAAATGGAATTTCGGGGGTATAAAACCTCAGTTATGATGTATTGGCTTTATTTGTTACTGATCGCTGTTATGCTGCTGTTGAGTGTGGGTGTACGGGCACAGGGAGACACCGTACGGCCGGGAAAGGGCGGGCTGATCACCCGGAACCTGAAACCGGGAGTCCGGCAATACCTGGTCACTTACCAGGACCCGGCGAAGGAGCGGCAGTTGGGATTCTGGTATTGGATTCGGGAGATCGGTACGGGAGAAAAGGATGGTCGCGCTGTATTCTTTATCAACCAGCGTTGGTACGGGAGCGATACGCCTGCCTACCGCACGGTGTGCTCCATCAATGACGCGGGGAGCTTTGCACCGGTCTACCACAAGGAGCTGGTCCGGGGGAAGTTGAGCGCTTATGACTGGGGCAAGGATGGGATCGCGGGCTCGGATAGTGTGCCGGATAATGCCCGGAAGGGGTTTTCCCTGGCTTTCGCGGAGCCGAACTTCAACTGGAACCTGGACATTGAAACCTTCGAGATGCTGCCGTTAGCCGAAGGCCGGTCTTTTCTGATCAATTTCTATGATGCGGGACTCGATCCCCCGCAATATGTCCGGTATACGGTGAAGGGGAGCGAGCGACTGGCGATGCAGGAGGGGGGGGAGGTAGATTGCTGGGTGCTGGGCACGGAGGGAAAGAGTCCGCAGGGGACGACCTATACCGAGACCTACTGGATCAGTAAGAAGGGGCATGAGTTTTTGAAGGAAGTGGATCATTTCAATGGGACGATCCGGTATAAGATTCGGATGCCGGCGTTGACGCCGGATGTGCGGGTCGGCTTTGCCCGGTAGGGGCGGCAATGGGAGGGGAAAGCTGGGAGGGGCGGCTGCGAAATATGATCCATGTAATAGAAAAATTCAAAAAAAGGGGCATTTTTTGCCCGGTTTAGCTAAAATTTATGAACACCAAATTATGGGTGTGGGCGGTAGGGTTTTGATTTTTAGCAGATTGGGTAATATTTTGTTAACATTATAAAAAATGGATATACTACCGGGTATATCCATTTTGCTTTTTTTGCGTACCTTTAGCCTGGTATTTTAAATATTAGTATTTTATTAATGTGAAATCGAAGACTATGAGCAAAATGACTGCCAAAAGGTTTTTACCCTTCATTTTCCTGGCTATAGTAGCGGTAGCTGCAATCTTTATTCCCACCCTCAAGCCTACGGTCGAGGATGGGAAGTACAGCTCCGCCGACATTGCGTGGATCCTGGTGGCGACGGCCCTGGTGTTCCTGATGACGCCTGGGCTGGCCTTTTTTTATGGGGGTATGGTAAATCGGAAGAACGTGCTTTCGACCATGATGAAAAGTGTTGTCGCCGCGGGTGTGGTCGGGGTATTGTGGATCGTGGTCGGTTACAGTCTTTGTTTTGGCGATTCGATCCATGGCATTATTGGCAATCCGTTCACACATCTGTTCTATAAAGGGGTGACCACCGGTCCGGTTTGGGGTCCGGCTCCGACGATCCCGAAGGGCTTGTTCTCGATGTTCCAGCTCATGTTCGCGATCATCACTCCGGGGCTGGTAGTTGGTGCTATCGCCGAGCGGATGCGTTTCTCCGCCTATGTTCTTTTCACCGTTTTGTTCAGTCTGCTGGTCTATGCGCCGCTGGCTCACTGGAGCTGGCACCCGGATGGTTTCCTTGCCAAGATGGGAGCGCTTGATTTCGCGGGTGGTACGGTCGTACATATCTCCGCCGGTTGTGCAGCCCTCGCGGGCGCCCTGGTCCTCAAGCGCCGGAAGGTGCATATGCAAGGGGTCGGCACTCATCCTGCCAACATCCCCTACGTACTGATCGGCACGGGTCTGTTGTGGTTTGGCTGGTTCGGCTTCAACGCCGGCTCTGCGCTTGCCGCCAACTCGCTCGCGGTCTCTGCGTTCTCTACTACGAATACGGCTGCAGCCGCGGCAGGTTTGTCCTGGATGTTCTTCGACGTGCTCCGGGGTAAGAAGCCTTCGGTTGTCGGGTTCTGCGTGGGTGCGGTAGTTGGTCTGGTGGCCATTACTCCCGCCGCTGGTTATGTCGCGGTTCCTCAAAGTATCTTTATCGGTGTATTTGCCGCTGTTGTTTCGAATATGGCCGTTCACTTCAAGGCTACCAAGACGGTGCTGGACGACACGTTGGATGTGTTCCCCTGTCATGGTCTTGGTGGGATGGTCGGGATGCTGCTCACCGGGGTCTTCGCTACCAAACTGGTGAATGCAGCGGGTGCCGATGGTCTGGCCAACGGCAATGCGAGCTTTTTCTTTATCCAGTTGAAGGCGATGGCGATCGCGGTTGGATATAGCTTTGCGGTATCATTCGGGATCTTCAAGCTGGTAAACTTCATCGTTCCCGTGCGGGTCAGCGAGGAGGAAGAGGAAGAAGGTCTGGATGCCAGCCAGCACGACGAGAAGTACACGCAGGGTACGCTGCTGGTAGCGACGCCGGAAGGGCTGAAAGAACAGGAAGTTATCTAGAAGATATCATTGCCATAGTGGGGGCCGGCGTTTTGCCGGCCCTTTTTTATTTTCTCATTGGCAGGCTTTTTCCAAATTTAGCCAAAAATGATATCTTCGTCCCCTCTATATGGTAAAGCCAGAAGTACTTGTAGAAGCCAGAAAACTGTGGGACTATCATCATCTGAATCATATTCCGGCGGCATCGGATTGTATCCTGGTGCTGGGCAGTCACGATCTCCGCGTGGCTGAGCGGGGGGCGGAGCTTTATCTGCAGGGTCTGGCGCCGATCATTATATTCTCCGGGGGGCTGGGCAATGTTACCAGGGGCATCTGGAAGGACCCCGAGGCCGATCGTTTTGCCCGCATTGCCCTCGACATGGGCGTGCCTGCCGAGGCGATCTTTATCGAGAACCAGTCTACGAACACCGGCGAGAATATCCTTTTTACGCAGCGGCTGCTGGAGGATAAGGGGCTGCATCCGCAGATGTTTATTGTTGTGCAGAAGCCGTATATGGAGCGGCGAAGCTATGCGACGTTCAAGAAGCACTGGCCGGATAAGGACCTGCTGGTAACCTCGCCGCAGATCGACTTTCTCGACTATCCTACCGAGGAGATTTCGATGGAGCGGGTGATCAATATTATGGTCGGCGACTTACAGCGCATCCGCATTTATCCCGCGAAAGGGTTTCAGATCCCGATGGAGATCCCCGATGAAGTTTGGGCGGCGTATGAGCGCTTAGTGGAGTGGGGGTTTACGGAGCATTTGGCGGGGTAGTGTTTTATTCCAAAAGCTAAATAATTCCCCTCCGTTTAGCTTCATTCTTAAACCATGGCGCCAGGATATTCCTATTGGTTTTCAGGAACGAGACGACGTCAGGTTGAAGTTCATACTTATATCTGCTAGACGATACTATCTCCCTAAAAATGGCGTCCCCTCTTATGAGATACAGTTTCTTACCTGTGTTCTTGTTGAACGCAATTCCGTTGAGGATCCGATGATAATTCTTATGACTTCGATAGTCGCAAGCAAGGTCTTTCAGATAAAATTTAAAAAAAATTTCTATGGAATCCCCCTTCTCAACTGACTTCTGATATTTCCAGTTCAACGACGCAAAAGCATACACTGGCAAATTTTGATGCTCGGTAGTCCAGGAAGTGCTATCATCGGCATGGATACAATATGCCAACCATTCGGCACTATCAATAAAAGATCGGTAACAGATCGAGTCTACTCTCGAGATCTCTTTTAGTTCAGGAACAGCAATAGAAGCGATTCGCTGGGTATCGGATGCAATTTTATCCAAGTCTTTAGCCTTCTTTTTTTCTTTGCATGAAAAGAGAAAAAGGGCGATCAGGATAAAAACTGAATAACTTACTTGCATTATTTAATATTTCGCGGCGGTCACGTCCATGGTTCGCCTGTCGAGCTGTTGAGGTAGTCTTCTACTTCGAAGCCAGGCTGCAAAAATTCAACTCTTCAATGTTGAATTGTCCTTCAATCCTCCGTATCAAGAAGTTTTTTTGAAATAGCACTTTCATGATCGATCCAAATTTGTTCATTGGGTAATCGTATCGGAGGCGTGCATAGTTAGCCTCTCTCGACACATAAAAATAGCGGTTTAGGACCGAATCAGGGCTTTTTGCGGCAAGTGCAATGACTTCGGCATCGTCTCCGACTCTACTAGCCTCCATTTTCCGTAAATCCTGGAAAGAAAGGGAAATAGATTCATTCCTCTTTATTTTGTCTTTCATAAATCGGACATAATCAGGCAGATCAGTTATATGTTTAGTTGCCTTCAGTACTTCATATATCTTATAATTGGGAGCAAACGCCTCGGCTTTACTACCGGCCACATCGTACTTGAATATCACATAGTAGTCGGAATTTTCGCTATTTAATATTTTTTCTAAATATGCCTCCTTGCAATCAGTCGCGAAAAGAACAAAAACAAAAGCTAGTTGAAACATTTATGCAAAATTTAATATTTCTTATTCCTATCCCATTGTATCAGCCGCTTGGGATCAATTGTATAAGTAAAACGTGTGTTTTGGCGATTTATGTCTCGTCCGAAATAGTTAGAAGTTCCATCGGTCGTGTAAATTGGTACTACCATGTTGCTCCTGCCGGAACCAACGGCGACTCTATTTTGTATGGCTTGGGCGTCGTTCTCGTATATTGAAAGCTTGCCGACTCCTGGTGTCTGAACAAAATCATTATCATTATGATCGTCAAGTTGGGATGGGGTTCTTAAGTTCCGGATTGTTGCCTGAAATCCGTGACCTAATAGTTCATGTGCTAAATCGAGGTCTGGGTCGGTACCATGTGTTTTCGGAAGTAGTGATTCCATATTTCGGAAATTCGGGTCCCATTTAATTACAGCTCCTACTACGTCGGGGCTGTTGACGTCTATGCCCTTCGGAGTGATCGGCGTTCTGCTCCCATCTTTCATTATAAGGTCACTTGCACGTGCACCCCCAAGTTCCACCACCAATTTGAATTTACTACTAATTACTGTATTAAATCTTTGCTGCACTTCCTTATCATCCACATTAGCAAATCCTGTTAAGGCATCTGAAAGAGAATTGGCAAATTTGTTGCCTCCATCATACTTTTTCCCATCGCTTCCATAAAATCCCCAGCCGCCGTCCTTTGTGTTTCCAAAATAATAATCCTGACCTTCAATCGAAACCCAAACGCTATCCCCGTTTATATCTATATTTCTTATCGGATCGTTTGCCGCATATTGATATGGGCTCAAGCCAAAATATTTGTCGGAGAAAAAATCTTGGGTAGAAAATCTGCCAATTTGTGGGTCATACATTCTGGCGCCGTAATCATACTCTTCCAGTCCTGAGCCGTCACTGAATTCCTGATTTTGCAATTCCTTCCCATTATAACGATACTTGTTCTGTGCATATTGTGATTTGATCGCCTTATCACTTATGCCTGCCATCGTCAACCCAAAGGGATAGTTTGCATTATCTTCCAAAATCGGCCCATGTTGATAGACCACCTGCAAATTATCAAAATATACGTTATAATCGCTCTCGTTGCTCACGTAAACGTAAACATAGCCGTTTTTGGGCACGGCTACCTTTGGATATTGGCCGTTAATCGTTTGTGCCGAAGTGGCACATGCGCTCGTGATTGGGCTTGCATAACCGCCGGCAAACTGGAACTGATCATCCAGGAAAATATAGTTCAAATAGGCCTTTGGAACGCTGGGATTGGCCGGCGTCCGGCTCGACAAAAATCCTTGGCCGGCCGTACTGAGCACCGAAGAATTGTTTTGCAGATCGCTTAGCGTCGCATGAGCTCCGCTCAGGGCTGGGATCCCACTCGCTGTACTGAGCAGATTGGTCAAAAGATCGGTCGCTGCCAGGGTACCGATATTGTAGCTGGTACTGGCTCCGGAACTGTTGTAATATGCGTTTACGCTGATCCCTAACATATCTCCCGCCATGACCTTCAACACCAACGAAGGGCCCATCTTGTTTGTCGTATAATTGGTGAGAGCGACATATTGATTCCCGCTCTGGCTATCAAAGCCGCCCGGCTTGGTCGTTTGGGATTGCGGCAAATTGGCAAACAGCTTTTGCTCGGTGGCGGCGTTAGCCGGCTCCATCGTGGCAAGGTATGTCGGCTCCGTCGCCTGCTCGTCTGTCAACACCATGCGGGTATTGCCAAGGTGGTCTTTTAGGAAGTAATCAAAGGCGTAACCGGTCACCAGACTGCTATTCGAAAGGTTGTTATATAAAGGCCGGATCCTGCCTTCTTCATGTCCTGCAAACTGCAAGATGTCCCCATGCTGCAGGGGCGAAGCGTTCAGTGTCGCGTTGTTAGGGTAACTGACGCTTTGATAGACAAATCCATCGTAATAACTCGTGGTTGTCACGATTTGAACGCCGGTGTAAGTTGTTCCGTTGTAATTGACGGTTCCGGCGGTTTCATTCGTAATTTTCTGCAGCTTCGTGCCTGCGGCATCATAGACATAATTGATAGTGCCTTTGTTATTATTGACGGTGATCGTTTGGGGAAGGTTCAAATAATTATAGACAATTCCCTGATTCAGGAGGGTTCCGCTACCATTGTCCAGTGTGCCCACATCCTTATTCTGGTCGGTCACGAGGTTCCCATTGCCATCATAGGCATAGTCATATGCCGCGTCCGTTTTGTTTGTACCCAACGTGTTCATATAGGCCGTGGAACTGCGAAAGTCACCACCAATGGTTTGAGTGTTGTTGGAGGCGTCGACAACATTTTGCAACTTATTGGTCCCGGTATAGTAGTTGTATTTCAACTGGTCGATCCATCCCATAGGTGCTCCAAGCCGATAGCCTTTCTGATTCATGAACTTGATATTGCCATTGGCGTCATACTCCGAAATATTCATCGAAAAATCTACAGCCTGTCCACTAGTAGGGGTGATTTGGGAGAAATTTGCGGCAGTCAGGCGATTGGCTCCGTCATAGGTGAAATCGTATTTTCGGGTGACAGCATCGCCTGTGCTCTTCCATACCGAACCGGAAATATTTCCGTTTAGTTGACCGGCCGAATAGGATAGGCCGGAAACGGAATTCAGTTTGTCGTATGCCAGTTCCTCCCCAAAATAGTTCCCCGGAGCAGGCACCGCGTTTGTAATTGCAATGGAAGTGGAGCTATTGATATAGGCTCTGTCGATGCCCAGCAACCATCCGCGTATATTGTAGTCATAGGTGAGCGCATCGACCGGTCCGCCGGAACCTCCGCTGGTCGGCCCCAATGTCTTCACGTGCAGCTGCCCTAATTGGTCATAGGACTGGCTTAGGATTGTTTTCGTAATGATTCCGGCTGGTCCACTAAGTGTGTTGTTGATAGCGAGCAGCCGCCCTTCTGCGTCATAAGAAAGGTTTGAGATCACGACATTGGTTTGTGCGTTGCTGCCACCCTTTTGCTGGCTGTGCACTTCCACCAGCGGCTGGCCAGCCCAGTTGTACTGGGTAGTGGAAACGTCGATCCCGCCGCTATAATTTTGGCTTTGCGTCTGGATCACCCTTCCCTTGTCATCGTATATGAAAGACGAATATAATAATGTCGTTGGATTGTTGTTATTCAGCACCTTTGCCATTTTCCAGGTGACCCGTCCCTGAGTGCCTACAGTACTATTTTGTACCGGGAACTCCGGATAAGGAAAACTACTGGTATTGGTTGCAGCAAAGTAGCTGTTCCAGGTAGACAAAAAGCTTCCTGACACCCCGCTGATTCCAGTGTAATTGTCATAGTGAGTTTGTGTTAACAGTTCAAAACCGGATGCGGTGCTCGGATAAGACGTGCTGTTGTACGCGTTTCCAATTTCCGTTGCTAAAGAATTGCCGTCATTCAGCAAACCTGTTTGAACCGGCCTATTTAAATTGTCATACACCGTGACCAACCACTTGGACGGCCGCTGATTACCATCCTGGGTCATTACCAGCCGGTCCAGCGCATCATATACCATATATAAGGGGGCGGCTCCCGGCACCTGTTTCATCACAATTCGGTTGCGCTGGTCAAATTCGTACCGGAAACATTGCTCCGCCAATATTGTGGAAGTAAGTGTCCAACCGTTTCCACTCAAGGTCTGAACGCCAGCTGGCTGAATAACGCCCCGAAGATTGTTCAAGATATCATAGATATAGTATGTGCAAAGCCATCCGATATAGTCCGATCCTGTTCCATTATCCGTAGCGGTAAGGCCAACCTTCTTCAAAATTACTTTCCCGTCCATATCGGCGAATGTGATCACCTGCTTGCCGTTTTCGTCGGTGCTGCTACTCTTGAACAAGGTGCCGACATCGTAACCCCCCGTCATCGCATAGGTTCCCCAGGATCCAATGCCCGTATTGGTGACGCTCCACATTCGAACATCATCGGTCGCTGTGTTCGTCCAATAATCTGATCGGACGCCGACTCCATTGCCGACCCAATTGTTCCCCGGAGCGAGCGCAAGGAGCGGTCGATCCAATGGCGAAGACTCGAAGTTGACTTGAGTATGTGCATTGGCGCCATTCTCTCCCTGGCCGGAAAGAGGATTTGTACTGTTATTATAGTAGGCAGGCTGTGCGGTAGCGGCACCCTCCTGGTAACTACCATCGGTCGTGGTCGACACATAGGGAAGATATTGCGCATTTTGCCGGCCGGCATAATCGTAACCAATAGGCGAGACAAAATCATAATTGTTTCCCGTAGAGGTCTCGAGACTTCCTTTAACGGCTACCGTCTGAACCGGCCGACCTAGTCCGTCATGATAGCGAGCCACCTGTTTGGCATCGGTCAGGGGCCGGGTAATGAGATTATTTGGGTCTGTCTCCGGCGCGGTCGCCGTCCAGGCTTTGACGGCATTGATCTGGGCTGAAAGATGCCAACTTCCCAGTAGTAGTATAAGGACGAAACCGGTCGCTTGAAATATTTTTTTCATAAAAGGATCTATTTGCCGTTGCCTTTTTTCAATATCTCGGGAAGTAAGGCCCGGGAAAGGCCATTGTTAATAATAGCATACAACTCTCCGCTTGTATTTACGAAGAACAACATTCCCTCTTCTTCGACGTCCCGATCGAAATGGGTATTTTGGCCCACCGAAGTCAACCATTGGAACAGAGGAATTTGAGCGGCGCCGGATGATTTGCGCACATAACTTGGATGCCCGATATACATCACAAGACCTAACGAGTCCTTTAAATGGTCCAGCGATGGCGCCTGCGCCGTGGAATCGAGATCCAAGGCCGGAACACCGATCAATACGACGCTGTCGGCATTCGCCCGTTGCACCGAATCCAGACGCTGCAGGAGGCCCCTGCTGGGATTTCTGCCATTGAAGGCAAAGATGACGAGCTTTTTTCCTCTGAATGCACCCATATTGAGTGTTGTGCCGTCCAATTGAGTGAATGACACATCATAAATACTAGTTCCCCACCACCCCGCGATTGAAAAAAGAAGAATTCCCAAAAATGCTTTCATATGTTTATTATTTAATATTCTTTGATAATTGAAATAGTGGTCGAACCGTTGATGACTGCCCCGCCAAATGCGACCGGACCATAGTAGGTTTGCGAAGCATTCCCCAACTGCCAAAGGATCGGCTGCGAAGCGATCGATGAGGACGGTGTCATCAAAACATCATAAGTCCCTAGCGGAACCGTACCCACCTGCTGATTACTTACCCCTGCTGCGACCGTCAGTGTAAAGACCGCACCCGAATTGTTATCGGTAAATTTCAGGGTGACCGATTTGGCCGTGTTGTTTGACGCAATGATCGGTTCGGCCGGAGCAGGTGCCGCGCCTGTAACAAACTGGCCGGTTATAGCGCATCCCCCGAAGGCGACTGGACCATACCATTCCTGCGAGTTCCCTGGCACCGTGAACACAATTGGATAAGTAGACACCGGATTGGAATTCGATAGTAGGATCGTATAAGATCCTTGAGGGATCGTTGCCAGCGTGCCGGAGACTCCCGGCGACTGAGCATATGGACCGAATATGCCGCCATAGCTATTCGTTAGTTTTGCACTAACTGTCTGGTTCGTCGTGTTAGCTAGATAGATACTTCCGGAGGCAACGGGCCTCACCGATGGGGATACCAAACCCCAAACCTGCTGATTGCTAAAGGTCACTGTCCTATAGTCCGTCTGCATTGATCCCCCATAGGAATAAACCACCGGGTAGGTATTAGCACCCGGGTTAGGTTGCATGGTGACATTATAGGTAGATTGAGGTATAGATCCCACATTCTGATTGTTGGCTCCGGCTGGCACTGAGAAGCTCGGAGAATTAGAACTATAGGCATCAGAGAACGTGAATATCATTGGCTCAGTGGTGCTATTTGAGGCAATTACCGGACAAGCCGCCGGCGGGCTTACTGAAATGGATGTTGATGCAGATATCGCTTGACTAGAGTAGCTCACTGAAGTGGTCGCTCGCTGTTGAGCACCGTTATAGGCGTAGATCACGGGGTATGATGTGGAGACCGCTGTCGGATTGACGGTGACCGTATATGTTCCGTCCGGGATACTTCCGATCGTCTGGTTGGTGATCGCAGACGCGCCGGAAAAGGTCCATTGGGTACCCGAAGCATCCGCAAAGGTCACATTCGCCACCTGCGAGGTATTATTGGTCATCACCACAGGATAATACGTTGGCGTCGAGACATTGACCGAATAAGCCCCACTTACTTGCACTCCACCGAATGACACTAAGGAAAAATACCGTTGTGTGAATCCCCCGCTATTGAAGATGATGGGGTAAGTGTTCACGGGGTTGTCCGGGTTCATTGTCACCGTATAGGCCCCTTGTCTGACAGTACCTATCGTCTGGTTAACTGCCCCCGGGGCAACATCCATATTGATCGTGTTGCTGCCGTCTGTGGCGGCAAAGGTCAGGTGTACGATCCGGTTCGTGCTGTTGGAGGCAACTACTGGGTAAGCAACCAGCACTTGACAAGACGTACTTTGTCCGTTGTAGTTGTAGCAATAGCGGTTGATGATCTTTCCCTCGTGATCCTGCGTATAAGACAGACGTCCAATGGGGTCATAGAAGAACGAGGTGATCCTTCCCGCGGGATCCGTTTCAGACGTAACACCCGTGAACACATTATAGGTGTAGGTTGTCACCAGGGCTTGCGGCAGACCCGTGCGCAGTTTGTTCAGCTCGGTCCGAAGGGCGCCGTCGCTAATGGGGCTGAACAATACAGAAGCGTCGACGATACCCTGTACCGTCGCATAATCTGAACCGACAACTTTTGCTACCGGGAACCGCTGACCATAGCCCCAAAGGAAATCTTCTTTGACGCCATTGACCAGTTGCCGCTCAAGGAGATGCCCCTGATTGTCGTAGGAGTTGTAGAGAAATCTTGTTTCCACCGGATTGCCACCGACTTGTACCTGCGTACTCTGCGGTACGAAAACGTTAACATTGTTGAACGGCTTATAGTAATTAGTATTCACATAACTCACCGGCGCGCCATTCCTCGTAACCGTAGCATTGAGCACCGGAGACAGGACATTCGCACCTTTCATTTGATAGATGAGCGTCGCGCCACTGCCGATCAGATCTATCGGGTATTGATAGGCCGTCGTTGTTGACGTGTGATCCGAACGAAATACGGTTTCGGTCTGCACCTGGTACAGGGAATTGTAGGTATAATCCTTTTCTGTAACAAGGGGGGTGCCATTCAAATAGTTGGTTTCTACCACCTTGTCGGTCAACGTCTTGTAGGTCTTGTTTGGAGAGACATAGATCATCGCCCCTCGAACAGAGTTTTCCGCCTCAAAGAAAGATGTTGAGGTTCCAAAACCGCCGATGACCATATCGACGGCCCTGATGTCATAGAAATTCTCGCTATAATTTGCCTGATGATAGTTGTAGCTGATCGACTTTAATAGATTGCCGGAATTGTCGAAATATTGTTCCTGTTGCAATTTGCCATCCAGATTGCCCGGGATACTTGGTGCAAAAGCGACTTTACTTATGTTCAGAAAATGGTCATCGATAACATTTGGCGGATTTGTCGGCCAGGCCGGGCTCCGCAATTCATGACCGGCACCGTCGTTCCCATAGGGGAAGGGAACATTGAATACTTTGACCGTCTTGCCATTGGACTCTCCCGCGGGACCTTTTTGTTCAATAGTGACCGTTGTGTAGGCGATGGTAAGATCATTGTCATTCGAGAAGCCATTCGAGGACAGGTTGTATTGCCAGGCATTGGGCCCGGGGTTACCCATTGCTCCAGTTGTCGTACTACCCATTTTATAATAGGTTGCGAGATAATTGACATTGCCGTAGAAGGTTCCCTGACCATAGGTATAGTTGATGGAGTTGGTCAACGTCCCGGGTGCAGCATAATTGTTTATTGTCTTTATCCTCAGTCCGCCGCCACTTCCGCTAAAAGAAATGCCCATGCTTTGGTGAGGTTCGAAGACGAATGAACTGCTTCCTCCCGTCGGGTAAACGATACTTTGCAGGGACATAGCAAGCATTGAGGTACTGTTGCAACTCCTATCGGCGACACCGTCAAAACTGGAGATGCCGATGGCTGCGCCCGCTCCCGTTGTTGGAATCAGCGAGAGCGGGTTGGCTCCCTGACTATTGTTGGATGCTCCGTTATAGTATCCAAAATGATCCTGAGAATAGGATAATTTATCCACTGTGATCGGGTTATAAGAAAATTGATAAGGGGGTAGATTGTTGATCGTCAACTGATCAAGCCGAAGGCGGAGATTGTGGCAGGCAAGATAATCCGAGGTGGAAATACCCGTAAGGCTCATGTAACTCGCGAAATCGGTCAGGTTGGAGTTTTGCGCCGCGGTGAAGTAGCTGTAGTTGAAGTTAGCCGTCTTCCAGATATTGCCCGTCTGCCGCTCCTTGATGCTGATCTTATTCAGCGCTTTACTCCCCGGTCCGTACAAATCGTTTCGGCTGCCCAGGGAAAAATCTACCTCGACATCCGGCGACTGTATGCTGGCAAGATAATAGGGGGTATGCAATGTCTGGCTCTGACCGTAGCCGGGTTGCGTTTTATTCAGCGTGGAAAGCCCTCCACCGTTAACCCCACCCATCTGTATGTTCATATAACCACTTGGAGTCATCATAGGATAAGAGTTGCCGTAACTGGCATAGTTGAACTGGATATAGTCAAGACTTGGGTGGACAATCCTTGTAAGAAGCCAGGCGGAGGTGGTGGTAGGTATCTGGGTAGCGTTGCTAGGCAAGGTGATGGTAGTGCTCTCGGGTTGGGTGAAGTAATAGATCACACCATCGTTGTCGGTGATGGTAAAATGATCGATATAGCCGTTGGAATTCAATGTGGGCATGACGTTGAACGTCGATTTTTCGCCCTTGAATGTAAGCGCTCCCGTAACCTTATCGAAGAAAAAGCTAAACGATTGGCCCAAAAAATTCGCGTGAAAAATATCCGGCTCGCCAGAACCCAATTGCACCAGATCTGATACCGTATAAAAGTCATCCGGTACGTTGTAAGGAAAATAACAGGAAGGACAATTCGCGGAAGTTGCTGGCCATGGCCAGTCAAGCCAAGGAGTGGCATAGGTCAACACCCCCAGCGAGTTGGAGTTTTTAAGCCTGCTAAAGATCGAATCTATGCCGACAGCACGGGTTGACGGTCCGGGGATTGTAGTACCGCCAGTCACTGGCCATTTGTCAATATCTCCCTTTGTCTCAACCGTTATACTCCCTCCCGCCACCAGATCCCAGCCAAGGCCAACCCAGGAGGCCTCCTGATTGACCTTTATCCCGGCAGGGTGATAGGAAATCGTGATAGGGACGGATAGAAAGTTGCTTTTGAGCGTATAGATCGGAATGGAAATATCCGGCGTTCCGGTGAGTTCATTTACCGGTGTCTTGCCAAACTGTTCTATTCCTGCAGCTTCCGGCGTCTTCGGTAAATTAATATTATAATAGTTCTGATTGACGTCGCCGTTCGTGGCCTGTTGTGCCCTTGCCTTACCAGCAAGCAGACATAAGATTACCAAAACGAATTTATTCTTGAGGCTCATAGTTGTCACGATTGTTTAGAAAGAATATCCCAGCCGAAACAGGAAGGGTTGCGTCTGAGGCTTCTGCTGATAACTCAGAAAGTCCCAAAGTAGTTGGACAGTCGTATTTTTGAAAAAGCGGTTGTTGACGGGAAAAGTTTTGCCGATGCCTAGGAGACCGCTGGGACGCCAGTCCTTCCAACTATTGACCTTGAAGCCGTCATTGTCCAGCGGCTGGTAATTGTATTCCACGCCACCGCTGGCGTAGATACTGCCTTTCAATTTCCAATCAAGGAAGGATCGCAGGCCGATTCCCTGGCCGGAAAGATGAATGTGTTGGATGTCACTACCCCAGCCCATGCGATAGGAGGCGCCGAGACCTATGACGCTTTTGTTATTGAGCTTATAGCCGATGGAAGCGCCGAATTCCGTACTGACAGGAAACAAGGCCGTGCTGCCGGCAGTTTGGATATTAGCGCCGTACTGAAGGCGATGCCCAAAGGTCTTTGTACGTTGATTGTTGGGTTGGAAGTTATTCGGCAGATCCGCGTCTGCACCCCCGCTGCCGAGCGAAGACAATTTGCTTTTCAAATCGTCCAACTGAGCCTGGGCGGACTGCATTCCGTCGCTAAAGGCCGAGGCCGCACCAGAGCCACCTGCCGTGACCTGGTTCTTGACCATATCGTTGATACCGTCCCGAGTCTGCATGCCGTACACCGATGCGGAAGCCCCGCCGGCTGCGGAGGCAGGGAACAGACCTGATAAATAGGAGTTGCTCTTTATGAATTGAGCGAAAGCCGGAACCCGGTTCAGGACTTTTAACGCCGTGGACAGCATTTTGTCCGGATCGTTCAGCATTTCCCGGTACGCTTGCAGCTGGCTGGAGTAATAATACAGCTGCTGATTGTAGTTGCCATACAATTGTTGAATTTCCTTCGAGACGGCGGGTTGCAACCGGAGCACTTGAGCGATCTGCTCCTTGCGTTCGACGATGAATTGTCTGAGTTGCTCGTCCGTGTTCAATTTTGCCTGCAGTTGCTGGACCGAGGCGAGGGTCTCTTTTAGTTTATCGGGCGAAATACCGGCCGGAAGGCGATCGGGGTGCTGTGAAAGGTATAGGAGAATCCCCTGTGCAGAATCACAATTTGGCAGATATTGACCGGTGAGCTTGCTGCTCCGAAGGGAATCCGAATGTAACTGTCGCAGCAGATCGCGATATTTTCCTTCCGGATCCTGCCAGAACAATGTCTTTGCCGCGTTGGAGTCCGTCTTTGTCAGTTGAGCTTTCAACTGACGTTCGTTGTCCATCAACTTAGCGATATATCGCTGAGATTGCCGGGTTAGCCGGTCGTTGAGGCGATTCGCCTGGGATCGAATGCGTCCCAATAGCTTTGTGGGAAAGCTGGCCGCCTTGTCCGCCAACGAGTCGATGGATTGGGCTTGCGTTGTGTTTAGGGTCAGACACAGGAGTGCCAGGCCGCACAGGGCAGCAGTTTTGGGCATATGACCGGTTTTGGGTTAAGCTTAAGTTGTCCCGGCTGGCCGGAGATCAATAATTGAATGGGAAACCGACAATGGTTGAAAAAGCAGGGACGAAGGAGGCGGGCGCAAAGATGCGCGCATGAGGGCAGTCAGGAGTTTCATGTTAGCACACGGTTTTAGAATTATAGGTCAATGGTGTCAAATAGGGGTAGGATCGATGGCAGGATAAAGCGGATAGGTTTTAGAGTGAGAATACGAAGTAAGGAAAAAACTTTTACATTTTTATACGGACAAATACGGATCACCGAGTGAAAACATGCGCTCAATGCTCGCAAAAGCCAACTGGACTAGTCCCGCCACCGCGTCAATTTCCGGATTGTCGTGTTGAATTTCTGGATCGATGCGACAGATCGGCGGATATTCGTGCATGTGGGAATTTTGCTCCGTCCGGCTATAACGATTGATCGGACTACAAAAAATACCGAGAAAAAACGGTGCCGACATGCGTAAATTCGCAGCAATCGACTGCGTGAATTCTGCATTTATCCCGCGAAAGGGTTTCAGATCCTCGTGGAGATCCTGGATGCTGTGTGGGCGGCGTATGAGCGCTCGCTGGGGGTCGGGATTTACGGAGCATTTGGCCGGTAACAGTGTCTCGACTGCAGTATTGGCGCAGTCGGATTATTTTGTGATTTATATCACTTATGAATACTTGCTTTTTCCACTAGATTAGCGAATTCATATTATTCCGATGAACGGCCTGCGATATCTTCTCCATAGCATTTGGTTCGGACAATCCCCTACGGAAAAAAGACTCCTTCTTTGCGCCTGGTATCAATACCGCTCTTTTCGGAAGCTCGATATCGTGCCCACCGTAGACTCTTATTTGGATGATCTCCTCGCGTTCCATGATCTGCAAATGAAAAATAACAAGATATCCTGGCCGATAAGACGCATCTATCGTCGGTTTAATCTTGCGGTTCATAACATTGATTTGTATCGTGAAATTGTCGTGTTCCTTGAAAAACAGCCGCTTTCGAAAGCGCATTGCGTGGATATCGCGAGAATGATACATGGTATGGTTCAGGAAGGATTACAACGAAGGTCCCCTGCATTTGACCCCACAGTAGATGTTCCGAGACCTGCAGCCAATGGTACGGTTGAACCTTCCAATGAAGAAATGGTCGATGAGAATTCGGATTTTAATTCACGAACCTGTGTCATTGCCACTCAACTTTGGTTTGAAATCCAAAACACCGAATCGGAATTTGAGTCGCTTTCCCGGTCCATTCCGGAGCTTGAGGTGTTTATTAAGGAAAAATTTGGGATTAAACGCCTTCCAGGCACCCTTCCCTCTTTCAAAGGATATTCTTATAAGAATACGTTAAAGGAAAAAATGCCAGCAAAAAAGGCCAGTTAAAACCCTTTCTTCGTCAGATCATTGACAATCCACAGGTTTTTGGTCAAGAGATTTCGCATCGCGCCAAAATGATCCTTGAGGAAAACTTCACATAAACTCATTTAATGGCAAAAAAGGTATACCCTTGCCCGAAATAAGGTATACCTTTCCTTGTTCTCCCCCTTTCCCGGACGGTATTTTGCCTAAAAAAAGGACATGGGCGAAGATAAAAGGAAGGTCCGGAAAAAAGAAGAAGGTAAAAGAACCCGCAAGGTTGCTATCAAATTATCGGTTGAGGAACATCAGCTACTTGACAATAGGTCTCAGGCGGCTGGCCTTTATATGGCTGCCTATGTCCGGAAGATGATCTTCAAAGGGAAGGTGATCCCCCGCTTTACCGAAGAAGAGAAGGGCCTATTCCGCGGATTGATAGACTTATCCAACACCCTTCATCAATTACAGACAATAGCGCAAAACCAGGGATGTTCCGCAGTCACTCCAACCCTGGAAATACAATGCGCGCTTATTGACCAGCTTTTAAAAAAATTCAAACAATGATCGCACAGGTATTTTCTCCGGCTACCTCCTTTAGACGGGTATGCTGGTACGTTTGTCAGGATCGGGCCAAAGCCGAAATTCTGGACCTGGAGGGAGTCCGTGGGCATGACCACCGTCTGATGGCAAGGGATTTTGAGACGATCCACAGTCTTTCGGCCAGAAACAAGCCGGTTTTTCATGGGGTCCTCCTGTTCCACCAGAACGAAAAGCTATACGACGCACAGCGGGTCGACATCGCGAAAAAATATCTCGCTGAGCTCTTGTATATTAATACACAACACGCCATTGTAAAACACAACGACACCCGGCGTGTCCATTTGCATCTTGTAGCCAATCGCATCGGCTACGATGGAAGATATATCGATAGTTATCCCGAAGTGGTTAGGAGCAAACAGGCGTTGGAAAAGCTGATCCCGGAATACGATCTCATTCCTGCTGGGAAAAAGGATCTCCGACAGACGAATTGGGATGGCCTGGATAACCCCCAACTCAAACGCTACTTTATTTACAATCACATCCGGGAATGCCTTCCAGGTTCCCCGGACATGGAAACGCTCGAACAACGTCTTTCACGACGAGGGATCGGCGTCCAGTATCACATTAGCGATAAGACGGGCCAAAGACAAGGCATTAGTTTTAGATATAAGGATCAGGCCTTTAGCGGCAGCGGGATCGATCCGGGTTTTTCCTTTTCTAGGCTCCAGAAATCGATTGCCCAACAACTTTCAATTGGGCAATGGGAGGAACAGCAACGTTCACTCGGTCAAAAGTTGGCCCGCGAGGAACAGCTCGCCAGAGAACAACGACAGGAGGAGCTACGCGGGCAACAAGAACTACAGCAACAACAGGAACAGGCCCTGCGGCAGGGGCATAGCCGGGGACAAAGAATTCGTTAACAATTAAATGAATAGTGTATGAATGAAATGATGATGGAAAAATTTACGCAAGAGCTCGTTACTATGATTGAACAGTCCATGACAATGTACATTATGGTGCAAAAGCTACCTCCTTCGGGGGAAATGATGAACCAGTTGAACGCCCGGTTGGATGCGATGCAATCTTCACTTGCGCACATGGAGAAGAAACTGGGAAAGGACAATGAAAGTATCGTGACCCTCAAGGCAAATATTGAGCACATTAAGGCCACGACGGATGCTATACAAGTTGAACAGGTTTCGCAAATCAAACGATCTAATGAACTTTTAAACGTCTTGGATTACAATGTAAAGACTCAACACCAATTTACAAAAAAGCAACTCGAAGAAGTAAAGGATGCTCTTTCTGAGATATATGGACTTCTCTTTTTTGGAAGGGCGACGATGGTTATTATTGCAATCGTCTTGATCGTCTTGTGCATAAAATCCTTCTCATAAATACCTCAACCACCGCTTCTCCTTATGCTGAGCCTTATAACGCCCATACCACCGACATACCGGATATAGGGCGAGCACCACGCTGACATAGACCAGGTAGACCCCCCAAAGCGGGATGCCGGAGCCGGAGTCGGGCCTTCCGTTGAGGAAGGGGCCGAAACGCAGGTCGGACACATGGAAGCCCTGCAGAAAGACCATCACAAACAGGATCAGATGGACAATATAGAAATGCACGAGGAAATAGAACAGCGGCACGCGCCCGTAGACCAGGAAACATCGGGTGAGGGGATTGTCCTTTCCTTCGGCCAGGGATAGAACGAGGAGGGTGATGCCCAGCGTTACCAGGCTGAAAAGAAGCGAAGGCGGATATTTATTGACATTCAAAAAGGACAACACGGTAAATACCGTGTTTTTTTGTGGCGACCAGGGCGCAGGATCACCGTAAAGATTGAAATAACGAAGTACGAGGAACAGGACGAGTGCGCCGAGGCCGAATTGCCCAAAGATGCGGCTGCGTCGTTCGGGCGCAAGGGTGAAGAGCCGGCCGGCGGAAAAGCCCGCCAGCATGATCCCCAGCCAGGGGAGGATGGGGTAGGCGACGAGGAAGGTGACGCGGTCGCCCTGGAAGACGTTGAGGCTAAAGAAGAGGGTCGCGATGAATCGTCCAGCGGGATTCGCGGGTAATGGAATGCGCGCGAGAAGATCGTGGCCGAAAAAGAGAACTGCGGCGATCATCGCCGTGGCGCCCCAGGAAAGCCGCGATAGAAGAGAAAGGATGATGAATCCCGCGCCGATGGTGGCAATGACCTCAAAGATGAGATAGCGGAATTTGATGTCGAAGTTCATCCCGAAATTGACAAGGGTAAACTCGACAGCGATCAGCACCAGCCCACGCGTCAACAGAAAACGCCGGCCCGCGGACTTATCCGTGCCCGCCTGCAGCGAGAGCCAGGCCGATGTCCCGGCAAGGAATACAAAGGTCGGGGCGCAGAGGTG
>Ga0157376_10000528_pt1 | contig 24571 bp, 15 predicted proteins | sample M45metaG_FD_121801 | JGI IMG/M metagenome (GOLD analysis project Ga0157376, IMG submission 121801) | Miscanthus rhizosphere microbial communities from Kellogg Biological Station, Michigan, USA - M4-5 metaG | ecosystem: Host-associated > Plants > Roots > Rhizosphere > Soil | place: USA: Michigan...
CATAGTTACCGTAGCTGAGCACGAAGTCGCCCAGTGCGGGGAATCGATACAACTGGAATTGTTCCGGCGTAATTCCGCAAGTGGAAGTGTCTACCGTCGGATCGCAGAACTGGCCAGGGATAAAGTCCCCGGTGTCGGGATCCACCGCGTTGGTGCCAAAGGGGGTCTCGGTAGGCGTCAATTCGTTCAGGTCTTTGCCGGCGATCAGGCCATGCATGGTCGCGCCCAGATAGGAAAAGCGGATGGCGCTCCCCCAACCGATTTCATGCTCGAAGGTTACGTTGTACTGGTGAATACGCGGCTGATGAATATCAAACGGCACAACGTTGACGGCCGGCGTGTTTCCCGTGGCTCGGGTCTTGCCGCCGGTCAGCGGGCTGAAGCCATGCGCACCCTCGCCTGGCCAACCTTCCAGTGGACTTCCGGACGCATTGTTTTTGGTTACGGATTGGTTGAAAGGATTGGTGGCGATGGGATCACGAATTCCCTGTGCGGCAGAAGTCGGATAGTAGATGCCATACCCTCCACGAATCACGGAATTTTTGCCGATGCGCCAGGCGATTCCGACACGCGGCGCCCAATCGTTCTTGTCGGTGCGTACAACTCCGCGTCCGACGTCCAGACCGGAATCGCCAGCCAGCACAAAACCAAAGTTCACGATGCGCGGATCGAGAAAGTCCAGAGTCTTGTTAGAGGGAATGACGAAGCGGCCCAGTTGCCCGGTCGTGGGATCAACGAAATTGGGATCGAAGTTGGCGATCAGGTCGTTCTTGTCGATGAACGGGGTGATCAGCTCATAACGCAGACCGAGGTTCAGCGTAATCCTGGAGTTCAGTTTCCAGGTGTCCTGAAAAAAGAATCCGTTTTCCCAGTTGTGAACGTCCATGGCCGGACGCGGATGGGAAACGGTACTCACTGAACTGGCAGGCAGGCCCAGCAAGAAGTTTGTAAAAGGTACCAGACCCGACCCGCCATAGGTCATCGAGCCACGCGGGTTCCCGCGGTTCAATGCGAAGCCATCCTGGGCAGAGTCGTAAACCATATCGCCGCCCATCCGGAAAGAGTGCTTGCCGTGAATCCAGGTCAGCGTGTCGCCATAGGTGATCAGATGCTGGTTCAGGGGACGAAAGGTGTTGCGGCCGCCGTTGGTGAAGGTGGCAAACGTATTGCTGAAATTGACTGCCGGGTGCCCAAAAGTGGTAAGGGCGAATGGACCGGTCACCGCACCGTAGGCATCAATATCGGTCTGGTCAAATCCGACGCTGGAGAGAAAACCCTCGAGCGTGGTATTGCTGTGCTGCAGCAAGTTTTCGCGATTGAAGCCGCCGCGGACCTCATTGATGAAGTTCGAGGAGAAAGTGTGGATGTAGGAGAGTGAAATGGTGTTGTTCCGGCGGTCTCTTTGCGTCAGGCCCAGGCCGGTGTAAGGGTTCACGACCGCATTTTGTGAGCTGATTTGCGATGAAATGTTGTAAACACCATACAAGTGATTGCGGTCGGAGAAGTCGTGGTCGATGCGCAGGACGCCGGTATCCAGCGTTGAGCGGCCTGGAAGAATCGTCTGATAGCCGCCAATAATCCGCCCATTGGCGGGATTAATCGGAGCGCTTTCGCCAATCTTGGGGAAATAGGTGTTGATCAGCGCTTGCGTGGAGGAATTGAGAAGACGAGAAGGGATGGTGACGAAGCGGACGGTTCCCGTGCTGGCGTCGGTATTATCGGTGATTTCCTGCGGGGTCATCTCCGCGAGGATGGAGTCGGGCACGGGTGGCCTTTTGCCAGGGTCAATTTGCGTGAAATTACCGGTGTACATATCGGGGTGCGCCGCGGTACTAGACTGAAATTTGACCGTATTTACGAAGTAATCGCGCTCGTAGGAAGTGAAAAACCAGGTTTTCTTTAAATGCGGAATCGGCCCGCCAAAAGAGCCCCCGATGTTATTTTCGTTGAAGTAAGGATTGGGATATTTGCTTTGGAATGCCGTGGGAGCGAAATCGGCTTTTCCGTTCAGGTCGGTTAGCGTCCAGGCAGCTAACGCCGAGTTCTTGTTGTTGTAGATTGCCGAACCATGATATTCAGATCCGCCGCGCTTCGTGCTCACGCGAACGTTGGCGATACCGGCATATTCAGCGCTGAAATCCGATGTGAGAATATTGACCTCACCGACTGCTTCGAGCGAAGGCTTGCTTTGGGTGGGTTCGCCGAAAATACCGCCGTTTGAACGCTGGCTATCCAACGAAAAACTGGCACCGTAACTCTGTGCGCCCAGAAACTTGAACTCTCCATCGGTCGAACCTTGCGTAATATTTGGATTTAGATAGAGAAAGGAATAAACGTCGCGGCTGTCGCGAGGGAGTTCAGTAACTGCCACGCTGGTCAGAGTCTGGCTAATCGTCTGGTCTTCCGTGTTGATCAATGGCGCCTCAATAGAAACGACCACACTCTCTTGACTGGACGATATCTTCAACACTGCGTCGGCGCTCACCCTGTCGCTGCCGTTGAGAATTACATCTTTGATTTCAATTTTGGACATTCCAGGGGCGGTCACGGTCACCGTATAGGTGCCGGACTTCAAGCCGAACATTTCGTAGTAGCCTAGTGCGTTGGTTGTGATTTTCCGAACTGTATTGGTAAGAGCGTCGGTGATAGTGACGGACGCGTCTGGAATTACACCACCGGCGGAGTCTGTGACAGTTCCGCGAATCGCGCCCAAATCCGTACCTTGGCCAAACGATCTTCCAGCGCCTGAAAACAACAAGACGACGAACAATGGGAATATAGCTGCTGATCTATTCCACACGAAGAACCTCCCCCATACTTGCTTTGACTGAGGATTTATCACGACAGGAAAGCAAACGCAACAGAAACTGTAGAAAAAAACTGTCAAACGACAGAAAAATACGATTTGCTAGCAGAAAATAGTCGCCTAGCACAAGAATAAGCAAGTATTCGCGTCCACTATGCTTTCGATAGTTGACCTTTTTAGGGCACTCTCCATAGAATCTTTGCACGGAAACAAGCTAGATGCCTCCCAGAACTCGTCTACTGACTGAGCAGCGCCGACGAAACTTGCTCGATCTGGTGGATCAAGAGGGCCAGGTGACCGTAGCGGATATGGTCCACCGCTTCTCTATCTCCGCCGTCACTGTGCGGAGCGATCTGGATGCGCTGGCTAAGATCGGCGCCGTAGTGCGCTCACATGGCGGGGCGATACGCCGGCTGGAAGCAATACAAGATTACCCGCTCAGGGCAAAAGAAACGCTCCACCGAAACGAGAAAGTTCGAATCGGAAAAGCTGCGGCCGAGCTGATTCGCCCGGGAGAAACCATAATTCTGGACTCTGGAACGACGACCGCCGAGGTGGCCCGGCACATAAAGAAGCTGAAAACTCAGTCGCTAACAGTGATTACGAATGCCTTGAACATCGCAACCGAATTGGCCGATTGTGGCGACATTACGCTGATCATGATTGGAGGCTTGCTCCGGCCAGTTTCCTGCTCGTTTGTAGGGCCACAAGCCGAGGCCATGATGAATGAGTTCCATGCCGACCGACTTTTCCTGGCAGTCGATGGATTTGATCTGGAAAATGGGCCGTCAACACCGGATGTTCTTGAGGCGCAATTGAACAACGTGATGATACGCTCCGCCAAGGAAGTGAATGTTGTAGCAGACTTCAGCAAGCTGGGACGAAGAAGTGTCTCGAAAATCGGGCCGCTGGACAGAATCGATCGGTTGATCACTGATAACCGAGCTGTTCCTGAATTTACCGAGGGACTTCGCAACAAAGGAATCGAAGTTATGGAAGTGTAGCGTTGGCAAGCGCTAGCCGGCTGAGGTGATAGGACATCCGGTTATCGGGCAACAGCAAAACCTCCCTAAGCTCGGTTTGGCCCTGCACTTTCTCACCGGTGGCTATGCGCAAAGTTCCGGCAATGTAACACCACCACCCTTGCGAGGAACTGCGTCTGCAAGCCTCCTCGGCATGTGCAACCGCAGCATTCAACCGACCTATCCACTTCGATGGATCGTAGCCACTCCGACGTTTGGCAGCCGACCAAGCCCAGAGCAGATCGGGAATTCCTTCGACTTTGCTTACCTCTTCAAACCCGGCATCAGCTTCAGCAATCTGACCGCAGGAAGCAAAGACCTCCGCCAAATGATATTTTGTCCTGGCTGATCCGAGGAACGGCCCTAGGCCATCTCGTGTGAAATCAAGCCCCGTGACGGGTGAACTCAATGTATTAGCAGCTGCCAGTGCATCCACGCAGCGCTCGCCTTTTGCTAAGGCCAGCGCTTGTTGTAACTTCACTTCGATCCAAACTTGCCGAACGTTTGTTCCGCCTTCCTCCCTGCCAAAGAAGCGGTCGTGAAACAGGGCAACCGCGCCTTCGTAGTTGCCAGCCTCGGCGCGTGTCAGTGCAAGCTCATAGACCAATGACGTTGGCATCTGCTTCAAATCTGGATAAGCCTCAAGCGATTTCATTCGATCCGAGGCGGATTTGCCGAGCAGGGCCATTGCCGCAACAGCTCCGGAATAGTTCACGATGTTCTTCGGGTCGTTCTTGATTCCATCCTCAAATGCATTCAAGGCGCTATCGAAATCACGCACTTCGTGCAAGAGAGCCAACCCAATATTTGCGTGCAAAGCCGGAATCCGAGGATTCAATTGCCGGGCAGCATTCCATTCGCGAAGCGCTTCCTGCGTCTTGGAGCGAGCGAAATACCAGTCTCCCAGCAGGTAGTGCGCGGTTGCATCCTTTATATTTCCACCGAGCGCATCCTCCATAGCCTGCTTTTCTTCTAGCGAATTCGGAAACACATAGAGCGTTGAGAGTTGCGATGCGTGCGCATAGTCTTCGCTTCCGGATTCGCCTAATTTTTGACGGCAATATCCTCGAAGGTAGGCGACCAGGGGATTGTCTTGCGGCGATCCAATGCCGGGTTCGCGATGGTCAGCAGGCGTAGATGGATAATTGCGAGAGAGAACTTCCAGTGCTTTGCGATAGAGGCCCAATCGCGCGTACTGCGCGGCAACGTTCAGGACGCGATAAGGGTCTGAGGCCAGGTGTGAAATATCGCGATCATTTGCCACTTCACGCAAAAAAGCGCTTAAGGGGAATCGTTGAAGCAGCTTTTTGGCTTGTTCTGCAGCTTCCGCAGTTTCACCAGTTGCGCTGAGAATTGCGACTTGCTCCTCTTGAGCGCGCAGATCGTCGGGAGACGACTTCAGGCTTTCTGAGATGAATTCCCCAGCTTGTGCAAGTTTGCCTTCACGCGCCTTCAATTCAGCCAGGCGCAGAGCGGAACTGGCGCGGTGCTCCGGCGATCGCATGGCCGCCTCATAACAATCAACGGCGTCCCTCTCTCGTCCGACGCCTTCCTGAGCCATGCCCAGATAGTAGGAAATCTCCCCGTCGGTCGTGTTTCGCGCATGTGCAGCCGCGAGCCGCGGCAGGGCTTCTTCAAAACGTTTCAAGCTTGTGTCCAAGCGTCCTGCCGCTCTAAGTAGTTCAAAACTCGTGGGAAACTTTCTTAGTGCTCTTTCATATGTGTTTACGGCCGAGAGTTTGTCACCGTTGAGCTCTTCATTATGACCGGCCTGCAGCCAATCATCTTCAGTTCTGCCACTGTCGTCGGGAAGCACGTAGTTCGCTTGTGGCCCGATCTTTATTTCTGAATCGGGAGTCCAGTCATACTGGCCCTCCATTTGCCGAAGCAGAACCACATCCCTGCGATCCTTGAGTACAACGGTGTATTTGTGTTTTTTGCTTGGAATGCGCACTTCTCTTGTCCAGGTTTGTTCCGGGGTCAGATTCACCTTCTCGGTGAACACAACGCTTCTGCCATCCAGCACTTGAACGGTGGCGTCAGGCAGCTTCTGATCGGCATTCAGCGAAATTGCAATCGAATCATCCTTGCGCTCCAAATGAATGACTCCGGTCAAATTTGCGCGAGAGATGCCACCCGTCCCGCGGACGGGCATCCAATATTCGGAAAAAGTGATGTGCTGACGGGGCTCCAAAAAGGAATAGGTCTCCTGATTTCGGAACAATCCCGCCTGCACTTCTGCATAGGCACTATCGTCGTCCGAGAGAGCTTTTCGCCAGTCCAAACCGTCCGCGTCAACTCCCCAGGACCAGATCTTTTTTGCTGGCAACTCGTTGTAGCGCGCGAAATGAGCCACTCCAGTGTTCGTATGCGGATGCCAAATACCCATGAAATCTTCACGACTTCCATGAACAAACAAAGAGACCGGGCCGTCGGTTTGATTCCTGATAATGCTCAGATCTTTGCCTTGCGCATCGATGGGCCATCTCTGTACTTCAGCAAATCCATGCGCCGCCGCGTATTCCATCGGATATTCGATGCGTGAATCATCCCAGACTTGCACGGCGGCATTATTCCACCAGTAGAAGCGCTGTCGCACATCGCTACGGTTGCTCAGCCAAACGCGCTGTTCCAAGACTGTGGAGCCTGGCCTGAGAATCAGTTCCACGTTCCACTCCATCCCGTAAACCCGATCGATATTGCCGACGGTAACTGATCCGCTGCCGTCCTGATGCGCGGCGAAAGAAAAATCAACGGGAGACATGGACATCCAGTTGTGAGAGACAGGAAAGTTGAACTCAATTCCGAACGCGGCCCACGCACCTCGGTAGCCAATCCTGGCTTTCTTGATCGAGGAGTTGGCGTAGAACATCGGCTGCCCACTGATCTTGTCCATACAGGTGTAAACGTGTCCGCCGATGTCCGGCAAAACGGAGCATTTCAGATACTCGTTTTCGAGATAGATTGCCCTCAACTGATGTTGATGGCGCTGTTCCGTAGTCTCGTTTCGCAAAGTATAGGGATAGTTGAACCGGTTAGTTGCAAACTGGTCGAAGGGAGGATTGGGATCTGGCGGTCCTTCTTCATATACCGGTAAATCGAGGACGCCTTCCCAGACGCGAACCTGAGAAAAACCAGGGAGCGCCGTGGCAAGCAAAAAAAGGAGGACGAGCTCCCATCGCATCGATTTCATCTTAAAGGGATAGATTCGCAAGTACACGTCGAAACCATGATGCAGGATTCTGCCTTCGCCCAGGAAGAAGTGTCCAGCGGAAACTTTTCCGCCCGCGATTGATTACTCCACTTTCCGACGGTGAGTCGGATTGAAACCATTCTTCCAGCGCACCAGAAGAAAGCAGCAACTGTCCAACGGCGGCCAATTGCGTTTTGGTGTCGAAAGGAGGAGCTAGCGCCCCGGCTGCAACTCCGGAGTTACGATGTCAACCGGACGGTCTTCCCCATTAACCGAGCCGTGCCAAACGCCGCCTCCAAAAGTCGTGATGTAAACCTTTTGCAGGTCTTCCGGGTCGGGAATTACTCGATGGCCCCACTTAAAATTGAAGCCCGGAATGCGCTTCCAATGTTCACCGCGGTCTGTGGATCTCCATGCTGAAGACTCAAACCCGGTCGCATACAAGATCTTGGGGTCGCGAGGATCGATCGTCACATCGTAGACGTGCCGGTCGCGATCCAAAACCTGTTTCCAGGTCTTGCCTGCATCTTCCGACAAGAAGATGCCTCCTCCATCGCCATGTTCGCCTTTGTCACGAGCCCAGGTTGCTAGATACAGTCTGTTCGCATTATCGGGGTCGACTGCCAAACCGTTAGGCGCGTTGCTTCCTTCCGGCATTCCAACCAGTGTCCAATGCTCAGCGCCGTCCGTGGAGCGATACAATGCGCCGTCTTTTTCAGTTCCAATACTTCCATCCTCCGATCGCCGCGCGACCAAGAGGTACAAAGTTCCTTGGTCATTGCGCACGATGCGCCACGCAAACGGTTCCTTCTGGGTGATTCCGGTATTCTTTAGCTCCCAGCTCTTGCCCCCATTCACACTTTTGTAAACGCCACGGCCAAACGCAGCCACATACAAGACCCTGCCATCAACTGCGCTTGTCGGATCCAAAAGAATGTGCGTTGCCGCCGTTGGTTCCATTCCGGCATTCGATTTGGTCCAGGTCTTGCCGCCATCCAGACTCAAGCACACGCCTCCGCGGTACTTCGCAATTCCGTCGTGCCTCCACATCTTTGGCCGGGGCAAGTCATGCGTCCAACTGTTCACGCTCCAAACTCGCCCTCTCACGGAAGGATCGAAGACAATCCAATAAGTTGTGTTCATCCAATCTCGAGGAACTCCTTTAGTCGAGCTGATCCAGGACTTGCCTCCGTCTTCGCTTCGAAAGAGTCCGATGTCGGTCGTGGAGATGAATTGCCGGTTATGATCGAATGGATCGAAGTGGTAGCCATAGTTGGTCGTTACGTCGAGGCCGGTGCTGCTCCAACTATTTTCCCCCGTCCTGTTTGAATACAGCGCAACCCATGTCGCTCCGCCATCAGAAGTACGCATCGTTCTTCCGAGATCGGTGCTGTAGCTCAGATTTGGATCCTTATCTGATACCGTCAGAGTCAGAGGATTTTCGCCCCAGTCAGACCCGAATCGTTCCGTAATCCAGGCATCGTGGATATTCGCACCGGGCTTGCCGGCCATGTTACTGTCTTCTTTCCAAACAAGCTTCCAACTCGCGCCTCTATCGTTCGTTCTGGCGACTCCAATGTATTTCAATCCACCGTCTTCAAGATCTCTGTAGGACACGTAAGCGGTTGCCGGATTTCGCAGGCTAGTGGCAATCGCCCGCATCTTGATCTCGCCCTTGCCCAATTGGACCTTACGCCAATTCGCGCCCTGGTCATCCGTCACAAATGCCGACTCATCAGCCACTACGTAAAGGACAGGTGATCCTTTCTCGGAAAAACCTACAGAAATATCGGTGATGTGCTTTGCCGGCGGCATGGGTAGTTGCTTCGTCCTGCCGGCGCTTCTCATTTCAATGAAATCGAAACCCGCAACAACGAGGGACTTGTCAATTCCGGAAGAAAATGGATTCACATAAATCTTGGTGGCGAGCCGTGGCAAGTCGTCTAACTTCGCCCAGTTCTCGCCCCCGTCGCCAGAGGTGTACAAAGCGTATGTATTCTCGGCTCGGCTTCCTGCCGTCGCATAGAAGACCTTTGAGTTTTCGGGATCGACTGCCATCGCTGAGATGCTGCCAAGCGGGTTTGGATCGGCGATCAACTCCTCATCGGAATGATCTGAGCTCATCTTGATGCCCTTCAGCGACCCCGGCTTTGGATAAATTAAGTTCCAGGTTTCTCCGTTGTCCTGACTGCGCCACAATCCGCTCGCCTCGGCATAAATAGTGTTCTTGTCCCGCGGGTCAAATACAAAGAATTGCACTACCCCACGCAAGTTGAACATGCGCCACGATTTACCACCGTCGTGACTAATGTATCCCCCGGTCATATCGCAATTGAGCAAAACGGTATTGGGATCGTGAGGGCTGATCGTGGGATGGAACGTCGCCCCTCCGCCGCCGGGGCCGATAATTTTGAAGTTACCAGGGCGGTCTTCTACCCCGCCCGCGAGTGCAAGAAGCGCTAACGCAATTCTCAGGTAGAAAAATGCCATTATGCTTTCCTTTGCTTTCGTTACTATTCGTTCGCTTTCCTTTTGTCAGAAACGATTTGTATTGTCAATATTTTTCCAAAGAGGGTCCAAATTGCTTTGCCTTGGATAAGCACCTCTGTTTTGCTCGCTCCTGGCCGTGTTGTGCCCAGGCTTTGTTACCCGGACGCGCTCGACTGAAACCAAACGCGGCTTTGTTTGTTCCAAATCGACGCGCAAAGGAAAGTTTGGTCAACCTGAAGATCACGGCAGAAGGATTTCAGGCAAGAAGCGAACTAGGTCACATCTTCAACTTCAGAAGACGCGCGGCGTTCTCGTAATAAACCTTCTTAAGGATCCCATCGGGCAAACCAATGCCGTAAATCCGCCAGCGCCCCTGGGGCGGAATGGGTGCCGGGGCGTAATCGAAGTATTCGTCTTCGGTCTCCAGGAATCGGAAGTAGATTTCATATAGTTCGTCGCCAAAAATCTGCTGGGGGGTATCCGTTCCGTTTGGAACAGCGTCTGTACCGAAAATAATTCGATCCTGGTATTTTTCAAAGAACTTGCGAGACATTTGCGGTTGGCGGCCGAGTTCTCCTACTCTTGCGCCCAGCTCAACCGCCATGTTCGGAAATCGATCCATACATTCGCCGACATAAGGAAGATTCTCGGCATTGTTTCCCACATGTAGCACGATGAATTGAGTCTTCGGGTGCCTGGACATTACACGATTGCGTGCTTCCAACAGCTCCGAGTTGCTGGGAAAGTCATGTCCATGGAAGGACCAATCCGGATGATTGTTCAACTCTTCAAACCGTTCGTTTCTACGATCCGTTGGAAGGAAGAAGGCCTCTGGATCGGAAACATGTATTGCCACCGGAATGTCCAATGATCCGCACGTTTCCCACATCGGATCGAATCGAGCGTCGTCAATCTTCAACAGCCGCCCCACGGAAATATTCTCCCTCAAATAAAGGCCCAGCGTTTTGAGTACTTTCACGCCATGGGCGCCTGCGCCATGGGCCCGAACAATCTCATCGGCTTGAAACTTTCCGTACCCCGGCTGGTTTGCTCGCTCCCACGTTGGTTCCGCGAAAGTCAAAAATCTATCAGGGTGCGATTGTTGAAATTTTTCTACCGCTTCGGCTAGCCCTTTCCCCGATCCTCCCGTAAGGTTCACCATGATACGGATGTTTTTTCGATCCATTACCGGCAAGAGCGATTCCGGTGTCGCCAGGAATTCCATTCTTTCCCCAATCCCAACTCCGTTCAGCGACTTCGCCCTTATAGATAGATGCGTGTGAATGTCGATGACCGGATACCGCGATCGCGGAACTTTGGTTGCCGGCACGTGCAGCATGCTTTTGGGCTGGAAATCGGCAAGTTCCAGTTTCATTTTGTCGGAGCCTTCAGGAGACTTGAGCTGGGAGCTGTTAATCGAAGTCGGAAAGGCTCCCGCAGCCACAAACAAACCCATACTCTCCAGCCAGCGCCTTCGATCCATTTCTTCATTCATGTATTTCTCCTCGGATTGCTCAGCGGCAAAATTTTCTGCAAGATTCTCCGCGCTTTCCTTTTCGCTTCTTTCTATATCGTTTACTTTCGTTTGTCAAAATGGCATAAAGGCTCCGCCTCCCCATAGCTTTACCATCCCCTCTGAAAGTGACGTGGGGTGGAGCTTCAGCCCGAGGGTACTTGATGAATCGTTGGACAATTCGTGCCGTTCCTTTCTCCGTCTTGCTAACAGCCATGCTGCTTTCACCGCGAGCCTCGTTTGGACAATCCCCTGAAAGTTCCGACCAGACTTATTCGAGTTCCATTGTTGCCATCGCGAAGCGCGCAGCACGAGACTTCAGCCCAGACGGAAATCTTTCCAAGCAGGTTTGGAAGCGAGCGAAGTGGGTAGAGTTCGAGCATGACCTGTCGGGCAAGTCCAACCACCCGAATGCTGCTACCCACGTCTCGGCCGTCTGGACTGATCAGTCCGTCTACTTCGCTTTTTGGTGCCGTTACGACTGGTTGAACGTGTACGAAGGTGAAGATATTGCCAAGGAGCGTTGGGAACTCTGGAATCGTGACGTGGCTGAAGTGTTCCTGAATCCTCAGCCGGAAAGAATTTCTCACTACTACGAATTCGAAGTAGCGCCAAACAACCAATGGATCGACCTAGAAATCGAGAAAAAGAACGATCCATTTAACGACGCTTCCTGGAATTCCGGTTTCGAGCACGCGACGCGTATTGATTCCACAAATCACGTTTGGACGGCGGAAATTCGAATTCCTCTCTCTGCAATAAAGGCCAAATCCATCCATCCTGGCATGACCTGGCGAGTGAATTTCTTTCGCGCCGCCGGGCAGGGAGGAGACGAGCAGCGAATGTTTCTGGCATGGAGCACAATTCCCACAGGCCAAACCTTTCATGTTCCGAGCAGATTTGGAATTCTGCGCTTCACCAAGTGAGCTGCGCACCGACTAATCCGGCTAGTGGATGTGGGCGCCTCCCGGCACCAAATATTGGATTGGCCAAGTCTCCTGCTTTCTCTCAACGATCTCGGACCATTTCAGGGCGGTTGCATTTGGCTGGGTAAGAAGTTTGATCTCAGGAAAGATTTCCGCAATGGCACTCGCCAAAGTATAAGCGTCGCCCGGTGCTGTGACGGCAATGGACTTTGCACCCAGCTTCTCGGTAGCGAACCGGCTTGCAATTTGTGAGTCCTCTAACATCTGGAAAAAGTATGGCCGTCCAGTCAGCAGCGAGTTATAGACATAGTTCGCAAGCACACCGGAGATTGAATTCGCGTACGCGCGATCAAAATCCAGCTTCCCTAGCGACGGATCGTCAGGCGAAACTGCGGTGTACGGCATGCGCGTCTCGCCAAGTCCGCGGAAATCAAAAGTCACCACGTTGTAACCGGATTGCAGGAACTTCTCCAGTTCCGGCCAATCCAGGCGCGTTGCCTTGCCCGTTTCGTCAAACCACAATACAGTTTTCTGCGTTTCGTTCGATATGTTGTGAATAAAAAGCAACGGCATCTCAAGCAACCTGCTGTGGTGCAGCACGTACTTATCGATTTGCACGTCTCCTGTACTTGAGCTGCTGATGAGCTCCCAAAGAATCTGATCTTCGCCGGGCGGAACACCGTTGAACTTCTCCAATTTAGAATTCTCCACGCGCATTGCGCGGTGCTCGTAATACTCCTTCGACAACCTTATCGCGGGCTGCGACTTGCGCTCCTGGTAATACTCTCGAATAACTTCAGCAAGTGAGCGAGAATCACTTTGATCAACCATGACCTGTCCCGACCGAGTGCAAACCAAATCCTTGTCCGGCAACAATTTTGGCTCTGCAAGCCCGCGCCGTCTCGGCATTCCGTTGAAGCGATCCAAGAAATCCAACGCAGCCTCCTGATTCTCATCGGAGTACTGATGGGGGTGATATCCTTCAGTCATGGCAATACGGTTCGCGTTGCCAAAACGTTCGTAAAGTCTTTGTGCTTCTCGAAACGATTTGCGCGCTCCTTCAATCGGAAAGAAGTCCAAGACTGCTGACGCCACCATGACCGGCCTTGGATACATGAGCAATAACAGGCCTGGATGACCGACACCGTTTGAACTCATTCTGAACAGATCCTGTTCGGGGTCGCTGTCGGGATCGACAAAAATCCGGTTTCCCATCCGCATCGGCAAAGAACTGATGTAACACGATGGAACGGCAACCTTGATTCGCGGGTCTAGCGCCGCAATCAGCGCAGCCTGCGTACCTCCTCCGCTGGTCCCCGTGATGTTGATTCTTTCGCCGTCTACCTCAGGACGGGTTAGCAGATAATCCACAGCGCGCATGCCGTCCCAGATTTCCCAACGGGCCAAGTTGGCTCCTGCCAGATAGGCGAGATTGCCCAGTACTGCATGCTCCGCGCACACCAGGTTGTATCGGCTTTTATCCGCCTTCGCATCCCAAAACTGGCTGCGTTCTCCTTGTCCAACCGGATCCCAGGCAATCACCACGTACCCGCGAGCGGCCAACCTTTGGCATAACGCTTGGTAGTGGATCTTTCCATTTGTCGCATGCCCGGCGGGCACGAGTACCGCAGGATGTTTTTGGGAGTGGTCATCCGGCACATACACCAGTGCTGTGACGAAGACTCCAGGCAAGCTCTCAAAAATCAGTTTTTCAATGGAGTATCCATCCATTTGGATCTTGCCGGTAGTGCGGGGATTCAGTTTTGTCTTTCGGCCGGGCAATCCGCCAATCATCTGCAGCAAAGCTTGACGCACACTCGCCTGCATCTTCAGCAGATCCTGCTCGGATTGGATCGCTTCCCAGTCCCGTTGGCGTGCTTCGTCCTGCCGCCAGGCTTGGTCCAATTGATATTGTAAATAAGGCGTGATGCGAGGTCCGGCCGGCACTTGCCGCAAAACTTGAAACGCATCGGCTGGTGGAGCGGTCTGTGCTGCGGAATCACAAACGAACAGACCACCTGGTAGCGTCAAAGCTGCCAGCAACTGAAATAAGCGCACCAATCTCAATGCGTTTTCACCATAAGTGAACCCATCGCATACCATCCATCATCCTGTCGCCCTTCAATTGCAAAACGGATTACCGGTTTGCCAGTCTGGGGATCAAGCATCGCGATCCGCACATCGTAGATACCTTCATCAAGATCTTGAGGAACGTAAACGGTGTTATCAAAAACAGAGTCTCCTGGGAGCCACTTGCGCACATCCACGGGAATTCGAATGATTGCAGAACTCCTGGAAGCACGAAGTTCCATCGCCAAGTCGTATTGACTGTAGACGGGTGCCACACCAGAGTTCAGCCACCACATGTGCACTGGCATCATCGTGCCCGGTTTCACCGTCTTCGAATATTCCAGCCGCCGAAGAATTAAGCGGTACCCTATCATCCTCTGAAAGTCGTCAAACTTGATCTTCCATTCAGCTGGAATCGGAGCTGACTTGATATTTACTGTGCTCACGTGCCAACGCAGTCCTTGCGCAATGATGTAGTCCAAATCGTATCCGCGTTCCTTCCATCCGGAGACCGTATAACACGTTTCAAGCGAAACAGGACTTCGTTGCCAAACGTTTTGGATCCCGGTTCGTACAATTTGTTGAGGATAAATCTCCAGCATCTCCGCCGGAAAATACGGATCGGTTGAGCTCACGCGCATGTCGCCCCAACAATCCAGCCGCCAGCCTGCACCCTGCTGCGTCCCGTAGGCAAGAGCCTGAGGTTCATCGAAATTCATAAGCAGCGACGTGCGCTTGAATGCCTCCAGCCAAATATCAATCAGCGCCTTCTGGTAAGAAAATGCCGGCATGTAGGGACTCCAGCCTTCTCCCCAGTAGCCCACCGAAGAAATGTCCACCGTATCCAGATATGGATTGCCGTCGTAGCGCGTACCTGCTTCCGCAACGAGTTCACCCCAATATTTCAGAAACAACGGGTCGGAAAACTCGGGCTGCCAAATTTTTCCATCCTTGTCAGAATCCTTGTTTGCGCGCCTTGCTCCCGATTTTCTGTACCATTCGGGTAATGCATCCTCGTTCGAATAAGGCATGAATCGGATCGCCAGCTTCTGTCCGTGCGCTCTGGCCTCCTCAATCGCAAGATCCACAATTCCCCAGTTGAATTTTCCGGGTTCGGGTTCAAGCACATTCCAATACCACCGGCAATACGCTACAGAAGCTTGCGGAAAGTCAGGCGTGGTGGCTGCAGCAGGCAACTTTGTCACCGGCCCAACCTCAGACCACTTGAGTGGTGGATTCGGCTCTTGGCCATTGAACCTCTGAAACGTGGTAATTCCCATGCCCGGATTTACAAGCACATCTTGTATTTCCTTCGGTCGCACAACTACCACATTTTGCTGCGCCATTGCTGGAGTCCCCGGGAAAACCGTCAGAAGTGACCAGAACCCGCATGCAATGCTCGCCAAACGTGGCTGCTTTGTGAAAATTTGACTCCAGCTCAAAATCCATAAAAACATTACTGTGTCTCCCGGAAGAAATTGATGTTCCGCGTTCACCGCTGGTCAGCCAATGCGTACGCAGCCAAAGTGTCAGAAATCGGGCCCCGAAAAAAACCGCCACCGCCTGCGGCAATTGCCACAAACTGCTTTCTTGACCTCTTGCCCAGGTAAGTCACCGGAGTTGCGTGTGCGCTGGCTTCCAACTCGGTGGCCCACAACTCCTCTCCAGTCTTTGCGTCGAACGCGCGGAACTTCCGGTCAGTGGCTGCCCCGATGAAAATAAGTCCATTGGTCACGATGGAACCGCCCAAGTTCGACGTTCCAGTTTTTCCAGGCAAACGATCCACAGTTCCGAGCGGCACTTTCCAAACAATCTCGCCGTTGTTCACATCAATTGCATTCAACGTGCCCCACGGTGGCTTTTGACATGGCCATTCGTGCTCGTCCCAAAAACGTGCATATTCACCGCTCTTGCTGTTTCTCCGATATTTCTCCGATGCACCCTCCGCTTGACGCTCTAATTCGCCGATTGCGCCCAACTCATTCACATTTACGAAAAGTAAGCCGCTAGCTGCGTCATACGATCCGCCGGACCAGTTGCCTCCGCCGAGCGTCCCCGGCACGATCAACGTCATCTGCAAACCGTACGGTGTGTACATTCCGCGGTGGTGGAGCGAGTGGAAAAACTCCGTGCAATAACGCTTGGTCTCGGACGTCACATCGCTGATGTCTGATTCGGCGAACGTCTGCCGCACCAGGGGTGGGGGCTTGAGCGGAAACGGCTGCGTTGGCCAGGAAACCTCATCAGGAACATCACTCCGCGGCACGGGGAGCTCTTCCACAGGAAATAATGGCTTCCCAGTAAGACGATCGAGGACAAACACAAATCCCATCTTGGTCACTTGCGCCACGGCAGGAATTTGCTTCCCATTGTGTCGCACCGTGATCAGCACGGGTTGCGCCGGTATATCGTAATCCCAGATATCGTGGTGGACCATTTGGAAGAACCACACGAGCTTCCCCGTTCTTGCTGCCAACGCGACTAGAGAGTTGCTAAATAAGTCGCTCCCTTTTCGATCGGCGCCGTAGAAATCGTACGACGCGGACCCGATCGGAAGAAAAATGAGTCCCCGTTCCACATCCACGCTCATTGTGGACCACACATTTGCTCCCGTACGGTCTTTCCAGGCGTCGCCTTGCCAAGTCTCGTGCCCCACTTCTCCCGGCCTGGGGATTGTGTGGAATGCCCATACAAGTTTTCCAGTCCGCACATCGAATGCGCGTACCAAGCCGCTCGGACCCTTCGATGGAAACTCCGGTAGCGCTGCTCCCGTAATAACCAGGCCTTTATAAATTGCCGGTGCGGAGGTAATCGAATACTCCACGCCCGGCTGATCTCCTTCCAGGCCTGCACGCAGATCGATTGTCCCGCCAGCTCCAAATCCAGCGCACGGCCTGCCGGTCTTTGCATCCAGTGCTATCAAGCGCCCGTCGAACGTTCCGAACAAAATCCGCCTGTCATGCCCATTCTCGCTCTGCCAGTAAGCGACTCCACGGTGTTGAAAGTATTGTCGAGGTTTGCCGCTTCCTCTCTGAGGATCAAATTCCCAGATTTCCGCTCCGGTCTCGGCGTCCAGAGCAATCACTCGGCTGGAAGGAGTCGAAATGTAGAGAATTCCCGCAACGACCAGCGGCGTGGACTCAAAGGGCGCAATGCTGTGCCGATCGGTCGCATTCCCGCTTCGCTCCAGTTCTCCGGTGTGGTAAGTCCAAACCCTCTTCAGCTGGTTCACGTTCTCACGATTGATCTGTTTGAGCGGTGAAAATCGGGCTCCTCCCGCGTCGCCGCCGTAGTAACGCCATTCCTGCGCCGCAAGCATGCCGGACAAAAATGGCATCACTGCGAGCAGCATGCTCCCAGCAATACGGTGAGCACCCCAAACACTCCAACCAAGGCCACTATTTCCTTTTTCTTTCGTTTGCATGCGTTTACTTTCGCCGCCAGTTAAATAGTTCTTTCAAATTGGCTTGTCAAGCCAGATTCGACGTCAGTAGCTCACGCTAACAGTTTCAAAAAAAGAGGTCATGAACGAGGTTCGAACGCTACGCGCACCAAACTTTTTGGCGTATGCGGGTTTTTGTCCAACTCGTTCCGTACGATCGAAACAAAACGAATCGCCGGATTGGTGCTCAAGCCCCGGCGAATTGCGTATCACTTTGCAGAAGTATGCACACGTGATTGGTGACGCAAGAGCGGCGGGCAGTGGACTCTCTTGCTGGCCGCGTTTTGGAGCTAACCCGCTGAAATGGAGCTAAGTTTTCTGCAACTCATTGAATAATAACGAAGATTTGGTAGGGGCGGTGGGCATTGAACTAAAAACGGTATTGAAGCTTCACAAGTTGTTGATTCTTCGAATGGACGGAATTGCGTAAACGTCCAAATTCGCCCAAGCGGAGTACACGCCGGGTACACGGACGCTTCGCCGCCGTGTTTGAAGTCCTCCGAGGAGAGATTTCCCGGAGCCCTGTTTGCGGATAGCTTGCGCTCTCGGCCCTACATCCTGCGCGCAATGCAATACTGCTCCTCACGTTTCTGGAAAGCTTGTTCGCCTCCGTCCAAAATCCAGATGTATTGCTCTCTAGCAATTTGACTCTCAATAGTCGCTGGCTGCAAGGCTGTGCCTTTTTTTCCGAAGTATAAGAATTAACTCGGAGTCACTGCCCATCCCAACAGCGACCATGCGCCCCTGCCGACCGGCGCGGAACCTCCCGCGCTCGCGGTTGCCGCGAGGCGGGATCGTCGAGTTAAACGTGGTGTTCGCTACCCTTTGCGTTTGGCTTTAGTTCGGCCACAATTGAGCGCAGAGGAGCTAATTCCGATGGCAATCGACATTGAGCACCTGAAGCAATTTCAAACGGAACAACTTGAACAGAAGAACATCCAGACCTCAGCGAGGATTCCTGTTCACTCCAGAACAATCGAGTGGGCGCTGATCGAGATCGTGATCCTCTTAACGGGAATCGGTGACAGTCTCAAGCGTATGTCCGACAGACCTTAGTGGATTCCGACTAGGCCCACAATTGTTGCCAAGTCAGACCCGACCATCACGCATCAGACGAAGAAATTCTACGGACCTTGCGAGATAAACTACACAAAATGACCGACGAAGAGTTGATTCGGTACGGCCAGGAAGTTCGTAGACTTGCGGAGAGTCCATTCCAGAGGCAGTTGGACGAAGCGAGGCGAGAGTGGAAGCGCCGCAAATTGCTAAAAGCATTTGTCAGGTAACCCTACAAATCCGGAGTTAACACGCTTTGACATATTGTCATTGTTGAAAACGGGTGTTTCTTGACAGGTCAACGCGAATTGAAGTACCTTCGCCCAACCTTTCACTCCTCGGAAGTGCCTTTTGAAAAATGAGACTGTTCTTTCGGCTGCCCCGGTCGGGACAAGACCCGATTGGTTGAATCTCGCTTGGAAAAGTGCCGCTTGGGCGTTGTTACTGTGTTCGATTCTCTACTATGTCCGCCGCGATGCTTTGCACTACCTCTTTAACTATTCTTCCGAAAGTTTCAAAGAGTTCTGGTCAGAAAGGATTCTCATCCGCATACATGTCGCCTCTGCGGTGACGATGATCTTTACGGGTACTTTTCAGTTGTGGACCGGCCTTCGGATGCGCTACATGGTTTTCCACACTTGGCTTGGGCGAGTCTATTTGTTGACCGGAGTATTCGTGGCCTGTTCTGCGTTATATATGGGAATGCATCCTCGACTGGGCGGCATCGTATACGGCTTTGGGCTTTTTCTAAACGGGCTGTTCTGGTTGGCAGCAGCCGCAATGGCCTACTACGCGATCCGAATAGGAAACGTACAAGCTCATAAAATCTGGATGATTCGTGCGTACATTCTTTGCTTCGCTGGCATCGTGGGCGACCGAATAATTCCAGACATGACATTCGTGAGTCGACGAATCGGTACCGAAGCGTTGAACGACATCAGTGGGTGGGCGAATTGGGCGGTGCCGCTAATGGTGGTAGAAGTCTTGATGCAAATTCGTAGTTTTCGGAAAACCCCTCACCGAAGCTGATGACCGTTTGAAGATTTGGTACTTTCGGCACGATCCTTGCCGATACGTCGGTTCTTGTTACTCCGCTGAGTTGTATTCATCTTCTGCCCACGTGGTACAAGAAGCTTTTGGGATAACATGCTTAGCGAATTTTTTGGTGGAATCAGATGCGCAGAGTGAAAGAACCACTTTGTTTCCATGTGAATCTACGTTTCAGCTAACGCCATGCGTCGCCGATGGACTTCTTTTTACAGTCTGGCCAGTTTGGCTATTCTGGGATCGCTGCTGGTGTCCACTGGTTCGGGAAGCCAGGTCCCAATGCAGGTCTCGCGGCGTGTGCGTGCGGATTGGAGAATGTTTATGCACTAGGTTTTTAGTGCTACCGTGCAAAGCGGCCCCAGAGAATCATTGCTCAACACTACTTAGCTTCGGCCCTCTGATCGGATCGCAGCGAGTTTCAAAAAACTGCGGCATGATGTACACAGCATAACCCGAAGAGCGCCACGCCGAGGTATACGGGGTCTATTCCATCTTGTCGGCGGCCGGGCCTACGGCGGTGGCCTGCTTGGTCTTGGGGTCAATGCCGATCAGCGCCACTCCGCCCACTGCGCCGCGGCCGAGGGTAACCACGTGACCCCGAGCCCTCAGGTCGGCCTGCAGTTCTTCGGCCAGGGTGTTGGGGACAGACAGGCTGCCCAGGTCGGCACGGTCCTGGCCGAAGGAACTGATGAAATGCGCGGTGGAGAAGCGCAGGGCCTTAAACGCCTCCTCGGGACTCATGCCGAATTCCACGTAGTTGAGGATAACCTGGAGAGCTGCCTGATCCTGCTGGTCGCCGCCCGCAACCGAGATCGCCATGACGGGCTGGTTGTCAAGGAAAAGCAGCGTGGGGCTCAGCGTGATTCGCGGCCGCTTGCCCGGCTGGATGACGTTGGGAGTTCCTGCAAACGTGTTCAGGCTGCTGAGCCGGCTTCCGTGAATAATGCCCGTGTGTCCGGCCACGCCAGCGGTGCTCGACAGGCCACTAGGAGTCGCCGCGATCACGTTCCCAAACTTGTCCATCACACACATCACGGTGGTTCCGCCATGCCAGGGGCCGGTGATTGTGGGCGGCTTGGTCGGTTTCATATTGAACGGGTCGCCCGGCCGAAGCTTGAGAGATGCCTTTTTCGGATCGATCAGCCCGCGCCGCATTGTGGTGTATTGCTCGGAAAGCAACTGTTGCATCGGCACTTTCACATAGTTCGGATCGCCGTAATACTCGTCGCGATCCGCCAACGCAAGTTTCTCTGCCTCAATCACCGTGTGGATGTAATCCGCCGAATTGAAGCCCATCTTCTTCAGGTCGAAGCCTTCGAGCAGGCGCAACGTCTGTAGAAGGTAAGGACCCTGCGTTAGCGGACCAGTCTTATAGACCGTGTATCCACGATACGTGGCCTCGAGCGGATCGACCACGGGAGTTTTGTGTGCGGCCAAATCCGGCTTGCGAAGGAAACCGCCCTTTTCGATATACCAGGCTTCCTGCGCGTCGGCGACGTCGCCGCGATAGAATCGGTCCGAGACGGCTTGCAGTCTCTGCTGCCGCGTACCTTTCGCCTCCTTTTCCGACTCCACCAATTTGCGAAGGGTCACCGCCAAATCCGCCTGCCAGTTCACGCCGGTTTCGATCCTCTTTTCGCTGCCGGTATCGATATACCAACTGGGGCCGCCGGCGTCCAGAATGGCCAGCGTCGGCTGGACGACCTCCTCGAAGCTTTTGGTTCCATAAAGTATTAGCAGGGTGACGATAGCATCTACGGTGCTAGGCACTGCGGCTGCCTTGACGTCGCCATCCGGGATTCCGTGTTCCATGTACCAGGCGATAGCTTTGGGGTCGCGAGGGGCCTCTCCTTGTCCCTCAAGTAACTTCACACTTTTGCGATCCGCGCTGTAAACCAGAATGGGGATCTCTCCTCCCACACAGAACGCGCCTACATAGGTTACGGAGAGAGCCAGCAGAGTGGCAGCGCCTGCATCGGCGGCGTTTCCACCCTGTTCGAGAATCCTGATGCCGGCCGCAGTGGCGGCAGACTTACCGGAAACAACCACGCCCTGGCTGCCGGCCGCGACACTCGGTTTCCTCGGCGTGACCGGCGTCTTAGTGGCCTGCGGCCAAGCGCCGGGCGCCAGTAAAAGGAGCGAAATGGTTGATATCGAAATGACCTTACGCATAGGAGATGAACTCCGCTGTAGCGCCGGACATCATTGCCCGGCATACAACTCAAGCCTAAACCAACTCACTTACTTCGCGCTGCCACTGGGCACGAGTCACGAATTCTAACGAATGAACGAACTGATTTGGTAACAACCTGGCACTTCGGACCTCGGCCAGACACCACGTTGCCTACCCAGTGGGACGCGGTGCCAAAGAGTGGAATGTTCTTCAAAGGTGGATTTGGCGGACAAATCCTCTACATCGCGCCGCGGAAGGATGTGGTCATCGCTCATTTCGGGACGAACAAGACGGTCGGTGATACCGGACCGATTCTGCGTCTTGGCAGCATGATCGAAGAACTATTCTAGACGGGGCCAAGAGAAAAAGAACCGACTTGACGCTCCGCACTACAACGGACTTCAGTTGTCTCAGTTAGAGCTGTGAGGATCAAGCAAAGTCGCCGCGTAACATCGAGCGGGAGATGTGGCAGTTCCCTTACCGAGATAAAGGTAAGGCGCGGCTCAGATCGGGTCGCGCCTGAGCGCCCCGGCTATGCGGTCGCGGCTTTGCCGTATCCTTTAACGGCTTTCTCAATCCCAGAACCAGCATTCGCAAGGTCCTTTGAATTCATGGCGGGTCGAACCGTAAGTCTGGCATTGAAGGCGAGGAACCACGGTTCGGCGATTGCAGGCAACTCCGATGAGTCCTTCATATCGAAGAAAATGTACCCTGTTCGCTCGCCGTTATCTTCGGAAAAGTAAGCGGCTTCGGGCTTCATGTCATCCACGATGTTTTTGATTGTTGCGCCTAAGCTGCCGTTACGAGCCGCTGCGTTACCAGCTTCGACTGGAATTGAAACCTTGAGCATCATGCGCATGTTATGTGCCCTCCTGGCGTGGCGGATTATACTCCTCCGCAGAATCGAGGAGCAACACTCCGCTAACGCCAGAAATCTAACAACGCTACAAAGGTCTCGTTTTGCACTTTAGAAATATTAGTAAGCACCGCTCGGTGCTACCCAAATCCGCGTAATGGGAACCTGAGGCAAGCTCGGCGCGGCTCAGATCGGGTCGCGCCTGCGCTTCAGGCCGGACGATCCATACTACTGTCTGAAATCGCAATCCGGATAGGTAGTGCGTAGTCAAGACTTAGGCGGTTAGTTCCGAGTAGCACGACTTACCGCGCACTGAAAAGCGTGTGGGCGCAGTTTCTCAAGCGACTACTGCGGTCTGGCAGACTCTGTTGTTGCCATCTTCAGGTTGGGATCGCGTGTGGCAAGGGAAGGCCGACGCGCCGCAACAGGTCCTCCAAACGTGGGTTGGACCGCAAGCCGTCCATGCTCGGATCTATGTGAAGATCATTGAGCCAGTGGGAGTGCTCTTCGTACGATTTTTCCAGGTATTCAAGCGCCCTGTCGTTTTCTCCCAAGCCGATGTGGATTCCGGCGAAGAAGTAAGGTGCAACATACTTTTGCTTTATCAGTTGCGTCAGGTCGTCGAGGATCTGGATCGCTTCCTTCCTCCTACCAGCGGTCGCGAAAGTTTGCGCCAGCGCCGCGCTCATAAGAGCGCTGCCGCCAGACAACTTCACCCCCTTCTCACCTTCGGTGATAGCCAGTTCATAGCGACCCATTCTCCTAAGTAACAGGCCTACAAACTAGTGCGTGACGGGGAAGTTTGGCTCCAATTCGACAGTTCGTCGAAGTTGGTCGATTGCGTCGTCGTATCGCCGATTCATGTAGAAAACCATCCGATAGCAACGCTGATAATGAGGGACAACGGATCGAGCTCCTCGCTGTTTTTCAGCCTCGCGATAGTCTCTTCGTAGCGTCCCATCGTCATCAAGTATTCGGCGTACCAATGATTGGCTATCGGATTGGCGGGATTCAATGCAAGACTTCGCGTGAATTCTGCCTGAGCCTCTTGCCACTGCCAATCGTGAAGCCACAACACGCCCGCCATTGCCGCGTGAGCTTCGCTGAGATCCGGGTCGAGCCGCATGGCCGCGACCGCGGCAATTTTCGCTTTAGGGAACGTGTCTTTCGGCGGCAGATAGCTATTCCACCCCAGAAGCACGTACACATGGGCCGAAGCAGCATGTGCGAGGGCGTAGCTAGGATCCTTCTCGACAGCTTGTTGAAAGTCTTCGATCGCCTTGTAGAATCCGTCTTCGGTCCACCTGTTCCACTGATGCAGACCCTTTAGGTAGAGTCGGTAAGCCTCGGCATCATCCGTTTGGTGCTTGGTTAGCCGCCTTTTTTTCTGTGCGGGTGAGCTTTAAGCGCAATATTCCCGATATTTCAGTGGAAATTTCGTCTTGAATCGCAAAGATATCCCCGGGCCTGCGATCGTATTGTGCGCCCCACAATTGAGACCCTGTCGCCACATCGACTAACTCAGTCCCAATACGTAAAGATTCGCCGCGTTGCATTATTCTTCCTGTGAGAACGGCACGGACATTGAGCTCGCGACCGAGGGTTTGAGGATCTATTCCTCTGGCGCTCCGAATTGAAGACTTGGACTTTCAGCGCAAGCTGATCCATATCCGACATTCGGTTTTCGCGGGTACTTTGGGCACACCGAAGAGTGAAGCGAGCACGGCGTCGCTGCCGATGCCGCTCAGCTTGGCGGTGCGCCTCAAGGAGTTCCTGGCTTCAAAGCAGTATCGCCAGAATGGCCAGGGGCTTCTGTTCGCGAATCGTCGAGGACGCCCGTTCTCAGCGAACAAGCTGCGGGAAAAGAAACTGCGCCCGTTGCTGTTGTCGTTGGGGATTCCACTTGCGGGCTTCCATGCGTTTCGGCATGGTGTCGCTACGACGCTGATTGACCAAGGCGCGAGCATCACCACCTTC
>Ga0157376_10000529_pt1 | contig 24560 bp, 17 predicted proteins | sample M45metaG_FD_121801 | JGI IMG/M metagenome (GOLD analysis project Ga0157376, IMG submission 121801) | Miscanthus rhizosphere microbial communities from Kellogg Biological Station, Michigan, USA - M4-5 metaG | ecosystem: Host-associated > Plants > Roots > Rhizosphere > Soil | place: USA: Michigan...
CATCCTCTTGAGCGACGTTCGCTTGCTCTCCCAATATCAACTGCTCGCCGACGGCAAAACCGAGAGCGACGCCGACATTCTCAACCGCCTGATTGATCAGTGGATTGTTCGCAACGAAGCGACCATTGCGCGCACTCCACCGCCGTCCGACGCTGAAATCGACCGCGGCCTGCAACGTCTTCAGCAAAGCTTCGCTTCGAAACAAGATTACCTAGCGCGCCGCAGGCTCGCAGGTCTTAGCGAAGCCGACGTTCGTCGCATCACCGCCGATCAGGTCTTCTTAAGCAACTATCTAGATTCGCGCTTTCGGCCCTCCGTTCAGGTGGACGAACAGGCCATCCAGGATTTCTATCAAAATGCAGTTCTTCCGCGGGCCAAGGCACGCGGGCAAAATCCTCCCGCTCTCGATGCCGCCCACGATTATATTCAAGAAGCTCTGGTGCAACGCGGCATCAACGAACAAGCCGATCGCTGGCTCAAAGAGAGTCATGGTCGCGTCCGGGTGACCAAATTACTTGAGGAGAATCACCCGTGAGCGAAGGTATCGTCCGCAGAAAATGGCGATGGCTGCGCCACGTGGCCTGGGTGCTCGGCGCAAAAGTCACGCTCATCTTGCTTGCCGTACTGGTTTTTTTCGGCAGCGGCGCTGGCAATCCGCTGCTGCGCCGTATCGCTATCCGTCGCATCAATTCCATCACCGGCGGCAAGTCCGAAATTCGCAGCCTCTCCATTCAATGGTTGTCGCTGCATGCCACCGTTAAAGGCTTAGTAGTTCACGGAACCGAGCCGGACGGCACCGAACCGCTTTTCTCTGCCGAAGAAGTCCACGCCGGTCTGCACATCGACTCCGTCTGGGGCCGTAAGGTTTCTCTCTCCGACGTCATTCTCCGCGAACCACATTTTCATCTTCGCGTCGAAAAAAACGGCGCCACGAATGTCCCGGTCATGCAGCGCGTTTCCACCAAACCAGCACGTGAAACTCTTTTTGATTTGCGCATCAGCCGTTTGGAACTTACCGATGGATGGGTCCTCTACAATGACACTAAGACTCCTCTGGCGCTGGAGGGCAGCGACCTCCGATTGAACCTCAATGCCGGAGGCAGCCTCGATCATCCGCTGTACGCCGGGAACCTCGATTGGAAAAGCATCACCTTCACCGACAAAAGTTTTGTCCCGCTACCCATCAGCGCTTCCACTAAATTCACTTTTTGGCGCGACGGATTCACCATCGAACAAGGGCAGTTCGCCATGGGCACTTCGCGAATTGATCTGCAGGCCGAAATGTCCGATTTCCAGGCGCCGCAGTGGAAATACCGCTATCGCGGCTGGGTCAGCCTTGCCGACTTTCGCAAAACACTGCGCTCGCCCCTCACCCCGGTCGGTAAACTGGATTTGCGCGGTGAAGGGACTTTTGCCGGCAGCGAACTGGCAGGCAAGGGCAACTTTTCCGGTTCCGAAATCAACTTGAGCTACGACATCTTTCACCAGGGCGGAGTGCGCAGCACCGGAACCTATCGCCTCGATAAACGTGGCCTCCAGATCTCTGATTTCGCCGCATACGCTTTTGGCGGTAGTGTCGGGGGCCGCGTCAATATGAAATTGCCTGGCCTCGAATTTCGCGCACAAACGCACATTGAAGGTGTGCGTGTCTCTCAACTCCTCCCTGCAATCGACCACAAAGGCTTTCCCATCGACAGCTTGCATTGGGACTCCGTGCTCTCTGGCGATACCGTGGAAACTTGGACGGGCGCCTTTGAACATTTCGAAATCTCGGGTCAATCCCACTGGGTTCCTCCGGACCAAGTGACTCCCGGCCACATTCCGGTTACTGCCGATTGGAAATTTTCCTACCGCCAGGATTCAGAGATTTTCGCGTTCGACTCCGCGCAGTTTGACACTCCCACCAACCGCATCCGCGCCGGCGGTTTCCTGGGACCCAAAGATTCCCGATTGGAATTACACGTACAAAGCGGCGAACTGGAATCCTTCAACGATCTGATCCAGTCCATCGAAGGAGTGGTTCCTGGAACTCCCGAAGAATTCGCCCCGCGCCTTCACGGTTCAGCAACCTGGGACGGGCGAATGGCCGGCCCGTCGGGCGCCCCAACCTTCACCGGACATGTTCGCGGCGAACGCGTTGCCTACGGAAACGTGCGCTTCGATTCCATCGAAGGTGACCTCACCTACTCCCCTTCCGAACTTTCCGTCGCGCGCGGCCACTTGATCTACGGCGCGATGCAAGCCGATCTGGCTGGCAATCTTGATCTTGATCACTGGAGTTTCCGCCCGGAAAACGAATGGACCGCCGAAGCCAATCTGGAAAAAGTTCCGGTGGAAAGCGTGCTCGCACTGGTTGGCGAATCCTATCCGGTGGCCGGTTCGCTTACCGGCCAATTTCATGGCCACGGTACTCGCTCGGAACCTTCGTTCACTGGCCTCTTCGATCTAGCTGATGGAAAAGTTTATGGACTCGCATTCAATCGTCTTCGTGGCCAATTGAACGTGCAGCCCGACGAAGCGCGCATCGGCAACGCCGAGTTGCGCGTTTTTGCACCGGGCAAAGAAGCCGGCCGCGGCGCCGGCATTGTTACCGGTTCGCTTGGCTACCAATTTTCCAGCAAGAACATTTCGGCGGAACTGGTCGGCGCCGCGCTCCCGCTGGAAAATTTTGAAAAATTCCAATCGCCAACTTTCCCGATTCACGGCCTGATTACGTTTCGCATGAAAGCCTCTGGTCCTTACAACGCGCCGATTGGTGAAGGCAGCATTCGCGTGGTGGACCTCCGCGTTGGCCAGGAAAATATCGGCAGCTTTGATGGCGAAGTGCACTCCGACGGGCACATCGCCAAACTCGAAATTCAATCGGCGATGACCGGCGGAGGACTTACCGGCGGTTACACTCTTGGTCTCGTTGATCCCTACCCGCTCAGCGGAACAATTGCGCTGCAGAATATCGCCCTCGATCCTTTCCTGCTTACCGCGCTGCACATGGAACACATCAGCGGACATGGAACCGCCGACGGCGAAATCGCGGTCGAAGGAAATCTGAAACATCCTGAAACACTCCTCGTCGACGCAAAGTTCAGCCGATTGCTCTTCAATTACGCCAATGTGCAGCTGGAAAACACCGGCCCCATTCATTTCCGTTCTTCCAAAGACGAAATCAATATCGATCGGGCAACCTTTCGCGGCACTGATACCAACTTGCAGATTGCCGGCAGCGTGCGCTTCTCCGGGCGCCGCAATGTCAGTCTGAATCTGAATGGCGCGCTGGACTTGCGCCTGCTCGGCGGTTTTGTGCCGGACCTGGACGCCCGTGGCCCTGCCCAAATCAACGCCGCGTTTGAAGGCACTTTGGATCGCCCGCGCATTACCGGAAAAGTTCACATCGATAATGCCCAAGCGCGCGCCATCGATTTTCCGACCGGGCTCAGCGGCATCAAAGGCGACTTGATTTTCGACGCTTCGCGACTCTACTTCGAAAACCTCACGGCGCAAGTCGGTGGCGGAACCCTGACCCTTGGCGGCAGCGTTTATTACGCGGACCGCCCCATTCGCTTTGACATCTCGGCGCATACCGACGGTGTCCGCGTCCGCTACCCAGAAGGAATGAGCTGGCAGGCAGCAGGAAATCTGCGGCTCACCGGCACCCCCGGCGGCGGTATGGTCTCGGGGCGAGTACAAATTCAGCGCGTGACCATGAGCGGTGGGCTCGAAACCGCCGGAGCCATCATCGGCGGCGGTCCGGGCGGATCCAGCCCGTCCACCGGTTCCACCTTTTTGCGCAACCTGCAATTCGATGTGGAAGCGATTTCCACTCCTGATGCGCGAATGGAGTGGCCCAACGCGGAGCTAGAAGCCGACGCCAGTCTGCGCGTTCGCGGCAGTTGGGAACATCCCATTCTGCTCGGGCACATCCACGTGCTTTCCGGCGACCTTTATTTCCATGGCAGCCGCTATCGGGTGGCCCGCGGCGATCTGAACTTTGCTAACCCTTTCCAGTTGAATCCCGACATCAACGTGGAAGCCACCACTACCATCCAGCAGTACGAGATCACTCTGAATTTCACTGGCCCGGCCAACAAACTTTCTCTTTCGTATCGCTCCGATCCGCCGCTGCCCAACAACGACATCATCACCCTCTTGGCTCTCGGACAAACCAGCACCGAAGCCGAAGTGCGCAGTGGCGGAACCGGCGCCGGTTCGCAAAGTGCCGGCTCCGGCGCGTCGGCAATTCTTTCCGAAGCGATTTCCAGCCAGCTTGGCGGTAGATTGGAACGTCTGTTTGGTATCACGCGATTCCGCGTCGATCCCGGCCTGGCCGGTGTTGGCTCCACCGGCTCCGAACAAAACGCCGCCGCCCGCATCACCGTCGAACAGCAAATCACCCGCAACCTGACCATCACCTACGTCAGCAACGTCAGCTCCACCCAGCAGCAAGTCATTCAAGTGGAGTACAACGTAAACCGCAACGTCTCGATCGTCGCCCTCCGCGATCAAAACGGCACCTTCGGCATCGACGTAAAAATCAAAAAACGCTTTCCTTGATCTTTCCCGAGCTTTTGCAGAATTATAAGTGGGTGCCGCGCCTTCGATTTTAAGGGTGCGGGTTTCTCGTCATCCTTAGATGCGTCTCGACAACATCGATTCTGATTAAGTCCCGCCTCCCCTAGGCTCGATCTGGATCTTTCTCTAATTGAAAGGTTCCGCGGCCTTTATCGCGATAGAGCACTCGGCCTGCGCGCTCACGCGGAAAAGCCGGTTCATTCATCTTGCAGCACAGCGCCATCATGAACCGCGGAGTGCCCAAGTTGTCCATTACTGCAGTGCGCGACTCGGGGGACCGGCGAGCTGAGGGGTCTTGCCGGCACTTTTTTGGTCATCATTTCGGAAAGCCAACATTCATACGAATTTGATTCCACTCTTCCCTTGGGGCACTTGTTAGAATCGGCATTTGCTGCCGGCCGCCCTCGATTTTTGCTACTCTAACGGTGGAACGCCCCGCCGCCAAACGAAAGATCGATCAAAAAACCGCGTTGAGGAGTCTGGCTTGGTTCAAGTAGAGTCTCAGAAGGTTTTGCATCAGCCAGTTCCCAAACGGCTTTCCATAGTTGCGGTCCGTGTCGGGCGTTTTGTTAGATTCAAGCGAGCGGTGTTGCCCCCGGCCCGCGGCATCGAACCCACTCTATGAACCCTTCGAGCGTGGATCCCGCCGTGGTGGTCCAACCGGAGGTGCGGTCCTCACCCGCCGCAACCGTACGCATCGAGCCGCCCAGCGCCTGGCTGGAATTTGCGTTTGCGCGCAGTCTGGGCATATCACGAACTCTATTTCTTCGTGTGGCGCGATCTGAAAGTCCGCTACAAACAGACCGTCATTGGCGTGGCCTGGGTTGTTCTGCAGCCGCTGTGTGTTCACCCTGTTTTTCAGGCGCTGGCTCCCTGGACCTATTTTTCCACGGCGCTGACCACAAGCACCAACGTCGTCGTGGAAAATCAGCGGGTGGTCAGCAAGGCGTATTTTCCGCGGCTGATCCTACCGCTTTCGAAATAGAGCCATAGGCCAGGAGATCGGTCTAGACTTGAACGTCGATCGTCAGCGCCCCGGAAAGCCAAATGAACGATGAGTGAGTCCGCCATACCGGTAACCGACACCTCGAACCGACAGGCAGTGGCGACTCCGCCTTCTGCGCCGAAGCTCAGCCTTGGCGCTCGCGTCTTTCAAAATACCGCCGCCCTGCTGGGCGGCAAAGTCATCGGCATTTTCCTCTCCGCCTGCACCTCCATTCTGCTGGCCCGCTATCTCGGAAAAGAAAAACTAGGCGAATACGGCTCCATTTACGCTTACCTTGCCCTGTACTCCTTCTTTGCCACCTTTTGCCTGGAACAAATCCTGGCACGCGAAATTTCCCAGCGCCGCGATCAAGCCGCCGAGCTTTTCCATACTGCCACTATCACCGCTCTGGTTTTCGCTTTCACCGGCGCTATCGTCGCTCCATCCTTGGCGCCGCTGTTTGGTTACTCGGGCACGCTGCGCTTGCTGACTGCCGTAGCGGCCATCGACATGTTGATCCTGCCGCCGCTGCGATTGGGCGGAATCATGTTTCAAGTGGAGATGCGTGTTTGGTATGGCGTGGCCATCGGCCTGGTCCGCCAGGCAATGTGGCTGGTGGCGGTCGTCCTGCTGGCTTTCAAGAATGTCGCGTTTTACGAGGTAATCATTGCCCGCACCGTCGTCGGAATCGCCGAAGCGGCTTTGGTTAGGATTACGGTTCGGCGCTTGAATCTGGTTCAGGGCGCGCCAAAATTCAGAGCCCAGGAAGCGCGGATGCTGCTCCGTGAAGGCTTCCCTCTGGTACTGTCGTTGCTCGCGGCCGGAATCTTCCTGCGGATTGACCAAGTGATGTTGCACCGGATGAGCGGCGATCAGGTGCTCGGGCCGTACGTAATCGCAGTGCAATTAGTCGAGCTGTTCACCGCGCTTCCGATTGCTTTAATGATCTCGTTTTTTCCGGCATTGGCAGAAAGCGCGCGCGACCCTGTACGGTTTCAGAGATATTTGAGCGAAGCATACAGGTTCTTGCTGTTTGTGGTGTTCGCCGCATGCGTGCTGGTGATTCCTATTGCCCATGCGGCGATCCAGCTGATTTACGGTCCTCAGTATATTTCAACTGCCAGTTTGCTGGTGGTGCTGGTATGGTCGGAGGTTCCGCTTTTTTTTTCGCAAGTTTTGAACAGCGCGTTGATCGCAAAAAATTTGCAACGACATTCGCCAGCACCAGCGATATTAGGAGCGGTCTTGAATGTCGCGCTGAATTTGTGGGCAATTCCAAAGTACGGCGCCTTGGGGGCATCTTGGGCGACCGTTGCAAGTTATTGCTCGGGAGTGGCATATCTGATGTTTGTTCCCGAAATTCGGCCGCTGGTGACACTTGGGTTGCGCATGACCATTCGGCCGTTGGTATTGGCTCTGTGTATAACCGGCGTTCTAGCGATGTTCCCTCTGGCTTTTTGGTGGAAATTCGTTTTAGCGGGCGCGGCCTACGGTCTGGGATCCTGGGCTTGGGGAATAATTACGAAAGAGGATTTCCACCGCGTGGGCAAAATGATGTATTCAGGATTTTCGTTGGGGCTTCGGAAATGAATGGCTCCGCACACTTCAATCGGAGAGTGAAAAAGGGTGGCCGAGCGACGAAGTGAAGCGGCAAAGGGAATCACAGCAGGAGTACGCTAAGGCTCCAGCGAATCAACTGGACAGTTTTTCCGGGAAGAACTCGCGTCGCTTCACAGTATCCTGAGACTCTGGGAGCAATCGCCTTGCGAAAGGGCCGCGAGCGGAGCCACCCTGCTCAAACGACTCGTGCGCGTCCCGGTGCCGCTGGACAAAGACCGAAACCTTACCACTGCACTTCGGGATACAAACTGGGGATACGCCAGGGCGCGATAGGCGTACTGGTCGGAAATCTGCATCTGCCACACCGTAACCGGCGGGGTGGTCTAAGGTAACTTCGAAAACGGCAGCGTTGTTTGCAGGCGGTGGAGTGGCGGCACACTCGTCCGCTGGAGGCCTATGCGCAGCAGCAGTCCATTGATTCCAATTAAGAAAGCGGCTGCCGGAGCGACCGGCCGACCTTTAGCGATCGCGATTAGAAATGGAGAACGGCGCCGATGCCGATTTGAAAATTATTTTGGGAGCTGGAAAAGAGCATGGTGTGGACGAAGTCGGCTTCACCGCGGATCGAAATATTGGGGCGCAAGACATAGTCAGCACCACCGCCGGCTTGCAGGGCGAAGCCGTTCTTGCTGACAACGGCGAGTTGCGGATTCACATGCACTCCGCCGACCAGCAGATGGCCCCAGGGCGTGAGGCGATGGCGCGAGGGGCCGCCGCTGATGTGCGCGCCGCCGGTGTAAGAAACGTACTTAGTGCGCTCGCCGCCGAAGATCGTGCCACCCCAAGCGGAGATCAAGCTGCCCTCGAAGCCAAACCATTCATTGAGATTGTAGGTAAGTGATGTGTGCAGGCCGCTGAGATTCGAAGAGAACGCCGCGGCAGAGAAATGAATGTACTCATAGCCGACACCGAGATCCCAACGGCGGAAATCTTCGGGGACGCCACCTTGAGGAGCAGGCGGAGCCTCGGGACGGGCGGGCTGAGGAAGGGCCCCATTGAACGACACGGCGGGTGGAGGCGCAAGTTCGGGAAAGAGATTGGAAGAATCAACGTTGGCAGACGGAGACGAAGCCGGCCGGGTGGCGGGGCTAAGTAAGAGCAGATTAGGCTGCTGAGCTGGCAGCGAAGCACAGGTCCCAAGTACGAGGGAAGCGACTACGACGAGCCTTTTCATTTGGCAATCCTTAGAGGGCGGACCGCAGCAAGCTGGAGCTGGCCACCGTAATAACGGTAAACAAGACTAAGGCCGTTTGTCTACGAAGATTAGTGAATGCTTAGCAGAAAAGGAAGAGTCGATCGGGTGGCCAACTCTAAGGGGAGTGGCCCGGCCGATGGCGATTGGGTGGTTAGGAAACGTTAGCGGCCGTGGCGGAGGTATTCGTCGGTCTTGTCGAGCCAGTCGGCGCGAGGCGGGGTGAAGACGTCGAGATCGAGAGTGTCTTCAAGGGCCCAGGCTTCGTGGGGCATGTTGGCGGGGATGCACAGCACTTCGCCGGCTTTGACGATGATTTCTTTGCTGTTGATGGCGAATTTTAGAGCACCTTCGAGAATGTAAGTGACCTGTTCGTTGATGTGGTGATGCAGCGGGACGTGACCGCCTTTTTTAATGAAGACGCGGGCAAGCATGATCTGCTGGCCGTGGACCATTTCGCGATCGATGAGCGGGTTGAGATGTTCGCGCTCGACCTGATTCCAGGAAATATATTTTGGTTCGGGACCGCCGGTGGGTGTGGTGCTCACTTTGCGCCTCCATAGAGTTTTGCGGCATTGTCATGCAGATAGAGATGGGCGAGTTCGAGAGCTTTTTCTCCAGTGATGGCGCGTTCGCTGACGAGTTCGGCGAGCGCGGCGGCGAGAGCTGTGCGGGTGGTGTGGGCGGCCAGCCAGAAACTTTCTTCGGCGCCGAGGGCGTCGCTAAAGGGGAAAGAGTCTGAGCCGTACATCATCTTGTCGGGAAAAAGCGTGAGGAGTTGTTTGAGCACTGGCTTGAGCTGCGATGGGTAGAGAAGTTCGGACTGGAAAGAGGTGTCGAGGTAAACGTTTTTTACGGCGGTGAGTAGGGCGGCTTCGCGTTCGTAGGGCCAACCACCGTGGACCAAGACGAACGTGGTGTTTTTGTAGCGAGGGTCGCGAAGGACATTTTCGAGATTGAGAACGTTGCCCTGGCGAAGGCTGAAATAGTCACCAATGCCGACGGCGGTGTGAAAGTGCATGGGGAGTTTGAGCTTGCCGGCTTGATCGATCATCACGCGGAAAATGTAGTCCTGGAAGAGGCGATATTCATCGGCAGAGGGAGCGCCACCGGAATGGTATTTCGCATAGATGGATTCGGCTTTTTCGCGCGGAGGATCGGAGAAGTACAAAGTGCGGAAGTAGGCGGCTTCGAATTTCATGGCTACGCCGCCGCGCTTCTGATTGTCGGCGATGGTGTTGCGGACGAAAGTTTCGTAGCCGGCGAGATCGGCCGGAAGTGTGGCCAGATTCATCTGCTTTTTATAGCGCGCGAACATTTTTTCCTGGAGCGGGACGTACACGCCCATGTCCGGAGTGCTGGTGGTCTGATCGCGATTGTCAAAGGGATAAAAGAATGAGTCACCGAAGAAAACCCAATGGAAACGCTTGGTGTCCAGATAGGGAGCCATGAAGGCGCGATTGGCGAGGCAGACGTCCACGTTTAATTTATCGAGGATACTGTCGAAGTAAGCGGGGTCACCGGACTTTTCGGCGGCTTTTTTGCGATCGGCAAGCCATTGGGCGTGCTCGGGCTTGAAGTCGTCGTAGGGGTAGCCGAACAGCGATTTGGCGGCTGTTACGAACTCGGGATTGTCATCACGCAGGCGCAAGACGCTGCTTTCGTCTGGAGGAGAGGCCATGGCGTCCACGTCGGAATCGTCGGCAAAGCCGGGGTGGGCGTGATTATCGTAGATGGGGATGGCATCAATTTTGGCCAGGAGATCCTCGTAGAGCCTGGGAAGGTTGGCGGCGGGATAGGGAGAGGATTGCGCCCCAGTCGAAGCGGCTAGGCCCGAGCTGAGTGCAAAAGCGGCGAGCAAGTGAAACGAACGTTTCATTTTTCATCCCTTCAAAAGCGGCGCAAACCGTGTTACACGCTGCCAAGAAAGACAATGAGTCCAGGACCGCCGCGAGAAGAACTCCCCGGCAAAAGAGGGGGTGAACAGAAGGCGGCGGCTACAAATTCAGAAGCTAGGCGGTCACGGCCCGCCATTTTACCGATACTCGGCGGATGCGGTCGAGAGCATCTTCGAGCAAGTTGCGGGCGCTGACCAGCGAGAAGCGCAGGTAGTTTTGGCCCTCCCTACCGAAGGCGGCGCCAGCAATGGCAGCAACGCCTGCTTCTTCGAGGAGGAGTTTTTGGACTTCTTCGGCCTGCAGGCCGGTATCCTCGATATTGACCCAGGCGTAGAAGGCACCTTCCGGAGAGTGGCAGCGGAATCCGGGAATCTCGGCGAGCGATTGCACAAAAAGATCGCGGCGGAGTTTGTACTCTTCAACCATGGCCTCAACGGCGCTGGCGGTATCGCGCAAAGCTTCAATGGCCGCCACCTGCGTGAATTCCGCAGCGCAAGTGAAGGTGTTCAAAACTAGCAAGTCCATAGCATCGATGACCTGAACGGGAGCGACAGCGTAGCCGAGGCGCCATCCAGTCATGGCGAAGCTTTTCGAAAAGCCATCGATGATGACGGTGCGTTCGGCCATTCCCGGCAGGTTCCAGATGGATTTGTATTCTGCGTCGAACAGGATGCGCGCATAGATTTCGTCGGTGAGAATCCAAAGGTCGTGCTTAACGGCGAGCGCTGCGATTCCTTCAAGAGCACGATCGCTGAAAACCGTTCCGGTCGGATTGTTTGGCGAATTGAAAATCAGGAAGCGCGTCTTATCGGTGATCTTTGCGGCAATTTCGTTGAGGTCTGGCTGAAACTTGTTTTTTTCGACCAACCCGAACGGAACAGCCTTAGCTCCGAGACCTCTGGTGAACGACGGATAGATGGGAAAACCAGGATCGGGATAGAGAACTTCGTCACCCGGCTCAATTAGCGCCATCATGGCCAGGGAAAGGGCCATTTTGCAGCCCGGAGCGACCAGCACCTGCTCAGGAGTCAGAGAAAGTTTTCTGGTGCGAGCGAGGTAGTGAGTGATCTCTTCGCGCAGTGCGGGAATTCCGCGGGTGGCGCAGTAACGATCGCGGCCGGAAGCGACGGCATTGCGAAGCGAGTCCACCACGGGTGCAGCCGGATGGAAATCAGGTTCACCGAGTTCGAGATGGATGATCGAGCGACCTTGACGCTCCAGTTCCTTGGCGCGAGAAAAGACCGCAAGCGCACCTTCTCCGTTGAGCTGCGAGACTCGAGATGCGATTCGACGTTGGGTCATGGGGACAAGTTTATCACCTACGTGTTGCCGTAGTGCGGTCACTTGGCCGACGGCGGAGGCGTAATCGGGATGCGCAGTCCATCAATGAAGCGGGGAAACATTTCGAACGCAGCGGCGGTCAGAAACAGTTCGATGAGTTCCGGATCAGAGAAAACTTTTTTCAGCTGGGCAAAGAATAGGTCGTCAATCGAGTCCGGACCGCGATGGAGCCGGTCGGCGAGCCGGAAGCCAAGTTTTTCCTTGTCGGAGTATGGTCCGCATTCGAAATTTGCGACGCTTTCGATTTGCGGTTCGGTCGCTCCTTTTCGGCGAGCGGAGATGCTGTGGGCACCAATGGCGTATGCGCTGTCGAATTGCTGCGAGACGCGAACGGCGACCAGTTCCTTGAAAAAACCGGGAAGAGCGCCGTCGGCCAGAAGCGGCTTCAGGAATCCCGCGACGCCCTGGGCAATTTCGGGGCGATAGCCGAGGACTTTGAACATGTTGGGAACGACGCCGCGAGCGGCGAGGAGTGCGTCGTAGACTTTTTGAGAGTCGGTAGGTGCGGCGTCGCGGTCGAGCAGCGGAATACGTGAGGCTTCGGACATGATGGTTGAGATCTCCTAGGGTGGCCAGAATACAGTAAGCAAGGGCGCAGTAGTGCTGCGCCCCAACCTTTAAGACAGCGGAAAGAGAAAAAAGGAGGCGCGACGGGTGTCGCGCCTCGGGAAAAGTTAAGTTGAAAGAATCGTTAGAAGGCGTAGCGCAGCGAAAACTGGATCAAGCGCGGCACGCCCTTGGTGCTGGCGATTACGCCAAAGTTGCCTGGGCTTTCGACGTCGGTGGCAACCGGGTTGGCAAAGTTTACGTGGTTCCAGATGTTGAAGAAATCCGCGGTGAAGCGGATGCTCTGGCGCTCGGTAATACGGAAATTCTTGATCAGCGAGAAATCCCAGTTCTGCTGTTTCGGACCGCGGTAGATATTGCGACCGAGGTCACCGAAGCCCGTGGTGCAGAAATTGGCGTTCGGCGTAGCAGCGGTATCAGCTTGAGTGGGATCGCACAGCGCTGGATAGAGCTGCGGCGCAAACGTAAAGTTGGAGTAGTTCAGGTATTGATCGATGCGGGTGTGAATGTCTCCACTGGTGGTTCCGCCGCCGATGGTTGCTCCCGGAGCGAGGCTGGCGCCCAGCAGCGGAGTGCTGCCGGCACCGAGGAAGCCTGTGCCAGCGCCAGAATCAAAGATCGAAAACGGAGTTCCCGACTGGAAAGTGGTGACGCCGCTGACCGCCCAACCGCCGAGAACTTTTCCGGCAAGGCTTTGCGAGTGAGAAAAGAACGGCAGGTCGTAGACATAGCTCACAACGAAACGGTGCGGCCGATCAAAATCGGACAAACCGCGCGAAGCGTTGATGTCGCTCTGATCGTTGTACGCGGTGTTGAACGCCGTGTTGCCGGTAGATGTGGCGTCGGTGGACCTGGACCAGGTGTAAGCGGCCTGGAAGTACCCGCGGGACCAGCGGCGCGAAACCGTGGCCTGAAGCGAATGGTAGTGGGAATAGGCGTCGTTGGCGAACAGCTGGTATCCGGAATAACCGTTCAGACCCGGCGTCGGTGTACGCGCGATGCCGTTGTCAAAAGTATTGAAGGTGATGGGAATCGGCGAGCCGCCGACCGGCGTGACAAAGACCGGGTTGGCGACGGAGGCATTCTGAGCCTGAATGGCATCGCGGGTCTCGCGAAGGTGAATGGCGTGGGTTCCGACGTAACCGACTTCGGCAACCCAGTTCCTTCCGAGAGAATGCTGCAGGGTCAAATTCCATTGCTGGGTATTCGGAACCTTGAAGTTGCGCGGCACTTCGAGCGCGAAGATTCCGACGGTTGAGCCGTCATAAATTCCGGCTAAGTTGCTGTCGTCATTTACAAATCCCTGTAGGTGTGAATAGGTGGGGATGAAAGTCGGATCAAGAGTGCCGGCTGGGGGCAACGCGTTTGGCGGGGTCAGGAAAAAATTGCTGAGGCTGAGCGGACCGCCACCGCCAAAAGCAATGGGAAGAAACGGCGCTTGAAAGCTCATCTGGTCGACTGCTCCAACGTCTTCGCGAACGAAATAGATGCCATATCCTGCGCGAAGGGTGGTGGTGTGTTTGCCGAAGAAGTCGTAGGCCAAACCGATTCTGGGACCGAGGCCGGTGGAGAATCGATTCTTGAAAGTGGAATTGTCGGCAGTTCCGGACAAACCGGACACGCCCAAGTTGTTGACGCAACCGGGATAAACCAGCGGATCCTGATTCTGAAGAGTCAGCGAGGAATCAATGTTGCCGATATGGCAGAGCCCGTCAGTCCATGCTCCCATGAACTCGGTACGCAGCCCCAAATTCAGGGTCAAGTTTTTCGTGGCTTTCCAATCATCCTGCACGAACAGTGCGTAGTCGTTCTGCCGGTATTGGTGGCTGAAAAGGCCGCCGCCGCCGAAGCTGAACGCCGGCGCACCTTGCAGGAAATCCTGCCAGTCGGTGTTGCCGTCGGAAGTGTTCACGAAGAAAAGCTGGCCATTGAAAACTTGAGGAAAGAGTTTGTCGAGATTGATGAAGTCAATTTCGCCACCGAGACGGATGATATGCGACCCGTGAATCCAAGACACGGTGTCCAGGAACGTATAGTTGTTCTGGAGGTTGGAAGTGTTGGCCTGCGGCGTCGGACCAATCTGAAAGCCGGAGCTGAGGAAGGTAAATTTGTAAATGCTGTTGGTCAGGTTGTTGGTCGGACGATTGATGCCGAGATCACCCACGGTCACGGGGTCAACGTTGATTGCCGAGTTGTTGATGTGATTGAAGCCAAAGCGAAATTCATTGACCAATGTTGGTGAGAACAGGTGGGTCTCGGTAAAGTTGAAAAAACGGCTGCGGACCGGCAGGTTGTAGGGGAAATTCAAATCGGATGCCGCGATACTGCCTCCTAGCGAAGCCTGCAGGCCGCCTGCGCCGAAAGGTTCGAAGGTGGAAGTGTCGGAATAGAAAAAGCGGAAGGCAATTTTGTCTCCACCACCGTTGAATTCGCGATCCCAATTGGTGGTGAACTGATCGTCGGTGAACTGACCCGGCCTGCTGACTGCAAATGGCGCGGTGTTCACCGAAGCCTTGCAGGTAGTGGGGTCAACGGTGATTCCCGGAGTGCCCGCGACCGAAGGGATCAAGTTGCCATTGGCATCACCGCCGAACTGATTGCTCTTGAAATTCAGGAGCGCGAGAGCCACCGAGTCGATCTGCGTGCCGTCGAGAGTATTTCCAGGGCAGCCCGGAATCGAAGGCGTGCTGAAGGCTGCAGCGAGAGAATCGGCAGAACGGTCGGTGGGCAACACGGGAATCAAAGTGCTGATAAAAGTGCCCGGAGAAAGTCCGCTGTGCTGGCGAGTTCCCTGATAGTTGATGAAGAAATAGCCAAGCCTTTCAGAGCCAACCGGACCGCCTAGGCTGCCACCAAAAATATTTTGTTTCAGTACGGGACGCGCACTGCCCTGACGGTTCAGGAAGTAATCGTTGGCGTTCAGCGCATCGTTGCGGAAAAATTCGTAAACATCGCCGTGATACTGGCGAGTGCCAGATTTGAAAATAGCGTTAATGTTGCCTCCACCATTGCGGCCCTGGCTGGCGTCGTAGAGAGATGTTTGCACTTTAAATTCCTGGATGACGTCGGCGTTGGGAAGTGGAGTATTGGTGAGCTCGGCGACGTTGTAGTCGGTGGCGGAGATGCCTTCGATCGAGTAGTTGTTATTGTCTTCGCGCTGGCCATTGACGATGATACGAACGTCGCCGCGGCCGAGCTGGGTGGAGTTGTTCAATTCGCTCTGAGCGCCTGCGGAAAGAGTCAGCAGCTGCTGAAAGTTTTGGGTGGCGAGAGGCAGGGTGCGAATGGTGCTGGAACCGATGGATTGACCGGTAGTGGCGTTGGTGGTTTCGACGTTGGTGACATCGGCGGTGATTTCAACCTTTTCAGAGACCGCGCCGGGCTTCAACGAAATGGTGACTCTAGTGGTCTCGGTGACACGAACTTCGATACCATCGGCTCTAGATTGAGAGAAACCGGATTTGTTGACGACCACATAGTAGGTGCCCGGAGGAAGTAGAGTGGCGACAAAGGTTCCGTCCGAGGCGGTGGGAAGTTTGCGAACCAGAGCTTCGGTGGAGGCGTTGATGACTTGCACTTCGGCATCGGCAATGTACGAGCCCGAAGAATCAACCGCCTGACCGCTGATAGCGCCAGTGGCTCCGCCCTGAGCCTGAATCCTGGTCCCAGCAAGTAAATTCAAAACAACAAGCAGAAACACCCCAAGAAAACCCTTCAAACCCTTCAAACTACGATGCATTAATTTCCCCCCCCACGTAGACTGCACTGCGATGTGTATGATTCCCCCCAGTGTGCGCGCAAGACAGCGGCAGACACCCCAGAGGTCACCAGAAGCAGAGCAGAAGGAGAGACAGCCCCCCCTAGAATGAAACTAGTGTTTCACCTCTAGGGTGTCAAGAATCGAAGAATCGAAAATTCGCATCCCGTACATTGAGGAAATGCCTGGTTCTAGGTGTGGTCCTAGACACGGATCAGGCGGATGGGAGGCGGTGAGAGCTTGGCCGGGTTTGAGCGGGGCTTGACCTTGGAAGAGCCAAAGTACAGTATCAAAGCACCAGGTACAGGGGCAAAAGTTTACAAGTGGGTAGGTAACCGCGGGGGTATCCGTGGCGTCCTACTTTAGGCAGGCTGACGGAGCGTCCCCGCCCGGGGGGTGAGCAATGTTTGGTTTCCGAAGATTCCTACGATTCATAAGCGTTTTGGGATGGATTGTTGGCGCTAGCGCAGCAGTCGCGTCCGCGGATTCCGGGCATGCTCGAATTGTGCGTGTAAGCCTGGTACAAGGCGACGTACGGTTTGCGCGCGAGGTGAAGGGCAATTCACTGACAGAGCCGCGCGGCGACTGGGAAGCGGCAGTGCTGAATTTGCCAGTTCGGCAGGGCTACGTTCTGGCTACAGATAGCGGACGAGCCGAAGTGGAATTTGAAAACGGGGCGCTGGCGTTTCTGGCGGAAAACACGGTGCTGGAGTTTTACGACCTATCAAGCGAGGACGGCGGATTTACTACCCGGCTGATTTTGCGGCAGGGTTCGGCGGAGTTTTATGTGAATCCGGGGGGCGGAGATTATTTCAGCGTGACCGGCGGCGACTTTAGCGTGCAGGCGGAGACGAAAACGACGTTCCGCATGAATAATTTTGACGACGGAAGCAGTGTGAACGTGCTGCACGGGCGGCTTACGGCACTGGTGAACAAGAAAGATACACTGCTGGAGAAGGATCAGTCGCTTACATTGCGGGCGGGCGAACCGGATTCGATGGTGGTGGAACGCAATCCCGCGAATGACGAATTTGATCAGTGGGTAGCGGGAAGAATTGATAGCGCGAGGACGTCGACGGCGGCGGGGATGCAATATTCGGACTCCGCTGGATACACAGCGGCCTACACATCGGGCTTCGGCGATCTCTACACGTACGGAGCGTGGTTTCCGGTGGCAGGCTACGGGAATTGCTGGCGGCCGTACGGGGTGGGGCTGGGCTGGTCACCGTTTGATTTTGGCAGCTGGTATTACGACCCATTTCTGGGATGGAGCTTCCTCGGATCGCAACCGTGGGGATGGCTGCCATATCACTATGGCGGATGGATGTTCCGGCCCGGCGTCGGTTGGGTATGGAGCCCTTCGGGCTCGTTCGGGGCAGGCGGAGTAGGGCGCTGGAGGCCGGTCACCGGCGTATGGATGCGGACCGGGAACGGAACGGTGGGAATTGTTCCGTCACATCCGTTGGACGCAAAGGGCAAGACGCCACTGAACCTCCAAGACGGTATGTTCGCGGTGACCGCGCGGGGAGTTTCCGGGCGCGTGCCAGTTGAAAACGGAGAACGCCTGAAGGTCGAGAACAAACCGGGACGCGAAGTTATGCAGAATCAACTTGCGGAAACCTCGGCTCCCACACGAGTCGCGCGCACCATGGCATCGGCGGGAATTGGCGGAGGCGTGCGGATTTCTGGCGGCGGTGGCGAATCGGCAATCGTGTATGACCGGACGGAGCGGCGGTTCGTAAATTCCAATTCCAATGCACCACAATCCGAGTTGCGACGCGGCGCGGAAACAAATGCGAACAAAGAAAACCCGACGGCACAGGTGCCGGTCGCGACCGAGCGGGTGAACGGCCGGGAGAGCCAAGCTGCGAGTATGCCGACCGTACGGGGTGCAGCGCCAGCGCGGCCTCACGTGGCGCCACCTAGCGTGCCGCGGGCGGTGGTGACCGAGCGGGTTTTTGTTGGAGGAAGCGGCGCGGCCAGCGCCGCGGTTGGCGGGAGTGCCCGGGGCGGATCGGGTTCGGCGGGCAGTGCAACTTCGCGCTCATCGGCGCCAGCTCCGTCGGCATCCGCGGGCCCATCATCGGGATCGAGCGCTAGATCTTCCGGCAGTAGCGGCAGCAGCGGAGGCCGGCCGCACTAAGCAGAGTATTCCGCCAGTTGGGCTAGATTAAATTCCACCGAGAAGGCTCCGAGGGGAGCCTTCTTTTTTTGTGCGAGCCATAGGCAAATTATCGGAAGAGAAATCCAGCGTAGCCGACTACTGCGCTGGTGTCGCCGGATATGTCGGCGGAAGTTGCATATCTTAAGAGCTCAGCACGATTCGAATGAATATTGTTGAGGGCGGTGAGCATGGCAACCGCGGGGCCCAATCCACACATGGAGATTTTTGCGTTGCGGCAGACTTCGAAGAGCCCGCTCGGATCGAACTGCAGAATTTTTTCGATGGCCAGCGCGTCTTTGCGGCGGGTAGTGGCGTCGTCTTCGTAGTGATTGAAGTCGGAAGTAGTCAGCAGCAGCACATCCGGTTCGAAAGCGAGAATTTTTCCGAGTGCTTCTCCGACGGTTACCAGCGCTGCGTAATCATGGGTGCCGAGTGCGATGGGAACAAACGTGAACTTAGGCTGGAGAACTTGCAGGAACGGAAGCTGCACTTCAAGTGAGTGTTCGCGATGGTGAGCGATGGAATCTTCGCGGAGGAATGGACAAGCGCGCGAAATCTTATTCGCCAGATCGGAATCGATTTGCGCATGGCCAAGAGGAGTGCGCCAGGCGCCTTCGGAGACGATGGCGGCATCAGCTCCATGCGGAAAATGGCGGACGCCGAGAATGACAATTCGTTGAGGCAGCGCTACACGCGAGTAAACTGCGCTTGCTACGTGACCGGAATAACTGTAGCCGGCATGCGGGACCAGGCAGGCGCGGACGGGCAGCGCCGGCGCGTAGTTTTCAGCGCGCACAAACTTCTGAATTTGTCGGATGAGTTCGCCGGGATTGTTCGGATAAAACGTACCGGCAACGGCGGGAGCACGAATCATAACCGCCTAGAAATCAGCTGGGCTTGGAGGGTTTGCCCTTAATTTTCAGCGCTTTTTTCGAGTCGGGATCGAAGTAGACGGTCACTTTGTCGCCATATTGATAGCCGCCCTTGTCGATGATCGAGAGCATTTTGCTAGAAGCGTCGGGTGCCAACGGAAAAGTCTGGACGGCGTTGTCGTTGCCTTTGGCACGCACGGTAATCTGGGCAATCGTTGCGTTAACCACCGTTCCTTCAAACTTTGGCTGTTGAGGTCCCTTGTGGGGCTTGACCGCGTTCACGATGATGGGCACCGCGGTATCTAAAACAATCGCTTCAGGTATTTGTGCCTTAGCAGCCGTCGCTGCACCAATGGCAAAACAGGCGGCGAGGGTGCAGCGAAGCAAAGCGGACTGTGACACGGGCTTCATTCCGTTTCGTCAGTAGCGATGCGTAGCGACTTCAAAAATCGAATATCTTGAGGAGTCATCGCGAGTTTAGCGACGGTCTTTTTTTCGGCAAACTCCGGCTCGTTAAACGAGTCCTGATCCACTTGGATCCGCAGCGATTCTAGAAAGCGGCGATCCAGGGTGGTGAGCCGCGAGTCCTGGTTGCCGGCAGCGTCGCGGCGCGCCAGTCCAATCGTGGCATCCAGCTTCAGCACAATGTCGTAGCCGTGCGCGCGAACGCCGGCAATGGCTCCGGTGATGCGGTCGGACTCGGAAACCGTGTCGTTTATGGCGTGCCCAAGTTCGCGGAGCAGATTCTTAAGGTGATCATCAAGTTGCAAGGCTGGCTCTCCCCTACCTCACTGGCGATTGTAGGACTGCACTAAGTTGGATACAAGAGCCAGGCAAGGCGTTGTCTCCAAACGGTTCACAGGCCAAAAGTACAGGGGCGAACGCTAGACACGGCGGCCAAAAAACCTCCCTTACGATAAGATGTGAACATGGCCGCGACAAATTTGATTGCCGGCACGCCGCCAAAATCGAAGCAGGGTTTTCAACGATTTTGGAGCACGCTGAAGCAGTTGTTCCATGAACTGGTTGGTGGAGTGTTCGCCGTGCTTTCGCTGGCGTGGCTGCAGAGTGCGATTCGCGCCTGGACTCGCGACGTGGCGCACTGGCTCTTGGCAGCAGCCTGCTGCGTAGCCGTGGTGCTGGCAATTTTTTCCTGGACCTCTTTTCGCCGCGCGCGACAATTGCGCCGTCAACTGTGATGAACGATTCGAACTCAAAAAAGGAAACCTTCGCCGAGCGTAAGCTGAACTTCGCGACCATTTCCGGCCTCCCGGTCGACCGGCTCTATACCGAGAGTCCCGGTGGCAGCGATTCTGCGGAACACCCCGGACTACCCGGCGAATTTCCCTACACCCGCGGCATTTATCCGACTATGTATCGCAGTCGGCTGTGGACCATGCGGCAGTACGCTGGATATGGGACCGCCACGGAATCGAATAAACGCTATCACTATTTGCTAAGCAAGGGTCAGATGGGATTGTCGGTGGCGTTTGATTTGCCGACACAAATCGGAATGGATTCGGATCACCCGCTGGCCGCGGGAGAAGTGGGCAAGGTTGGGGTGGCCATTGACTCGATGGAAGACATGCAAACGCTCTTCGATGGAATTCCGCTCGACAAAGTTTCCACTTCGATGACCATCAACGCAACAGCAGCGATTCTGCTGTGCCTATATGTTGCCGTCGCGAAAAAACAGGGCGCACCGCTGGACAGACTTGCGGGAACCGTTCAGAACGACATCTTGAAGGAATACATCGCGCGCGGAACCTACATCTATCCGGTGCGCCCGGCAATGCGCATCGTCACCGACATTTTTGCGTGGTGTAAAGATGCCTTGCCGCGCTGGAACACTATTTCCATTTCGGGCTATCACATTCGTGAAGCAGGCTCGACCGCCACTCAGGAAGTTGCCTTCACACTGGCGGACGGGATTGCTTACGTGCAGGCGGCTCTGGATGCCGGCCTGAGTGTGGATGAATTCGCGCCGCAGCTTTCGTTTTTCTTTAACGCCCACAACGACCTGCTCGAAGAAATAGCCAAGTTCCGCGCGGCGCGGCGCTTGTGGGCGTACATCATGAAAGAAAGGTTCGCTGCGAAGGATCCACGTTCGCTGATGCTACGATTTCACGCCCAGACTGCGGGCTCGTCGTTAACCGCGCAACAGCCGGAAAATAATATTGTGCGGGTGGGAATTCAGGCCCTGGCCGCGGTGCTGGGCGGGTGCCAATCGTTGCACACTAATTCGATGGACGAAGCACTGGCGCTGCCGACCGAGGATTCCGCGTTAATCGCTCTACGCACCCAACAGATCATCGCGCACGAAACGGGAGTAACGAACACCATCGATCCCGTAGCAGGCTCCTACGCGATCGAAACATTAACCAGCCAAATCGAAGCTGGCGCGAAGACGTATCTCGACAAGATTGATTCTTTCGGCGGAATGTTACAGGCGATCGATTCGGGCTATGTACAGAAGGAAATTCAAAAGGCTGCTTTCGACTATCAACGCGCTGTCGAAAGGAGAGAACAGATCGTAGTTGGCGTAAATGAGTTTCAAGCTGAAGAGGAACGTCAGATTCCGACTCTGCGCATGGACTCTGCATTGGAGCGCGAACAGATCGCTCGTTTGCAGGCGCTTCGGTCCAAGCGGGACTCTGCAAAAACTGCGGCGTCGCTTGCCGAGCTGAATCGACGCGCCTCCAACAACGAAAACCTGCTTCCAGCCATCCTTGAATCGGTCGAAAACTTTGCAACCGTCGGCGAAATCTCGGATACGCTTCGCCGCGTCTTCGGCGAGTATCAGGAGTCTGTGGTTCTGTGATTCGCAGGATGAGTTATGCATTGCCAACATGTGCGAAGACTTCGACGGCGCACTCAAGAGAGCTGTTCCTGGTAATTCGCTGTAGTATGCTTCCCGACTGAAACCATGAAACTGATCCTTGCCTCCGCTTCGCCTCGTCGCGCGGAAATTCTCCGCAGCGCCGGCTTTACCTTTTCAGTTCTGTCCTCTGCCGTGGATGAGACACCGATGCCCGGCGAAGGTGCTGCTGATCTTGTGAAGCGCCTGTCGGCGGCAAAAGGAGAACTAGCTGCGGCTCGCGCGGTGGGGCCGGCCATTTTGATTGCCGCGGATACCGTGGTGGTTCTCGAAGGCGCGATTCTTGGCAAGCCGCGAACCTCGGAAGCCGCGCGGCAGATGCTGGAACAATTATCCGGTCGAACTCACGCAGTCGTTACTGGAGTAACGTTGATTCGGTTGCCGGATGTGGAACGCCGCGAGTTCGTCGAGACTACCCAAGTGCACTTCACCTCGATGTCCAAAGAAGAAATTGTGCAATATCTGGCATCCGGCGAACCGTTTGACAAAGCGGGTTCTTACGCGATTCAAGGCCGCGCCGGGCGATACATCCCCAGAATCGACGGCTGCTATTTCAATGTTGTGGGATTGCCGCTGGCGCGAGTCTGCAGGGAACTTGCTGACCTTGGCTGGTCGGAACAACAAAAATAGTCCGTCATCCCGAGCGGCCCACACATTCTCACTCGAAATGACGGACTAATTTTTCTACCCTAGGTGTGTTACTTCTTCACGCCGCCCTGGGTGTGAGCATTGTGTTTCTTGCTGTAGATATTTTTAGACGCTTTGTTCTGTTCCTTGTTAACCTGAGTCTTTTCGCCAGCCGTGAGCTTGCCACCGTTGGCTGCGCGATCCGCGGCAACCTGTTGATTGATGCCCTTCTGCTGATTTTCGAGCTTGGCAGCCTCGCTTGGAGTCAGTTGGCCGCTTTTGATACCCTGCGCGATGCGCTCCTGCTGATTTTCGCGCCGCTGGCCGACTTCATTGCTGCCGTAGTGCGCGGTGTTGGCATTGTGTTTGTCCTGATAAATCTGTTTCGAGACCTGATTCTGTTGTTTGTTGATCTGCGCTTTTTCTGCGGCGGTTAGTTTACCGCCATTCGCCGCGCGATCCGCGCGCGTTTCGCCGTTGATCGCCGCTTCCTTGCTTTCCAGTTTGGACGTTTCACCGGCGGTCAACTGGCCGCTCTGCACGCCTTGCGCAATGCGGTCCTGCTGATTTTCCTTGCGCTGCCCAACTTCGGTTTTTGGCTTAGGGTCCGCTGAAGTCGATGACGGATCCTGGGCGAACGCTGCGGCGCCGGCCATCAATAACGTGGCCGAAAGAATGCTCCACTTCTTCCACTGAAGATTCATGTTCCTCTCCTATTTCTTGCTGCCAGTTTGTTCGTGCTTCCCGGGTTAGCCCATCAAACCCAAGCGTGTATAGAAAGTTTCAGCTAAGGCGATTGGTTTGTAGGAAGATTCTTGAACCTTCGAATTACCGACAAGTGGCAAATCGCTGGACACAGGCGAAGGAAAAGGAAAGAGGCAGCTAGAGAGATGGCCTTAGGTGCAGCCACCAAGAGAAAAGGGCGGCTACCCGCCGCCCTTCAGTACGCAAATTCGAAAAAATTCTTAGGTTTGCGGCTTTTCTTCCGCAGGTTTTTCAGTCGAAGCGGACTGCGCTGGAGGATTGCCTTTGGCCTGATTGCCGGACATGCCTTCTTTAAAACCGCGAACGCCCTCGCCAAGGCCACGCATCAATTCGGGAATCTTGCGGCCACCGAAAAGAATCAGCACTACCACTAGAATAATCAGCCAGTGCATCGGAAATTCCATAAAGCCTCCTGCCGTACCCGACTCTAGCACGCTCCCGGGTCTAGCCCCGCGCTCAAAAACGCGTGAAATTACAGTATAACACGTTCATCGCCCTGGCGGCGGGTGACCCGCTCGCGGTCCAGGTATTCCAACAATGGGATGGCGTACTTGCGGGTAATGCCAGTCAAATCCTTGAACGCGGGCACGGAGATTCGCTCACCTTTCGCCTCCTTATAACCGGCGAGTTTCGAGCGTAATTCCGCCAGCGCCTGGCGATGAAAGATCAAGTCCGGCGTTACCCGGTGCAGAGCCTTTTCGCGCAAAAGGATTTGCAGCAGTTTTTCGGCACGCCGCGTTTCGATGGAAAGTTTACCGAGCACTTCCTTCACCGACGGCACCGCAAGGCCTGCAGTGGCGAACGCTCCCTCTATCTCTTCCTTGGCTTTCACTTCGTCGGGCAAGAGTGAAATTTGCGCTCCGGCTCGTTTAACCGTTTCGCCCTGCAGGTCAATCTGCTTCTGAAACACCAATTCTTCCAGTGCCGCCCTGAATAATTCAGGACGCAACCGTCGGGCCAAGGCCGATCGCAACTCCTCGCGGGAAATGCCCGGCAATAGCGGATTTTCCTTATGGAAGCGCCCGACCTTTTCGGCAATCTTGTTTTTCAGCTCATCGAACGGTGCAGTGCCGTAGAGCAACAGCGGTTCGGCCGGTATCAAGCGAATCCGTTTGGCTGCAGTCACCTTACGAATCGCTTCCTGAATTTCGGCGTCGGTCCATCCAGTGCGCGCCGAAATGTCGGATTGCGGGAAACCGAACAAGGAACGTTGCGCCAGCGCTTCCAGAATTTCGACCCGGTCGCCGCGTTCGATGGTCTTCAGAAATTGCTGGCGCGGGGCTTCGCGAATTCTTGGACGGCGAGCCAGCGGATCAAGTACTTCGCCG